>OGXP01001079.1_pt1 | contig 25173 bp, 27 predicted proteins | sample 1576351 | NCBI WGS metagenome assembly OGXP01 (sample SAMEA3541517, study PRJEB24748) | human gut metagenome | biome: human gut; feature: human-associated habitat; material: faeces | place: China | collected 2012
CGTTTATTTTAGCAGGAGCATATCCACCTTCGTTTCCTACGTTAGTAGAATCTCCGTTTGCTTTTAATAATTTTCCTAAGTGGTGGAATACTTCACAACCCATTCTCATAGCTTCCATGAAGTTAGAAGCTCCAACTGGTTGAATCATGAATTCTTGCACGTCAACTGCAGAGTCAGCGTGAGATCCTCCGTTTAAGATGTTCATCATAGGTAGAGGTAATTCAGTAGTGTTTACTCCTCCTAAGTATTTGTATAATGGCATTCCTAAAGCTTCTGCTGCAGCTTTAGCTACTGCAAGAGAAACACCTAATATAGCGTTTGCTCCTAATCTTCCTTTGTTTGGAGTTCCGTCTAAAGCGATCATAGTTTTGTCTATTCTTACTTGGTCTAAAGCGTCCATTCCTAAGATAGCTTCTTTAATTTCAGTATTAACGTTTTTAACTGCAGTTAAAACACCTTTTCCTAAGTATCTTGATTTATCGTTATCTCTTAATTCAACAGCTTCGTAAGCTCCTGTAGATGCTCCAGATGGAACAGCTGCTCTTCCTTTTGCTCCACACTCTAATACTACGTCAACTTCAACTGTTGGATTTCCTCTTGAGTCAAGTATTTCTCTAGCGATTACATCAATAATTCTTGTCATTGCCTTTTTCCTCCTCTTTGCTGCCAGAAGACAGCTTTATATTTTTTTAAAACTTATTATATTAATTATATTCTAACTTATTTTAAAAATTAATACCATTATATTTTATATTTTTTCTTATTTTACTTTTATAACTTTCATTGTATTTGTAGTTCCTTGAACATACACCTGCTCTCCACAAGTTACAACAATGATGTCTCCAGATTTTACAAGTCCTGTTTTTACAGCTTCAGCTTCAGCTTGTTTAAAGAAGCAGTCTAAAGTTTCAGGTTTTTCAGCTACTACTGATAAAACTCCTCTGCTTAGTAATAATTGGTTAGCAGTTGTTTGAGAGTTAGTAAGAGCTAAAATTCTTGCAGTTGGGAAGTATTTTCTTAAGCTTTTTGCAGCTCTTCCTGTTCCTGTTCCAACAACGATTAATTTTGCTTCAAGAGCTTCTGCAACGTCTACTGTTCCTTTTGCAACAGCTTCTGTTATTGTAGCTTCTTCATTATCAAATTCTACATTTGTATAGATTAATGGATCTGTTTTTTCAGCTATTCTTGCCATTACTTTAACAGCTTCAACCGGATATTTTCCTTTTGCAGTTTCTCCAGAAAGCATTACAGCATCTGTACCGTCTATGATTGCATTTGCAACGTCATTAGCTTCTGCTCTTGTAGGTCTAGGGTTTTTAATCATAGAGTCTAGCATTTGAGTAGCTGTTATTACAGGTTTTCCTGCTTCGTTACATTTTTCTATCATCATTTTTTGTGCAAATGGAACTTCTTCAACCGGAATTTCTACTCCAAGGTCTCCTCTTGCAACCATTACACCATCTGTAACTTCAAGGATTTCATCAAAGTTGTTTAATCCTTCTTGGTTTTCTATTTTAGAAATTATTTTAACGTTTTCTCCACCGTTTTCACAAAGAACTTTTCTTACTGCTAAAACGTCATCTGCTTTTCTGATGAAAGAAGCAGCAACAAAGTCTATTCCTTGTTCACAACCAAATTTAAGGTCGTTTATATCTTTTTCAGCAAGAGCTGGTAAATTTACAGAAACGTTTGGTAAGTTGATTCCTTTGTTTTCTCCAAGGTCTCCGTTGTTTTTAACGATACATCTTACTTCGTTTCCAACTACTTCTTTAACTTCCATAGCGATTAATCCGTCATCAACTAAAACTGTATCTCCAGCTTTAAGGTCAGAAGCAAATCCTTCATAAGTAACTGCAACTATTTTATTGTTTCCTATTACAGTTCTGTCAGTTGTAAATGTGAATTCTTGTCCGGCAACAAGAGAAACATCATTTCCACCTTCTAATTTTATAGTTCTGATTTCAGGTCCTTTTGTATCTAATAATATAGCTGCTCTCATTCCTGTTTCAGCCATTACTTCTCTTAAGTTGCTTATTCTTCTTCCGTGTTCTTCATAATCTCCGTGAGAGAAGTTAAGTCTCATTACGTTCATTCCAGCTTCAAGAAGTTGTTTTAATACTTCTTTGCTTTCTGTTTTTGGTCCTATTGTACAAACAATTTTAGTCTTTTTCACAAAATCACCTCAATAAATTTATTAATAATTTTTTATACACACAATTTTCACAACAATATTTAAATAATTTTTATTCATTTTTCTTACTGTTTAAATTTTAAACAATAAATCGTATCTTGTCAATTTTCTTACTGAACACTTTTTTATCTTTTTTGGTGTCAATCCTTGAACAAAATTTGACACCTGAAAAATATAATAAAATAAATAAAAAAATGAGAGCAATATAAAATACTCTCATTTAAAAAATTTATTTTATTTTTTATGGTCTGTTAAGCTACAGTAACTTTTACTGCAACAGGACCTTTAGCACCTTCTTCAACTTCAAAAGTTACTGTTTGTCCTTCTTCAAGGTTTCTGAATCCTTCTCCAACTATTCCTGAGAAGTGAACGAAGTAATCTTTTCCCTCTTCAGAAGTAATAAATCCAAAACCTTTTTCTTTGTTAAACCATTTTACTGACCCTTTTAACATTCTGTAAAACCTCCAAAAATTATAATCATCATCTAAGTTCGATTATTGATAAACTCCCTTATTAAACGAACAGATAGTATGATTATACTCCTAGTTTGTAATATATGCAACCTTTTTTATTAAACAGTTGTAATTTCTTTTTCTTTTACAGCAAGTAAAGCGTCTATGTCTTTTATAGTTTTGTCTGTTAATTTTTGAACTTCATCTTCATATTTTTTAAGTTCATCTTCAGTTATTTCTTCATCTTTTTGAAGTCTTCTAAGAGCATTGTTTACATCTTTTCTTATGTTTCTTACAGCAACTTTTCCCTCTTCAGCTTCTTTTTTAGCAAGTTTTACATATTCTTTTCTTCTGTCAGCTGTAAGTTCAGGAACCATAAGTCTTATAACTCTTCCGTCATTGTTTGGAGTAAGTCCCACGTTAGATGCCATGATAGCTTTTTCTATTACAGGAATTACAGATTTGTCCCAAGGGTCTATAACAAGTAATCTAGGCTCTGGAGCTGATACTGTTCCCACTTGATTTAAAGGCATTAAAGACCCATATTGTTCAACTTTTATTCCATCAAGCATAGCAACGCTTGCTCTTCCTGCTCTAATGGCTGTGAATTTGTGTCTTGTAGCTTCTATTGCTTTTGCCATTTTGTCTTTACAATCATTCATTAAAATTTCTACGCTCATCTTTTCCTCCTAAAAAATTTTTTTATATAACTTTTGTTCCTATACAGTTACATTCACCAAGAACCACTTTCTTAATATTTCCTTCAACCAGAGAATTGAATACAATAAGAGGCAGTTTATTGTCTCTGCAAAGAGAAATTGCTGCTGCGTCCATAACTTTTAAGTTTTTGTTAAGTACTTCACTGTATGTTACAGTTTCATATTTTACAGCATCACTATATTTTACAGGGTCTTTATCATAAATACCATCAACTTTAGTTGCCTTAATTACAACATCTGCATTTATTTCAATAGCTCTTAAAACTGCAGCTGTATCTGTTGTAAAATATGGATTTCCTGTTCCTGCACCAAAAATTACAACTCTTCCTTTTTCTAAGTGTCTTTCCGCTCTTCTTCTGATGTATGGCTCAGCTATTTGAGGCATTTCAATAGCTGTTAAAACTCTTGTAGGAACTCCAAGTTTTTCAATAGAATTTTGAAGTGCAAGAGAGTTTATTACAGTAGCAAGCATTCCCATATGGTCTCCTGTTACTCTGTCCACTCCTTGTTCTGCTCCAGAAAGTCCTCTGAAAATGTTTCCTCCTCCGATAACTATTCCAACTTCTACTCCCATATCAACTATTTCTTTGATTTGTTTTGCATAAGAAGTAATAACATCAGAACATATTCCGAATTCTTGATCTCCCATTAAGGCTTCTCCGCTAAGTTTTAATAATATTCTTTTATATACAGGTGTCATTCTTTCCTCCCATTATTTTAAAAAAATAGGGATGCAGGCTGCATCCCCAATATTGTTCTTAGAAGTAACTATCCTTTGATTTGAGCTGCAACTTCTGCTGCGAAATCTTCTACTTTTTTCTCAATTCCGTCTCCAACTTTGTATCTTGTGAAAGATAGAACTGTCATATCTCCAGCAAATTTAGCAACTGTTTCTTTATCTTCAGCTTTAACATAGATTTGGTCTACTAAACAGTTTTCTTCATAGAATTTTCTCATTTTTCCAACAAGAATGTTTTCTATAATTTTAGCTGGTTTTCCTTCCATTTCTAATTGTTTTCTAGCTATTTCTTTTTCGTGCTCAAGAACTTCTGGAGTAACTTCTGATGAGTTTAAGAAAGAAGGGTTCATAGCTGCAACGTGCATAGCTATTCCTTTAGCTCTTTCTAATCTTTCAGGAGTCATATCAGCTGACATTTCAACGATAACTCCAAGTTTTCCTCCAAGGTGGTTGTAAGTTGTTACAAATCCAGTTGTAGTAACTTTTTCCATTCTTCTGATGTTCATGTTTTCTCCAATTTTAGCAATTAGAGCAACTAATTTTTCTTCTATTGTAGTACCGTCTTCTAATTTAACAGCTTTTAATTCTTCTACTGTTGAAACAGGGTTGTTTAAAGCAGTTTCTACTAATAATTTTCCAAAGTTTTTGAATTCGTCATTTTTAGCAACGAAGTCAGTTTCAGCATTGAATTCGATTACAACTGCTGTTTTGTGGTCAGCTGTAACACCGTCAAATACTAATCCTTCAGCAGCAATTCTTCCTGCTTTTTTAACAGCTTTTGCCATACCTTTTTCTCTTAGGTAGTCAATAGCTTTGTCAAAGTTTCCTTCGTTTTCTTGAAGTGCTTTTTTACAATCCATCATTCCAGCACCAGTCATCTCTCTAAGTTCTTTTACCATCTTAGCTGTGATTTCCATCTATATGTCCTCCTTATTTCCTTTTTTTAAGGAATTATATTTCTATTATTCTGCTGCTCCGTTTTCAGCTACTTCTTCAGTAACTTCAGTTGTTTCGTCAACAACTTTTTCTTCAGCACCTTGTTTACCTTCGATGATAGCGTTAGCTACTAAAGTAGACATTAATTTTACTGATCTTATTGCGTCGTCGTTTGCAGGAATTGGGTAAGTAATTAAATCTGGATCTACGTTAGTGTCGATCATTGCGATTACTGGAATTCCTAAGTGATCTGCTTCTGCTACTGCAAGAGCTTCTTTTTTAACGTCAACTACGAATAAAGCATCAGGGATTCTTGGCATATCTTGAATTCCTGCTAAGTTTTTAGATAATTTTTCTAATTCTTTTCTTAAGTTAGCAGCTTCTTTTTTAGTGTAAGCTGTATCTAAAGTTCCGTCTTTATCCATTCTGTCTAATTCTTTTAATCTAGCTATTCTTCCTTTGATAGTTTCAAAGTTTGTAAGCATTCCTCCAAGCCATCTGTTGTTTACATAGTACATTCCAGATCTTTCAGCTTGGTCTTTCATAGCTTCTTGAGCTTGTTTTTTAGTTCCTACGAAAAGAACTGTTCCACCTTGAGCAGCGATTTCTCTTACTACTTCATAAGCTTCCTCAATTTTTTTAAGTGATTTGTGTAAATCGATTACATGGATTCCGTTTCTTTCTGTGAAGATGTATTTTGCCATTTTTGGATTCCATCTTTTTGCTTGGTGTCCGAAGTGAACTCCAGACTCAAGTAATTGTTTCATTGTTACTACTGCCATTTTTGTTCCTCCTAATATTTTTGGTTTTGCCCTCCACTGACCTCAAAACTAAACAACTTTTTCAAGCACCCAGTTTAGAAATAGTCAATGTGCATATTTTACAGCATTTCATTTTACCATTACTATTTAAAAATGTCAACAAAAAACCTTTGAATTATTAGTTTTCTATAATTTTTTGTGATATAATTTCATTAAAAAATAAATATATTTATAGAAGAAATGAAAAATTCTGACACAGTAATTATAAAAAATATGAAATACTATAACCAAGGAGAAAAAATGCAGATAACACCAAATTCAAACAGAACACATATAATTTTTCTAGGTTCGACAAATGCCGGAAAATCTTCCCTGCTTAATGCAATCACAGAGCAGGAAATTTCCATTGTTTCAGATATAAAAGGAACTACTACCGATTCTGTTAAAAAAGCTATGGAGCTTATTCCTTATGGCCCTGTTCTTTTCATTGACACAGCAGGATTTAATGACAACAGTGAACTTGGAAAATTAAGAATTGAAAAAACAATAAAAGAGATAAAAAAATCTGATTTCGCTGTCTATGTTATAGACGGAAATGATTTTGATGAAAATATTTATAAAGAAAACTTAAATCTTTTAAAAAAATATAATCTTCCTTTTGTTACTGTTATTAATAAGGAAGAAACTCTTTCTGAAGAAAAAAAAGAAGAGTTAAAAAATATTTTAAAAGAACCGTATTTTCTTTCTGCACATGACAGAAACTCTGTTCTTGATTTTAAAAAATTTTTAATTGAAAAACTTGATGTTTTAGAAGAAGAGCCGAGCCTTTTAAAAGGAATTGTTGAGTATGGAGACACTGTTGTAATGGTTGTTCCCATAGATTCTGAAGCTCCAAAAGGAAGACTTATTCTTCCACAGGTGCAGATTTTAAGAGATGCTCTTGATAACGGAATAAAAGTTATCGTTGCAAGAGATACAGAACTTTCTTCTGTCCTTGAGGAAAATAAAAATATAAAACTTGTGATAACAGACTCACAGGCATTTAAAAAAGTTGATAAAATTGTTGCTGACAGATACCCTCTTACAAGTTTTTCAATTCTTTTTGCAAAACAGAAAGGTGATATAAATAAATTTATAAAAGGGATTGACGTTATAAAAAATTTAAAAGACGGAGCAAATATCTTAATTGCTGAAACATGTTCACACAACACTTCCCACGAAGATATAGGACGTGTAAAAATTCCTATGATGCTTCAGAAAAAAACAGGAAAGAAATTTAATTTTTCTTTCTCTATGGGAAAAGATTTTCCTGAAAATCTGGGAGATTTTGATTTAATTATCCACTGCGGCGGTTGTATGATTACAAGAAAAGCTATGGAAAACAGAATAGCTGAATGCAACGGGGCAGGGGTAGAGGTTGCAAACTACGGAATGGTTATAGCTTATCTTACAGGAATACTGGAGAAATCTATAAAATCTATTAACATAAACATATTTTAATTTATAAATAAGGAAGGGACTATGAATAATAAAATTGGAATTATTGGAGCTGGCCATGTGGGAAGCCACTGTGCTTATGCTATGCTTATACAGGGAGTATGTGACAAAATTATTTTTTATGATATTAATAAGCAGAGAGCTGTTTCTCAGGCTTTAGACTGCATGGACACTCTTTCTTTCATTCCGCACAGAGCCGAAATAACTGCAGGAGAGCTTAAAGATATTGCAGAATGTGATATTGTCGTTATTTCTGTGGGAGGAATACAAAGTGAAGACCGTATGTCTGAACTTTATTCTTCACATGATATTATAAAAGAAATTGTCCCAAAAATTATGGAATGCGGTTTTAATGGAATTTTTGTGGTGATTACAAATCCTGTTGATATTGTTACGTATATGGTTCAAAAATATTCGGGGCTTCCCCACTGCCGTGTTATAGGAACAGGAACAGGTCTTGACTCTGCAAGATTTCAAAGAATTTTAAGCACTGAGATAAATATAAATCCTCAGTCTATTCAGGGCTGGGTTATAGGTGAACATGGAAATTCACAAGTTCCCCTTTTCTCATCTGCCTCTGTAAATGGAAAACTTCTCATAGAACTTATAAAAGAAAATCCTGATAAATTTTCAAATATAAATTTTGAAAAAATAGAAGAAAAAGTTGTAGGAGCAGGCTGGGATATTTATATTGGAAAAAATTCTACTGAATTTGGAATAGGTTGTACCTGTGCAAAACTTGTGAGAGCTGTTTTCCATGATGAAAAAACTGTTCTTCCATGTTCTGCATTTCTTAGAGGGGAATACGAAAATTCAGGAATATATACAGGAGTTCCTGCAGTTGTAGGAAAAAACGGAGTTGAATATATTGTAAAAATATCTCTCAATGAAAAAGAACAGGCTAAATTTAATATGAGCTGCAAAGTTATAAAAGAAAATATAAAAAAATTAAATCTTTAAAATCAGAGGGAGGAATTTTAATGGATATAAAAAAAGTTCATATTTTTTACTTCAGCCCAACTCACACTACAAAAACTGTTGTAGAAAATATTGGAAAGGGAATTAATCTTGAAACTCACATTTATGATTTTACTTTTTCTTGTGACAGTCCAAAAGATTATAATTTTGGAAAAGATGATTTAGTTATTGTGGGAGTTCCAGTTTATGGAGGAAGGACTCCTGTTATCACAAGAAAAGTTTTAGAAAAAATAAAGGGAAGCGAAGCTCTTGCTGTTCCTGTTGCAGTTTATGGAAACAGAGCCTATGAAGACTGCCTTTTAGAGCTTAAAAATATTTTAAAAGAAAATGGATTTATATGTATTGCAGGTGGAGCTTTTATCGGTGAGCATTCTTATACAAGAAAAGTGGGAACAAATCGTCCTGATAATATCGATATCCAAAAAGCACAGGAATTTGGAAAAATTATAAGAGAAAAACTTGAAAGTGAAACTTATTCACATGACATAGAAGTAAAAGGAAATTTCCCTTATAAAGCTGATATGCCAAAAATGGTCTTTGCACCAACACCAAATGAAAACTGTGTTGACTGCGGAAGCTGTGCTTCTGTATGCCCAACAGGTGCAATAGATATTGATGACCACAGAAAAATAAATCCTGAAAAATGTATAAGATGTTATGCTTGTGTAAGAGCCTGCCGTTTCGATGGAAGAGAACTTGCTGGAAATCCACTTGCAAAAATTTTAAACTTCCTTGAAACAACTTGCCTTGAAAGAAAAGAACCTGAAATATTTATTTAATATAAAATGGGAGCAGATACTTGTCCGCTCCCATTATCTTTTATTTTATATTTAATTCCTTATGAAAATATTGTAATGCTGAATGTTCCAAAAGATTTTTATTTTTAGAAAGTTCAGGCTTTTCTAATGCTTTTTTATTCTTCTTATTGAGCATTTCTTTTGATTATCCTGTTCACTGCTCTATGAACATATCTTCTACATTAATTATACCATATTAATATAAATTATCAAATTTTTATTTTTCTGTTTCACTAAATGCCAAATCAACAATTTTTAATCCGTCAACAGCGGCACTTACAATTCCCCCTGCATAACCTGCTCCCTCACCCACAGGATAAAGCCCTTTTATATTTACAGACTCTCCCATTTCATTACGGGTAATTTTTACAGGTGCAGAAGTTCTTGTTTCTGGAGCAATTAAATTTGCCCTTTCTGACACGAACCCCTCATATCTTTTTCCCCAGTAATTTAAAGCCATTTTCATATTTCTTGTGATTACTTCTGGAAATAATTTATTTAAATCATAAGGAGTTTTTTTCATTTCATAGCTTGTTTCTATCTCTTTTTCAGTTAGTTTTCCCTCTAAAAAATCCGGCACACTCTGATACAATGCCCCGTAATTTTTTACAAGTTCAAAAGTTTTTCTTTCAAGTTCCTCTTGAAACTTCATTCCAGAAAACAGTTCGTCTCCAAATTCATTTTCTTTTATTCCTACAACAAGAGCTGAATTTGAAAATCTGCCGTTTCTGTCAGAATAGCTCATTCCATTTACAAGAGTTCCCCCATTTTCAGAAGCAGCATTTACAATCACTCCTCCGGGACACATACAAAATGAAAATATTCCTCTTTCTTCCTCTTTATTATTGTACGTAAGACTATAAGTAGCCGCCCCGAGATTTTTATTTCCAGCATATTTTCCATACTGCATTCTGTCAATATCTTCTCTTGGATGCTCTATTCTCGCCCCTACTGCAAAAGGTTTATTCTCCATAAAAACTCCATTTTTATGAAGCATTCTATAAGTATCTCTCGATGAATGTCCTATTGCCAGAATTATTTTTTTCACAGAAAGTTTTTCTATCTCATTTTTATTATTTCTTATTACAGCTCCCTGCACTTCTCCATTTTCTATAACTACATCTGTCAGAAGATTGTTAAAATAAAATCTTCCCCCCAGAGAAATTATTTTTTCTCTTAAGTTTTTTACTACAACTTTAAGAACATCTGTCCCAATATGAGGTTTATAATCCCACATAATCTCTTTCTGAGCTCCGCATTCTACAAATTCTGTAAAAACTTTTTCTATATATTCGCTCTTTATTCTTGTATTTAATTTTCCGTCAGAATATGTTCCAGCTCCACCTTCTCCAAACTGAATATTTGAATTTTCATTAAGTTCTCCTGTTTTTATAAATCTATCAACAGTTTTATCCCTTTCATCAACAGCTTCTCCCCTGTCAATTACAATAGGCTTATATCCATATTCTGCAAGTCTTAATGCTGCAAAAAGTCCTGCCGGCCCTGTTCCCACAACTAAAATTTCTTCATCTTTATTAAGAGCTTTTCTTTTTATTTTTTCTGTTTCTTTCACAAGAGAAATGTTTTTAGTTTTTGATAAATCAATCTCTTTTTTAAGAGTTGCTTCTACATTATACACAAATTTAATATCACTTTTTTTTCTGCTGTCTATGGATCTTTTTGCCCAGACTACTCTATCTATATTTTCCTTTTGTATTCCTCTTTTAACAATCTCTTTTTCTATTTCCCTGTCTTGATTTTTTTCTATTGAAACTACAATATTGTTTACATTTATTTTCAAAAATTATCACCTCAGAAAAATTATAACATAAAAGTACATCTTGTACATTTTTTATTTATATAATTTTCTTTTACATATCAAAAAAAATAAAACCCCAGAAAAAATTTTTACTAGGGTTTAAATTCTCTTATTAAAATTCTATATTTAGCTCTTCCAATATCTGAAAACATTTTTGAGCTAAGTCATACCTGCCTTCATTATCATATAACTCAGCTAAATTTATAAATTCCTCTTTCATTCCTTGCTTTATCGCTAATTTCCAATATTTTTCAGCTAAGTCATATTTTTTTTGTGCTGCATAAAAAGTTCCCAAATTATACTGAGCATATTTATACCCGTGTTCACTTGCCAATAACCAAAATTGCTCAGCCAAATTTAATAAATTTTTTTCATTATATAAATTTCCTAGATTATAGAGAGCTTCTACATTTCCTCTTTTACTTGCCCGTATCCAATGTTTTTCAGCTATATCACTTTTTCCATTCTTAAGAGCTATTATACCTAAGTGGTTTTGAACTTCTGGTTTTCTTATATAATAAATTATTACTACCAAACAAAATATTAAAAATACTTTCATACTTCTCCTCCTATAATATTTGTACGCTTTATTTACTCATTATGAATTTTCCATATATTTATATTTAGAATATGATTTTTGCTTAAAAAACTCAAATAAATAACCAATTATATACGAAGAAGCAAATCCATACACCAAAATAAAAAGCACTATACCGTATAATTCATTCATAAAATAGCTAGAAATAACTACAAAAAATTTATTAACTATTGATGTAACAATAAAAAATCCTATATAATATAAAAATTTAAAATATTTATCATTAAGAAATCTTACAAAAATTATGAAACCAAAAGGATAAGGAATATAGTTTATAAAGTTAAATATTTTCTCATTATCAAAAGCTATTGATAAAAAAATTAATAACATCATACATACCCATGAAGACAATACAATATAAAAAACAAATTTATCTACATCTTTAAATACCTCACTTGACTTTTTCTCATTATTTTTTTGAAAGGTATTTATTCCAAAATAATCATTTATTACATTTTTTTGATGTTTTTCTGCTGAATTTATAATTTGCTTAATTGCTATGATAGCACCAATAATTTCTCCTAACATGGTAAATCCTGTCAAATATAAAGAAGAAATTATTATAGTTTGCAAATTAATAAAATTATAATAACATGCCATTAATATGACTTTATAAATAATCCTTATAGGTAATATTGCAAGACATGCAAATTCCATAAATATAAATTCTCTTATTCCATTAAAAAACCATTGATTTCTTGGCAACCAACAGTACATACCATTTTTATTTTGATACATAGTTATACTTTCGGCTGAAATATTTTTAAGAAAAAGATTTCTCATTCTAATTAAATCTATTAATGATAAAATAGTAAAAACTAAAATTAAATTTATCTTAAAAAAATACAACATAATAGGAATAGTTACAAAATTTATCATTCAGCACCTCTAATTTCATATTAAAAACTGTATAATTATTTATAAGTTTTTATACAGAAATTGACAAGATATTTTATATTTAAATTTTAATATTTTTTTATAAAAAAGCATAAAAAAAACATTCTTTTTTTATAAAAAAAGAATGTTTAAATGATTATAATTAATTATACAATTTTGACTTTTTAATAAATATCTTATTTCTTTGATAGTAACATTTAAAAAAGATTTTGTCAAATCTAAACTTATACTTTTGTATGTATAAGTTTTAGTGTCAATCTTAAATTTATTCACACTATTTGTGAAAAAATTATAAAAAGAGGCTCGTGTAAGAACCTCTTTATTTATTAAATAATCAAATTTTTACTCTAATTATACAAGAGCGATTATAGCTAACTCAGCAGAGTCACCTTTTCTAACAGAAGTTTTGATTATTCTAGTGTATCCACCGTTTCTTTCAGCATATCTTGCTGCTAAATCACCGAATACTTTTGCTACTGCTTCTTCATCTCTTAAGAAAGCAAAAGCTCTTCTTCTGTCTGCTAAAGTTCCATTTTTACCTAAAGTGATCATTCTTTCAGCAAATTTTCTAAGTTCTTTAGCTCTAGTAACTGTAGTTTCTATTCTTTCTTCTCTTACTAATGAGATTGTTAGGTTTTTAAGCATAGCCATTCTGTGGTCAGCTCTTCTTCCTAACTTTCTATATGATTTATTGTGATTCATTAGTTAGTTTTCCTCCTTGTAAGTATTATTCAGAAAATTCATTCTGATTAAGGTCAAATCCTAATTCTTTCATTTTTTCAAGGATTTCATCAAGAGACTTTCTTCCAAGATTTTTTATCTTTAGAAGATCGTTTAAAGTAAGTTTTGCAAGTTGTCCAACTTCTTCGATTCCAGCTTTCTTTAAACAGTTGAATGAACGAACTGTTAAATCAAGCTCTTCTATCTTAGTCTCTAACATATTGTCATCTTTAGCTGTGCTTTCTACTTCCTCTTCTTCTTCTTCAATCTCTTCTCTTAAATGTTCCATTCTGTTTCCTAAATCTAGGAATGGATTTAAGTAAAGTTTTAGAAGTTCAACAGAGTAAGAAATAGCATCTCTTATAGAAACACTTCCGTCAGTTTCTACATCAAGAATAAGTTTATCAAAGTCTGTCATTCTACCAACCATTGTTGATTCAATAGAATAAGAAACTTTTCTAATTGGAGTGTATATAGCATCAACAGCTATATAATCCACTGGCCAATCTTTTCTATCTATCTCTTCTGATACAATAAATCCTTCTCCAACATCTACTAAAAATTCAATGTCCAATTCTCTGTCAGTTGTTATTGTACAGATTACTTGGTCTGGATTAACTATTTCTAATCCAATATCAGGTATTATATCAGCAGCTGTTACTATCTTAGGTCCTTTGACAGAAAGAGTCATCTTTCTCTCTCCAGTTGATTCAGTTTTTACAACGATTTCTTTTATGTTAAGAATTATGTCTGTAACAGGCTCTTTAATTCCTTCCATAACTGAAAATTCGCTTAAAACTCCATCAATTCTTACACCTTTTATAGCTGCACCGGGTATAGATGAAAGAAGAACTCTTCTTAGAGCATTACCTATTGTATTTCCATATCCTCTGTATAAAGGTTCAATAATATATTGCCCTTTAAATTCGTTTTCTTTTACTTCAGTAATGTTTATACCTCTAGCATGTTTTTCAATTTTTAACATTTGATCAACTCCTATTAAAAGGCTAAAATTATTATCTAGAATATAACTCAACGATTAATGATTCATCTAAATCGAAATCTAGGTCATCTTTAGTTGGGTTTTGAAGAATTTTTCCAGAGAATGCAGCTTTGTCAAGTTCCATCCATGCAGGAACGTTTGCTGCTTCAACAGCTTCTTTTATTAAGTCTAAGTTTTTAGAGTTTTCTAATATAGAAATTACGTCTCCAACTTTAACTCTGTAAGAAGCGATGTTTACTCTTCTTCCGTTTACTAAAACGTGTCCGTGAGAAACGATTTGTCTAGCTTGTCTTCTAGTTTTTGCAAATCCCATTCTGTAAACAACGTTTTCTAATCTTCTTTCTAAGTACTCAACAAGGTTAAGACCAGTTACACCGTCTTTTCTGTTAGCTTCCTCATAAAGTTTTCTGAATTGTTTTTCCATTACGTTATATATAAATCTTGCTTTTTGTTTTTCTCTTAATTGTACTGCATATTCTGTAGGTTTTCTGTTTGCGTTTGGTCTGAATCCTCTTTTTGAAGTTTTATTTACTCCTAAAACCATAGGCTCAATTCCAAGTGCTCTACATTTTTTTAATATAGGCTGTCTATTTCTTGCCATTTCTTAAATATTCCTCCTTCTTGTTAAAACTTTTTTTGCGATAATTTGCTCCCCTAAGGGCTCGATTACACTCTTCTTCTTTTTGGTGGTCTGCAACCATTGTGTGGAACTGGAGTTACGTCTGTTATTTTAGTAACTTCTAAACCTGCTGCTTGTAATGATCTTACACAAGCTTCTCTTCCTGAACCAGGCCCTTTCACTTTAACTTCCACTTTTTTCATTCCGTTTTCCATTGCAATGTTTGCTGCTTGTTCAGCTGCTATTTGAGCTGCAAATGGAGTTCCTTTTTTAGTACCTTTGAATCCAGAAGTTCCTCCTGATCTCCAGCTAACTACTTTACCTTCTGTATCTGTGATAGCGATAATAGTGTTATTGAATGTTGAATGTATATGAGCAACTCCGCTAGGAATATTTTTTAATTTCTTTTTAACCTTAGCTACTTTCTTTTTAGCCAACTTAGCTACCTCCTCACTTCTTTGTCTATTACTCTACAATAAGCATAAATAATTAATTTTTCCAAAAATGAAATTAATTATTATTTTTTAACCATTTTTTTAGGACCTTTTCTAGTTCTAGCATTAGTCTTAGATTTTTGTCCTCTTACAGGAAGGTTCATTTTATGTCTTAACCCTCTGTAACATCTGATGTCTAAAAGTCTTTTTATAGCAAGTCTAACTTCTTTTCTTAAGTCTCCTTCAACTTTTAGTCCGTCGATGATTCCTCTGATTTTGTTTAATTCTTCTTCTGTTAAATCTTTTACTCTAGTATCAAAGTTAACTCCAGCTTGAGTTAAAATGTCTTGAGCAGTTTTCTTTCCAATTCCGTAGATGTAAGTTAAAGAGATTTCAACCCTTTTATTTCTAGGTACATCTACACCAGCAATTCTAGCCAAATTGTTTCCTCCTCTTCACAAAAATTTTTATATATTCGCTGACATCTGTGGTCAGCCAACACTTTCTTCGACATGCCTTACATTTTGTAAGAACAGGCTCTACAGCTCTGCATGTCTTTACAGTACTTCCAATGTCAGTACTAAAATTTGTTCCAGTAAAATAACCAAACTATCCTTGTACTTGTTTGTGTTTAGGGTTTTCACAGATTACTCTGATTTTCCCATGTCTTCTGATTACTTTACATTTGTCACAAATAGGTTTAATTGATGTTCTTACTTTCATCTCTACCTCCTTTTTCGTGATGTGTAACATAAAAACTATTTCTTTCTATACACTATTCTTCCTCTTGATAAGTCATACGGCGAAATTTGAACAGTTACTTTGTCTCCTGGAAGGATTTTAATGTAATTCATTCTCATTTTCCCGGAAATATGACCTAAAATAGTATGCCCATTCTCTAAACTTACTTTAAACATCGCATTTGGAAGGGCCTCAAGAATAGTACCTTCTAATTCGATAACATCTTTTTTTGACATAACTCCTCCTACCGAACAGAAATTCATATCATATTACCATATCTAGCAAAAAATGTCTACATTTTTTTGAAAAATTTTTAATATTTTTTTAATCTTTTTTGCTTAGTATCACAGGCTTTCCATCAATGATTGCAATGGAATGCTCAAAATGTGCGGATTTCTTTCCGTCTTTTGTCACTACAGTCCACCCGTCTGGAAGCATATTTATTTTATATGTTCCGACATTGACCATAGGCTCTATGGCAAGAACCATTCCGTTTTCTATTTTAAGACCTCTTCCTCTTCTTCCATAGTTTGCAACTATTGGATCTTCGTGCATATCAAGTCCTACTCCATGTCCTGCATAATCTCTTACAACAGAAAATCCATTTTTTTCAACGTAGCTTTGAATTGCATGGCCGATATCTCCAAGTCTGTTTCCTACAACTGCAGCTTCTATTCCAATATCTCTGGCTTTTTCTGTTACTTCAAGAAGTCTTCTGCTTTCTTCGTCAATTTCTCCAACAGGATATGTTATTGCTGCATCTCCATAATAACCGTCAAGAATAGTAACTGTGTCAACACTTACTATATCTCCCTCTTTAAGAATTACATCTTTACTTGGAACACCGTGAACAACTGCTTCGTTTACAGAAATACAAGTTCCTGCAGGAAAAGCTCCGTAAGGTCCGGGTACACCAATACACCCCGGTACTGCTCCCTGAGATCTGATATAATCTTCTACTATTTTATTAAGTTCGTAAGTTGAAACTCCCGGCTTAATATGAGGAGGAAGAATATCTTCATATAATCTGGCTATTATCTGATTTGCCTTTTTTATTCCTTCTATATCTTTCATAGTCTTTATTACTATTGACATTCTTCTTGTCCTTTCTCTTTTTAATATAAAGTAAATTTATTAAATCTACCCTGCATTAAAAATATGCAGGGCAGTTTTCCAATAATATTATCCTAAGATATTAAATATTTCTTTTGTGATTTCATCTATATCTTTAGTTCCGTCTAAATCAGCAAGGATTCCTCTTTCCATATAGAAATCAAAAAGAGGAGCTGTCTGTGCATGATATTCAGAAAGTCTTTTTGTTACAGTTTCAGCTGTGTCGTCTTTTCTTTGGATAAGTTCTCCACCGCATAAGTCACATACTCCTTCAACTTTTGGCGGATTAAATTCTACGTGGAAAGATGCTCCACAGTCTTTACATACTCTTCTTCCTGTAACTCTTCCAACGATTAATTCATCTGGAACATTTAAAGATATAACTTTATCAAGTTTTATACCCATTTCTTTCATTAAAACTTCAAGAGCTTCTGCTTGAGCTAAAGTTCTTGGGAAACCGTCAAGGATAAATCCTTTTTTGCAGTCGTCCATTGAAAGTCTTTCTTTTATTATTCCGATTATTGTAGAATCTGGAACTAATTTTCCGGCTTCCATAAATTGTTTTGCTTCAAGCCCCATAGGTGTTCCTTCTTTAACAGCAGCTCTTAAGATGTCTCCTGTTGAAATTTGAGGAATCCCATATCTGTCAATTATAAATTTTGCCTGAGTTCCTTTTCCAGCACCTGGTGCTCCAAATAACATAATGTTCATAAAATTTCATCTCCTTAAATATCTATATTTTATTTTTTATTTTACTACTATATTAACTATTTTTCCCGGAACAACTATAACTTTTGCCACAGTTTTTCCTTCTGTGTGTTTTTGCACATTTTCAACAGCAAGAGCCATTTTTTCTATATCTTCTTTTGAAGCTGTTCTCTCAACAGAGATTGAACCTCTTACTTTTCCATTAACTTGAATTGCCATTGTAATTTCATCTGCAACAGTTAATTTTTCATCATATTCAGGCCATGAAGCATTGAACAGGAATCCTTCTTCTCTCATTGCTTCCCAAAGCTCATCACAGAAATGAGGCACAAACGGAGAAAGCATTATTACAATGTTTCTTAAAACTTCTCCGAATACTTTTTGAGATTCTGTACTTTCTTTTTCTGTTCCTAAAACATTGTTTCTGAAGTCATATACATCGTTTATAAGCTCCATATTTCCTGCTATTGATGTATTGAAGTGATAGTTGTCTTCTATTGCTTCAGTAACTCTTTTTATAGTTTGATGAAGTTTTCTTACAAGAGCTTTGTCTTCTTTTGAAAGTTTAGAGTAATCTATTTTTTCATCTTTTATCATTTCAACATTTTCAAGAACAACTCTCCATACTCTGTTTAAGAATCTCGCTGCTCCTGCAAGCCCGTTTTCATTCCATTCAAGTTCTTTTTCTGGAGGTGCAGTAAACATGATAAATAATCTTGTTGTATCTGCTCCATATTTTTTAATCATAACTTCTGGGTCAACACCGTTGTTTTTAGATTTTGACATTTTTTCAACTTTGATTACAAGTTCTTCACCTGTTTCAAGTGAGTATGCTTTATCTCCTGCAGTTCTTACTTCATGTGCAAATAAGAATCTGTTTTCTTTTTCTGAATAATATGATGGTCCTAATACCATTCCTTGAGTAAGAAGTCTCTTAAATGGTTCATTTGCTTTTAAAAGTCCTAAATCTCTTAAAACTTTTGTGAAAAATCTTGCATATAAAAGGTGCATTACAGCATGCTCTACTCCACCGATATATTGGTCAACAGGTGTCCAAGCATTAACAGCCTCGCTTCCAAATGGAAGTTCAACATTTTTAGGGTCACAGTATCTTAAGAAATACCAAGATGAGTCAACAAATGTATCCATTGTGTCTGTTTCTCTTCTTGCTGGTCCTCCGCACACTGGACATACTGCATGTTTGTATTTTTCAGAAGTTTCAATAGGGTTTCCGTTTCCAGTAAATTCTACATCTTCTGGAAGCATTACAGGAAGATTTTCATCTTTTTCCATAACCATTCCGCATTTTTCACAGTATAAAACCGGAATAGGAGTTCCCCAGTATCTTTGTCTTGAAATCCCCCAGTCTTTTAATCTGTATTTAACTGTTTTTTCTCCAACACCTTTTGCTGTTACATAGTCAGCTATTTTTTCAAGAGCTTCTTTTGAATTCATTCCGTTAAATTCTCCAGAATTTGTCATTACTCCCTCTTCTGTCATAGCTGCTGTCATTTCGTCAGCATTTATTATAATTTCTTCCTTAGTTTCTTTATTGTATCCATTGATTACAACTTTTCTTGGAAGATTATATTTTTTAGCAAAAGCAAAGTCTCTGTCGTCATGGGCAGGAACAGCCATTACAGCCCCTGTCCCGTAGTTCATAAGAACATAATCTGCTGCCCAAAGCTGAACTTTGTCTCCTGTAACAGGGTTAATTACATGCCAACCTGTAAATACTCCGTTCTTTTCTTTTCCCTCTGCTGTTCTTTCAATCATATCCATATTTCTCATATTATGGATTGCTTCTTTTATTGATGGATTTACTTTAATTATTTCTTCAATGATAGGGTGTTCAGGTGCAACAACACAGTAAGTTACCCCGTGAATTGTATCTATTCTCGTTGTAAACATTGGAAGTTTTTCCCCTGTTTCAGCAACTGTAAATACTATCTCAGTACCGAAAGATTTTCCTATCCAGTTTTTCTGCATTGCAAGAACTTTTTCCGGCCACCCTTCTCTTAATTCTTCATGCCCTGTAAGAAGTTCATCTGCATAATTTGTAATTCTGAAGAACCATTGTTCCAAATCTTTTTGAATTACTTTAGTTTTTGAGTGTCTCCAGCAGTAACCATCTTCAACCTGCTCATTTGCAAGAACAGTCTGACAGTCCGGACACCAGTTTACAGTTGATTTCTTTTTATAAACAAGCCCTTTGTCATACATTCTTTTGAATATCCATTGGTTCCATCTGTAATATTCCGGTGTGTATGTTGCAACTTCTCTGTCCCAGTCATAAGAAAGACCCATAAGTTTAAGCTGTCTTCTCATGTTTTCTATATTTGATTTTGTCCAAGTTGCAGGGTGTGCTCCGTGTTGTATTGCAGCATTTTCTGCTGGAAGCCCGAATGAATCCCACCCCATTGGGTGAAGAACATTGTACCCTTTCATCTTTTTATATCTGGCTATTACGTCACCTATTGTATAGTTTCTTGCATGACCTACATGCAGATTTCCTGATGGATATGGCAGCATCTCTAAAACATAATAATTTTCTTTTCCCTCTACCTTATCATTAGTTTTAAAGAGAGTGTTAGAGTTCCACTTTTCCTGCCATTTTTGTTCAACTTCTTTGAAGTTATACTCTCTCATTTTACACCTCTTTCGCTTTTATTATTTAATTAATTTTATTTTTTTAATCTTTCAGCCAATTTTTAACTTTTGATTTTATTCTCTGATATGTATTGTCTACAACCTTATTGGATTTTCCTATTTTATCAGCTATTTCTCCATAGTTGTATCCTTTCAAAAGATAATCCAGCACCTCTTTTTCAAGCCCGCTGAAATGTTCTTTTGAATATTTTTTAAATTCTTCCAAAAGCTCTTTGTATAAATATTCTTCCTCTGCATTTGAAGATGTTTCTATATATATTTTATCATCTGAACTTTCCTCATCAGAAAAATATGTTGTATTAAGCATTTGGTTTTTCTTTGCATTAGAATTTTTTATAGCTGTTATTATCTGTCTTCTCATACACATAATGACAAAAGTTTTAAATGATGTGTCCTTACTGAAATCAAAACTTTTAATTCCTTTTAGAAGCCCTATCATTCCCTCTTGAATTAAATCGTCCCTGTCCCCGTCTGCCAGATAATAACTTTTTGTATTTATATATAAATATTTTTCATATTTTTTAAGAAGCATTTCAAAACTCTCGTCGTCTCCGGCTTTTGCTTTTTTTAGTGCTTCAATCTCTGCAGCGTCCACAAAAATAACCCCCTTATATACTTAGTATATTGATTTTGCTGCTTCAGAAAGTAAAATTCCTCCAGCCACAGAAACATTCAGTGAATTTATTTTTCCATACATTGGAATTTTTATTAAAATGTCACAGTTGTCTTTAACTTTTTTTCTTATTCCAAAACCTTCGCTTCCAAGAACAATTACAACTTTATCCGGATATTTTTCTTCATAATATACTTTTGCTCCGTCTCCCTCAGCTCCGTATATCCAATATCCTAATTTTTTCAAATTATTTAAAGCATCTGATATATTTGTCACCTTTACTATATCAACATATTCAATAGCTCCTGTTGATGTTTTTACAACAGTCTCATTTATATGAACAGAATTTCTTTCCGGTATTATTATTCCAAGCACTCCAAAAATTTCCGCACTTCTTATTAATGCTCCAAAGTTTCTCGGGTCCTGCACTCCGTCAAGAACAAGGATTATCCCTTTATCTTTAAGAGCTGCTTTTTCAAGAAATTCTCCTATTTCCACATAATAATCATAAGAACTTACATAAGCCACAACACCTTGAGAATTATCAACTTTTTTCTTTATAAACTGAACTTTGATATTTCTTTCAGATGCTTTTCTTTTTATGATATTTATTTTATCTTCTCTCAACCCTTGAAAGATTTCTATTTTCTCTATATTTTTATCTTTCTTATCCAAAATTTCCATCACTGGATTAATTCCGATTATTTTTTCCATCAGCTCTCCTTATTATATTTCCTCTTTAACTCTTTCTATATCTGCTCCAATAGATTTAAGTCTCAGTTCAAGCTTTTCATATCCTCTGTCCACATGATATATTCTGTTTACAACACTTTCTCCCTCTGCCTTAAGAGCTGCTAATATAAGAGAAGCTCCTGCTCTTAAATCACTTGCCATAACCTTTGCTGAAGAAAAGTTTTCTATTCCGTTAACTACTGCCATATTTCCCTCTGTAGAAATATCACAGCCCATTCTGTTAAGCTCAGGAACGTGCATAAATCTGTTTTCAAAAATAGTTTCCTTTATTTCACTGCTTCCTTTTACAAGACACATAAGAGTCATCATAGGAGACTGTAAATCTGTTGGAAATCCCGGATACGGCATTGTTGTAACTTTTACAGGTTTAAGGTCTTTTAGTTTTGAAGTAACTTTAAATATTCCGTCATTGATTTCATAAGTCACTCCCATTTCACGAAGTTTCATAAGAAAACTTTCAAGACATTCTGGATTTACACCTTTAACTTCAATTTCTCCGTCAAACATCACTGCTGCTATTATAAAAGTTCCTGCAACAATTCTGTCTGCCATAACTGTATATTCACAAGGAGTAAGTTTTTCAACACCTGTTATCTCAAGTCTTCCTCCTCCTATTCCCTCTATCTTTGCTCCCATTTTATTTAAGAAATGGCAAAGGTCATCTATCTCAGGTTCTCTGGCTGCATTTTCAATTATTGTAACTCCCTCTGCTCTCACTGCTGCCATTATTATATTTTCTGTTGCTCCCACACTTGGGAAATCTAAAACAATTTTATTTCCTTTAAGTTTTATACCAGAAGAAACTTTTCCTTCAACATATCCGTGATCTATCTCTATTTCAACACCAAGTGCTTCAAAACCTTTTAAATGCAGGTCAACAGGTCTTGCCCCTATTGCACACCCTCCAGGAAGCGATACTCTTGCTCTTCCGCAGTGGGCAAGCATAGGCCCCATCACAAGAAAAGAAGCCCTCATTTTTTTTACAAGATCATAAGAGGCCTCCAAACTTTTCAATCCGCTGTTTACTACTTTATAACTGTTCTTGTCTAATTTTTCTATTGAAAGCCCAAGACTTTCTAAAAGTTTTGTAAGAGTTCTTATATCCATAAGATCCGGAACATTATTTAAAATATATGTTCCTCTTTCAATAAGTGTTGCAATAAAAATAGGCAGAGCTGCATTTTTAGCTCCCTCTACCTCTAAAATTCCTTTAAGTTTTTTCCCGCCTCTAACTTTAAAAGCCTCTACTGCCATTATTTCTTTTTACCTTTCCTTTCCTCTTCGCATATAGGGCATTTTTTACCCAGTAATTTGTCCAATATATCTAATTTATCAAAACGTTCTGCATAAAGAGGTATCTTATCCAGAAGCATAGTGAAATGCCTTGTGCATATTCTCTGACCCTCATACTCAGAAAAACAGGCAGGAAGCCCAAGGTCTTCATAAGGCTGGCTTCTTTTTTCAAGAATTACATCTTTTTTGGCATTATCAAAAGAAAGTTTGGAAACAACTACAAGCCCCACATCTCCCACAAAAGAAAGCCCGTCAACAAGTCTGTACTTTATCCCTATTTTCTCAGCTTCATCTATATATACCTTAACTTTTTTAAGAGGAATATTTCTGCTTATTTTTAAAAGGACTGCATCTTCCCTTTTCATAACCTCAATAACCTCTCTTAAAACTTTTCCGTCCAACTCCTGTTTTCTTACTGCAAGAATTACATTTTCTTTAAATTCTCCAAGGAAATAGTTTTTTTCTACTTGAACTTGCTGGAATTTTATTCTTGCTTTCTCTTTTTCGTCAAACAATTCCATTTTACTATATCCTTTCATGTAAGCATTAATGTTTTATAACAATTATAACACAAAACAATAAACTTTAAAATAAAATTGGTCACAAGATGGAAAAATGATATAATTTTATTATATAAAAAACAGTTATCGGAGAAACTTTATGAAAAAATTTATTTTTTTAGCATATATTATTTTTTCTGTCCTGAGTTTTGGAAAGCAGGTAGAGATTGAATTTCATTTTGATGTGGATTCAGGGCTTATATATTACAGCAATGCAGATATTGACTCCATTGGAAATCTTACAACAGTGAATTTCAATAAAAAAGATGTGAAAATAAATTTAAAAAACGGGATTTACCTTTTTGGATTTTTCGACGGAAAGGACAGATATCTTTTTAAAAAATTTTATATCACTGACAACAGAGATTTTAATATCTCATTTATTCCTAAAAAATCTATTTTTGTTGAGGGGATAATATCAGAGAAAAACTCTCCCCTTAAAAATGTAAAAATAACCTTTGCAGATTCTATGGGAAGAGAATATTCAGCAGTAAGTTCTGCAGAGGGAAAATACTCAATTAATCTGCCCCCGGAAAAATATATTCTTATGAGTTCACAATTTGGTTATGAAACTGTAAAAGATGAGAGCTTTGATTTTTCAGAACCTGATAAATCCTATACAATTCCTGTTTCTATGGAAAAATCTCCGGGAAAAATAAAAGGAAAAGTTTTAGGGGACAATGGTCTTCCTATCCCAGAAGCAAAAATACTTGTGTCAAATAACAAAAAGGATCAAGTCTTCCACTCAGATAAAAATGGAAATTTCACTATTTTTCTTGCTGAAGGGATAACTTCCATGAAAATATCAAGAGAGGGATATAAGCCCAAAGGTTTTATAGGTAAATTTTCAAGAAAGGATACAGTAAATCTTCATGTTTTCACCTTAGATAAAAAAACCTATTTTATCTCAGGAACTGCCGCCGATGAAATCCTCCCATTAAGAGAACAGGAAGTTTATCTTTTTTCAGAAAATGGAGCATTGTTAGATAAGGCTGTTACAAATGAAAATGGAAATTTTAAATTTTTAAATATTTCAAGAGAGAATATATATATCTATATTCCGGAAACAGAAACTCACGAAGAATATAAATCTGATATTATAAAACTTGAAAAGAGTATATCAAACAAAATTATATCTATCCCTAAAAAATGAGTACGGAAAACTCCGTACTTTTTTATTAATATATATGAAGGAAAACAAAAAATAAAAAAACTGTTGATCTCTCAACAGCTTAGTTTTTAAATGGTGCGAAGAGAGGGACTTGAACCCTCACGTCGGAGACACTAGATCCTAAGTCTAGCGCGTCTGCCAATTCCGCCATCCTCGCATTCTTTATTGGTGCGTCATACTGGATTTGAACCAGTGACAACACGATTAAAAGTCGTGTGCTCTACCTACTGAGCTAATGACGCATATTTTATTGGGGTGGCTAACGAGACTTGAACTCGCGACAACCAGTGCCACAAACTGGCGCTCTACCAACTGAACTATAGCCACCACTTTTAATTAATGGCGTGTCTGAAGGGATTCGAACCCCTGACCCACGCCTTAGAAGGGCGTT
>OGXP01001082.1_pt1 | contig 25119 bp, 20 predicted proteins | sample 1576351 | NCBI WGS metagenome assembly OGXP01 (sample SAMEA3541517, study PRJEB24748) | human gut metagenome | biome: human gut; feature: human-associated habitat; material: faeces | place: China | collected 2012
AAGTTCTGCACCAAAATATCCTGTTCCTACAATTGCATATCCTACTGTTTTCATTACTTAATACCTCCAATTTTTTTATTTTACTGCACCATCTGTCATTCCACCTGCAATTTTATTCTGAATAAACATAAAAAATATAACGGATGGAACTACTACGAGAGTTGATGCTGCCATCATATCTCCCCAGTTCAATATTTCAGCTCCCTGCAAAGATTTTAATGCCACGGAAACCGTCATTTTATCTGTACTGTTAATTAAAATCAATGAATATAAGAATTCATTCCATGCATTGATAAATGTATAAATTGCTGTTGCTACAATCCCCGGCATGACCAGAGGAAGAACAATCTGTACAAACGTTTGAAATTTATTGGCACCATCCACTCTTGCTGCTTCTTCAATCCCCAATGGCACCGTTTTGAAAAATCCTACCAGCATCCAGACTGCGTAAGGAACACTAAAGGATAGGTATACAATAATCAGACCGATCCGGGTATTAACTAATCCCAACTTTGCCATTACCATAGAATAGGGAATTGCCAGCAGAATGGGTGGAAACATGTATGTAGCTACAAGTACTTTTGACATAATGGAACCCAGTTTTGGAAAAAAACGTACAATCCCATAAGCCGCCATGGAAGAAATCACAATTGCAATGCACGTTGTGATAATGGCTATGAACAAACTGTTTCCAATATTTTTAGCAAATCCCAAATCCTGAATCACATGGGTAAAGTTATCTAAGGTAAAATGTTTCGGTAAGAATCTGGTAGGATTGGATGTCAATTCTCCCGATGCCTTCACCGAACACAACAGTATCCACACTAACGGGAAAAACGCAATCAATGATAAGATTATCAAATATAAATGGCAGAAAGCATTTCCGACTTTTCCTTTTCGATTCATCATCATTTATCCTCCTTTTCCCATTTTGCAATAATTGTAAAGTACACTACACATACCAACAGCAAAAATGCCAGCAATAACATGGTGACTGCAGAGGATCTTCCTAACAGTTTTGTATTCCAACCCATGTTGTAAGCATAAATCGGCATTGTTGTTGTTGCATTTGCCGGTCCACCACCGGTAAGCAGGTAAATAATATCAAAGTTATTGAATACCCAGATTGTACGAAGAACAACTAAAAGTCCAACAACAATCTTAATATGCGGTACTGTAATGAACCAAAACTGCTGAAACTTAGATGCACCATCAATCTGTGCCGCTTCATACTGATCCTGCGGAATTGTCTGCAAAGCAGATAATACATTCACCATGATCATCGGTGCACCAAACCATACATTGATAAAAATTAACGTCAGGAATACCAGACTGCTGTCACTAAGGAATTGTGGTAATTCGCTGCATATTCCAAGCTGAACCAGCATATTGGGAATAAATCCAGACACTCCATTTAAAATCCATTTCCAGGACAATGCTATTACAATGGATGGAAATGCCCACGGAATAATCATCAACGTACGATAAATACCTTTTCCTACTTTTACACGGTTAATTGCAAGAGCTGCTGTAAATCCAATAAATAACTGCCCTAATAATGAGCCTATAGTCCATAAAATAGAATTTAGGAATGCCTTATAAAAATTTGGATCTGTCAACACTTCCTTATAATTCGCCATTCCTATAAAATCATAGGTCAGCCGAATCAAGTGCTTTGATGTCATGCTATAATACAGGCTGGAAAATATTGGGTATATCAGCAAAACACCTACCACCAGCAACGCAGGTAGTACAAAAATCCAACGGGCATAATCTACTTTTTCTTTTCTTTTCATCATATATGCCTTTCCTCATTTCCTGGGCTATCTATCTAACCCGTTTTTTCATTGCTGCACGGTACTGAATAATTCATTTAATTGCTTTTCTGCTGTTTTGGCAGCCTTCTTCACATCCGTACCATTCGTAATAATATCCTGGAACATACTTTCAATGATTCCCTGAGAAGTAAGGAAACCTGCCTGAATGCTTGGACCATGCTCATATCCGATAGCGGTTCCCTTCTCCATTGCATCTGTAATCACATCGACTGCGTTGGAGAACTTTTGAACTGTCTCGTTTTCCTTATATTCCGGCGTATCAGAAATTCCACTAATGGAAGGAAGCATTCCTACTGGAGTCGCATCCAGGAATTTAATATAGGTATCTCTCTCATACAGTTTTTTCATAAAGGCTTTACAGATTTCCGGATGTTTTGAATTTCTCCAAATGACCATAGGAATATTAGAAGTCTCAGCTCCATAATCTGGATCATCTGCATTCAGCTTTGGAAGTGGCGCACAATCGATCTGATCGATCAAATCCGGAGAGTTGGTTTCCACCCCGCTAATCTGGAAACCCGAATTAAAATCAAATGCTGTTTTTCCCTGATAAAACAAATTTGCCTGATCCAATACAGCATAATTGACAGAATCTTTCGGAGAACAGTTTTTATAAATATCCAACCAGTATTTGATTCCATCTATTGCCAGGTCACTGGTCAGATCTGCTTTAAGGTCATCGGTCAAAAGACTCCCTCCCCCACTCCTGACATAAAAATTCAAAAACCTGGTTGCCATAAGATCATTTGAACCACAAGGGAAGGAACAGCCATACACACCATCTTTTGTAAGTGTTTTTGCAGCCTCAGCAAATTCATCCCATGTCTTAGGCACAGAAAGTCCTGCTTCCTCCAATAAATCCTTACGATACCACATAACCTGTGCGTGAGAATACAGTGGCAAGGAATAACATTCCCCATCTTTTTCACCTTCCGATAATGCCGTCTTTGAAAATTTGTCCCTTCCAATATCATCTATTAAGTCATCCACAGGCACCAAAGCATCTGCATTCATCATCTCTACCACATGCCCTGGAAGTGCAGTACTCATGTCTGGCACATTTCCTGAAGCCAGCCCCGTTGTCCATTTTGTGTAAAAATCTCCCCAAGAGAATGTTTCAATTTTAATATTTACTCCCGGATTATCTTTCATAAACTGGTCCGCGGTTTCCTGTATCACTTCCAGTCTTGGTCCTTGTGTAAAAGAATGCCAAAATGTAATATCTCCTTTCAGCTCCTCGGATGCCACTTGATTTGCTGCGCCCTCTTCTTTAGAACCACATCCCGCAAGTATGGTAGATGCAATCATTGTTCCGGCTAATAAAATAGCTGTTTTTTTCTTCATAATCTTACCCTCATTTGTTCGTTATGTTGTTATTTAGTTTCATTTTCCCAATGCAGCCACATCATTTGTTTTATTGTAATCTTATTTTAGTCACTATTTTTATACACATCTACTAAACGCACACTCAATAATAGCATTTTACACTCATTTTTTACTCTCTTGCTACTTTCCGATATTGATTCGGAGTAAAACCAAAGGCTGACTTAAATTCCCTTATAAAATAATTCGTGTCTTCATATCCACATGCATACGCAATATCATTGATATTGTCATTACTTACCAGTAAAGCCCTTGCTGCTGTTGTAAGCCGAATCTCTCTCACATATTCCATTGGTGTCTTTCCCATATTAATCTTAAATAGGCTGCTGAATCTCTGTTTACTAAGATCTGCCATTTCTGCCATCTTTTGTGGCGTGTACTTTTCACTTGGATGCAGAATAATATAATCTGCCACTATATAGATCCTTGGATCGATTTGCTCATTCTTCTTTGAATTCCTATCCCTTAATGACTTTTCCTCTATTGTTTCCACGAAATCTCCAGTCACCTTATCAACCTTATTCCCGTGCATAGCCAGCGAACCAATCAGAAGATCCAAATTCCCTCTTACAAAGCATTTTTTTACCATGGAATCCTTTTTTACCCACTTATAAATTTCTTTAAAGTAAACATCTTCTCCCTCATTGACCGAAACTCTTGGAATCCCATAATATTCCGCCAACATGTCTTCCCCTTCATAAAATACCGAGGTAGTAAAACGAAGACTGTAAAACTCAAAGGATTCACCGAGCGCACGACAAGACATTTTGCATCCCTGCGGGATATATACAATCTGATTTTCCTCCACAATAATTTCTTCCCCGTCAATACAAAGTTCCGCCTTTCCTTTTTCAATATATCGGAATATACTATACGGAATCACTGATTCCGGATACACCCATGTTCTTCCCATGGAATAAAACTCAATATATAAAAACGTAAATCGTATGTTATCTACCACTGACATATCATCCTCCATTGATTAAAAAAACGGCTATAATGACACACCAAGATTTCTCCCTTTCTTTGAATATTCCTTTAAAACAGATTCAAAGATCGGAAAAACCTAACTATGTATTATAGCTGCTTTCATCATAATTTCTTTAAACTTTAATTTTAACGACTATTTTTTTTACTATTTCCGGTGATTTATCCATCATTGCAACCTTATGTGCATCGCTTGGAAAGCACACCATAAACTCTCCTGCCTTCAATAGATAACCGCCTGATTCATCCCCTTGATAAAACCCGATATCTTTTTCTTCACTGAACGGCGTTTGGATTTGCAGACTACTTACATCAGCAGTTGCAATTCTTTCCACTCCTTCAATAATATAATGAACATCTATATACTTTTGATGTGCTTCATACATACACTCCTTTTCTTCCTTGCTAACAAATGATACTGGGTTCGCCACTATGACTCCTTTCTGAATTACGGTATCCGGAAATGCTTCTTCCCATCTTTTTATTTCTGCCAAATAGCATAATGCCTGATAGATTTTCCTGTCTTCCTTATAGTTTTCCTTATTCTGAATCGAATCAAATATCATCTCTGGTATCTCCTTTCAAATTAGAATCTCATATTTTTTTAACGTATTACGTAAAACTGTGGCCATGATCTGGTATCCTTTGGCATTTGGGTGCAGACCATCATAGGTAATCTTATCCAACGGCTTGTCTGTTCCTGGAAATACCATTGTAGCATAATAATTTACAAAAATAAGATTATTCTTCTTCGCCACTTCTGCCAGCCACTCATTCAGCTCTTTGATATAATTTTTTCTACTCCTTTCATCCATCAGGATCGGAATATGAATTGGTAAAAGAGATGTTAGAATCAAGCAGATATTTTCTTCTTTTGCCTGTTGTACAATTTCTGTAATATGCAGCTTTGCAGTTGCCACTACTTGATTATACGGTGTCGGCTCCAATCTTTTCCAATAATCCCCTTCCAGCTCTATGGAATCATTAATTCCTATTCCCAGGATACAATATCTTGGACGTAATTGAACTGCATCTGTATAAAATCGCTTTTTTAAGTACTTTGTTGTATCTCCCGCAATGCCCCTATTAACAAGAAAGTGATTACCACTTCCAAAATATGCATTTAGCTCCCAATACTCTGTAATGGAATCCCCAATAAAGAGAAAATCTGGCTTTTGGTTTGTGTAGCATAATGCATGATTTTTTATATCGAACTCTTTTCTTTTTTTATCCGCTGCAACATTTTCAGAGAAATATTCCAGCCTCATGTATCCTTCATCTGTTGAAATCATCTGTTGCCTCCTTTTGATTACTATAAATATGCGTTTGCAAAACACCACAAACCGCATAGATACAGCCTTTTTTGTTACAAAATAAAATATCTCCTCAAAACTCATTTGCAAAGTAAGATTCCTACCATAAAATTTGTATGTCCTATCTTCCTGATGATTTATTGCTCGCTGACATTACATAACTTATTACCGCAATAGTTGCTAATAAAATTCATCAATATAAGTATCCGTAGCCTGAAACCTCTGATTGTCTGACAACGTAGGACTCTATCTACATTTCCATCAGGATTGCAAACGTGTTTCTCAATTACCTATATTATAAAAAATAAGTGCATATTCCGAAACTGAATATGCACTCAAAAATAGTATTATACGCTTATTTCATTTCCTTTTTCACATAAAGAAGGTATGACATTCTCTGAAACTCTACCTGTGTGTTTATATCTTCATTAGAGAATTATTTCATTGTCCATAGCTATGTAATCAATAACCTGACAGATTCTAACACGCTGATCCTGGTTTTAAAACAGATGTTTGAAAATGAGTACTATTGTATCTTCCCTGATGGGAAAAAATTGCACCCACTCATACGGAAACGCGAGAACCGTCATTCTCCCACACAATACTATTCACTTAAATTTATATCTTCTTCACTATATAGCACTTCCCCGTTGCTTTCAATCACTTTCTGATACCAGTAAAATGATTTCTTCTTATACCGTTCCATCGTACCTGTTCCATCATCATTTCTGTCTACATAAATGTACCCATATCGTTTTTTTAATTCTGCAGTAGATGCACTGACAACATCGATACATCCCCAGGATGTGTATCCCATAATTTCCACGCCATCCTGAATCGCTTCCCCCACCTGTATCAGGTGATCCTTCAGATACTGAATCCGGTAATCATCCTCTACTGTTTTGTTTCCATTCTCATCTTCGACCAGAACATCTACAGCTCCCAATCCATTTTCTACAATGAACAGCGGCTTCTGATAGCGATCATAAAACATATTCAGCACATAGCGCAATCCTTTCGGATCGATCTGCCACCCCCAGTCACTTGCTTTGAGTGTTGGATTCGGTACTCCTCCCAGAAGATTTCCAAGACCTTTTTTCTGTTTTTCAGGATCTGATGTCGCACAGACACTCATATAATAACTAAATGATACAAAATCTACCGTATTTTTCAGAATTTCTTCATCTTCCGGAGCAAACTGAATCTGGATTCCATGCTCCCTGAAGTATCGTTTCATATATCCCGGATATTTTCCTCGTACATGCACATCTCCATAAAAATAGTTACGATGCTCTGCATCCATCGCCGCGATCACATCATCTGGCATGGATGCATTGCAATCTCTGTTTTTCCTTCTCTGCATACTGCACTTACATATGCTCTGTGCCCGGATGCCAGATCCATTGCCCTGATACTGCATCCATTCAACTCTCTTTTTAACACAACCTTCGTACTATGCGGAAGATACAACAGATATCTGCCATCTGTTGTCTGCGCCATACGAATCTGTGTTGTCTCATTCTCTAACACTTCCTGTGCCGGTATCAACTCTCCTGTATGAAGCTCATCAAGAAGCTGACGGATCATTCCATAATCCCACGCTCCCGGAAACTGTAGTGCTTCATTCCATGGAAACGGTGCGTCAAATCCTTCTCCAAGGATTGGATTTGCGGGTTTGTTCAGTTTTTGCCAGTTCCAGATTCCATGAGCTCCATAAGTCACCCCTGCACAAGCCCCGGACAAAATGCTGCTCCATGCTGCTTTTCTGGTATCTTCTGCCTGAAAACGACCATATATTTTTCTGCGGAACCCCATCTGTTCATAACATGGTTCTGCATTGATCAATGGTTTTTTCGGATATTTCTTACGGAAATTTTCTGGAAGAACATATGCCATATCCTGCCCTTCCCGATTATGTCCGGACTGGAACATATAAAAATCCAGTTTTTCCAAAAATTCTTCCGGAAGAAAATCATATCCCCGTTTGATATGCATCGTTTTCAATGTATGCGGACTTTTTTCACATAAAACATCCAGTGCATCCCGATAATAGGACACTGCTTCCGGCGTATCAAAATCTGTATCTCCGCTTACAATGTAAATCGGCTCAAATCGATCAAAAACATGTACAATCTTTTCTGTATATGTTTTAACGAATTCCTTCGGCATCACATTACAATCCGTAACCTTGCTCCCCCATGTTCCCGGCACATAATTTAACCAGAGCACCACCAGCGCCAACTGAAATCCTTCCTCTTCCGCCAGTTCACACATTCTGACCGCATGCTCATAATACGCCTCATTCCACTTTGTAAAGTCAAACCGATGTCCATCCGCTGTCGCAAAGGGATACAGTCCGATATCCGAGATACAACGATCCCACTGCGGCATTGTATTGATCTGGAGAACGTTAAACCCCTGCTCTTTGCGTCTCTTCAGATAATAAATCCACTCATCCTCGGTTATATTTGTAAACGCACTCCAGATGGTATCTGCCAGATAAAAGAACGGCTTTTTATCCCGACAAAATGTGCTTTTATCCTCACTTACTGTTACTCTGCTCATGATACTCTCCTTTCGTTTCTATTTGGAAACACAGTTCAGCAGAACTTCTCCGCTCTTCACGGATTCCTCTGCTACCGTCTTAATTTGCATATAATCTGCTGTATTTGCAACAATGACCGGTGTTGTAATATCCAAACCTTCCTTTTTGATTCCTTCAATATTCGCTCTGACCAGAAGCTGTCCTGCTTTCACATAATCACCGGCTTTCACTTTTACAGCAAAACAGCTTCCATTTAAAGTCACCGTATCCATGCCTACATGGATCAAAATCTCTGCTCCGATATCTGATTTAATGCCTACTGCGTGTCCGGTTGGATACATCACACTGATTACTCCGTCACACGGTGCACAGATTTCTCCATTTTCTGGAATTACTGCCGCACCCTGTCCGAGGATTCCTCCCGCAAACGCTTCATCTCTTACCTCAGAAAGAGGAATTACTTTTCCACTGACCGGCGCCAGAAGCGCTTCATCTTTTGCCGGAATAATTTCCTGTGGTTCTTCTTTCTTTTCTTCTTTTTTCGGAAGCATATCATCACTATATCCAAAGAAATACGTTACAATCGCAGATCCAAAATAGGCGATCGCACACGCGATTAAAAATCCGACAAATCCGACACCGATATATCCCGGCAATGTCAAAATGCTTGTTCCAAGAAGTGTTGGTGCTCCTGTTCCTGCAGCAGCTACGATAGCTCCTGCAATTCCGGAAAATACCGCCCCGATGAAAAATGGTCTTTTAAACCGCAATGTAACTCCATAAATCGCAGGTTCTGTAATTCCTGCGAGAACTGCCGAAAGCGCTGCCGGACCTGCCAGTTCCTTAACTGATTTGTCTTTTGTTTTCAGGAACACACCAAGTGTAGCTCCTGCCTGTGCCATGTTATTGGGTCCAGTGATGGTAAACAATGTATCTCGTCCATACTCTGCAATATTATTCATAACAATCGGAACAAATCCCCAGTGTACACCAAACATGACTGCTGCCGGCCAGATCAGACCAAGCAGTCCCCCTGCAATAACCGGATTCAATCCCACCAGTCCTGTATATCCGGAAGCCAGTGCTTTTCCTACAGTATCTGCAATCGGCCCGATCACAAGATAAGTTGCCGGCACCATAATTGCCAGACTGAGAAGCGGCGTCAAAAAGGTTTTGCATACTGTCGGGACGATTTTCTTCAATCCTTTTTCCAGTTTAGAAAGTGCATATACTGAAATCACAATCGGGATTACAGATGAAGTATAGCTTACCAGCACAACCGGAATTTTTAAAAAGGTCAATGCCTCTCCGGCAGAATATGCAGCTGTCCGATCCGGATAAAGTAATGCCGCTGCAACTCCCACTGCCACGAACTCATTCGCTCTGAATTTTTTTGCTGCGGTATATGCCAGAAATACCAGAAATCGTATCCATAAATGTATTCAGGAGATTCTTTTTCTCCCCTGATTCCTCTGCATCACTCGGATTCTCCTTTTTTAAGTCTGTAACTTCAAAAATTGTATCATATACATCCGCTACATGCTGCCCGATTACAACCTGGATCTGACCACCGCTGTCAAGTACTGTAATCACTCCCTCCAACTGCTCCAGTTTTTTCTTATCTACATTCTGTATGTTTTTTACTTTAAATCGAAGCCTTGTTGCACAATGGATCAAAGTATTAACATTTTCCACCCCACCGATATATCTGACAATTTCCTTTGCCAGATTTTCATAGTTTTTCTTAGCCATGGTTGCATTCCTCCTGTTTTTTGTAAACTGTAACGCGCGTTCTTTATTTAAAACCAAGATAACATCTGACAGAAAAACTCTCAATCCCCTTTCATTTTTTCTGCTATTTTGCAGATTTCACTTCCGATATTCCCTGATTCTCTCCTCAAATTTATAAAAAATAACAGGCATTTAAATTTTCTTTAAATACCCGTCATCAAATATTTTTCACCCATAAATATATTTTGTTTTATCGAACACTGTTTCCCCTTCTGAAAGCCGGGTCTTATAGTATACTCTCATAATTTCTTCGTTTTCGTCTTCCATATAACGGAGCAGATGCTTCACTGCTGCTATGTGGCGTTTCGTATGGGTTCCTTTGATCAGTGTCAGTTCAAATCCCGGAAGTTCCACTGGTGCAACTGCATCAAATCCAAGCAAAGAGATGTCCCTTGGAATTCGTATATTCCGCTCAAGAAGCGCTTTGATCCCCACATGGAAATAACAGAACTTTCCAGAATAAACGCAGTCACTCCCCGCATTCCTTCATCCAGATATTTTCCCATCGAAAAAGCAGCTTCCTCTACATTACAGCCAAGCTGCCTGATACGATTGCTTGCGTCTCCACACTCCCGCTTTGCCATCTCCAGAACAAATGCTTCTCTTCTTTCGAGAAAATTGAAAATATCAATATCTTCTGCCAGATATACAATCCTGCTATGCCCCTTATCTACCAGATAATCTACACCTCTTCGGATTCCTTCCCGGTTATCGATCAGAAAACTATTGATTCCCTCTTCATAAAACAGATTATCTCCTGTTACAATCGGTATCTGAAGTTCTAAAAAGGGATAAATATCTGATTTTTCCATTTCTGCCGCCATGATGTAGATTCCTTTTACGTCCTTCTCCCTGCATTCAGCAATCAGATTCTCTACATGTTCACACTTTTCCTGAAACAGACGATATTCAAATGAATACCCAGATTTTTCCACAATCGCTTTTATCGTTTCAATCACAGGATGGCGCACCTGGTGGTCCACTAATCCATTACTCCTTATATGCTGATGAGCAGTGATGTTTATAATACAGAACCAGCATCACACTGCACAAGATCCATCCTAATGGGTATCCGAGCACAATCGGAATCATGGATTCTGATACTCTGGACACAACAAATAAGTAAATCTGCCGGAAGAGAATCGAATTTATCATCATAATCAACATCGGTCCTTTCGTCATTCCGATCCCTCTTAACGTACTGTCGTAAACTGAGTTGACACAGAGCGCAAGGTAAAACGGCATTTCTATATGGATAAATAATGTTCCGAATTTTACAACGTCCGGACTTTGGATAAACATGGATACCAACGATTCTGCGAAGAGATTAATTAGAATGATCATGCATATCGCAATCCCAAAGCACATTGTCAATCCTGTCCGGATTCCTTTTCTAATTCTGTCATATCGTTTTGCCCCATAATTCTGTCCGACAAATGTCATCAAACCAAGAGAAAGACTTTGAATCGGAAGCAGACAGAATTTATCAACTTTTCCATATGCTAACCATCCCGCCATTGCCGCTACACCGAAATGATTGATATACGACTGTACAAATACATTAGAGAATGACACAACTGCCGACTGTAATGCCATCGGTAATCCGACGCGTACTATCTTTCCTATCATTTCCGGATTGAGTCTGATCCTATTCCAAACCACTCGATAACTTGCCCGTTCTCTGCTCAGAACGATCATTACAAGGACAGCAGATGCCCCTTGCGAAATAACCGTAGCATACGCCGCTCCTTCTACGCCCAGACTGAACCCTGCCACAAAAATCAAATCCAGGACGATATTCAAAACGGTTGAAAAGATAAGGAAATATAACGGTCGACGGGAGTCACCTACTGCCCGAAGGATTCCAGCTCCCATATTATAAAAGAGAAGCCCTGTTACTCCGAGAAAATAAATTCTCAGATATGCATCTGCCTGTACAAATACCTCTGCTGGTGTATTCATCAATTTAAGCATTTGTGTCCTGAATCCCAGCGCGCACACCGTACAAATCACGCTCATAACAAATGTAAGCCCAATCGTTGTGTTTACCGCAATCTGTACATTCTTCTCATCTTTTGCTCCGAAATACTGCGAAATGATAATTCCTGCTCCTGTAGAAAGTCCCATAAAAAAGCCGATAAACGTATTGATCAGATTATCTGTCGTTCCGATTGCTGCCAGAGCTTCTTTCCCGACATAATTACCTACAATAATACTATCCGCCGTATTGTAAAGCTGCTGAAAAAAACTTCCCATCATCAGTGGAATCGAAAACAGTAATAATTTCTTCCAGATTTTTCCTTCTGTCATTGAAACAACTTTTGTACTCATTTGTTTCTTCACTCCGTTCCTGTTTCTTTCCTCATTTGTTACTGTTCACAGGGAACCTGTGAGCAGTAACCCGCATTTTACTATATATTGACCGTCTTTCCACCTGGCACTTCCACGATCATTCCATCGACATTAATCCATACAGAATCAAATCCTGGATTATATACTTTATCTGCATCAATTGTAAACTTCAAATTTTTTGCAGCCTTCATATAATCCACAATTTCAATATTCGTCGCATACCATATATCTTCCCGATTTCCCACAAGCTGACAGAATTCTTCTATCAGCTCCCAGTTATTATCTCTTGTAAACTCAAAGCTGTGCCCCCATACATACATCATGTATAAGTACTGTGCTTTAAATAATTCAACAAACTTCTGGCCGTTTTCCAGCAGATTGTGATTGTGATGGCAGGTTGCCGTCCATTTCAGATAATTCTCCGGCATACCAAAGCTATCCGTACTTCCTACAGTCCGACAGTACTCAATTCCCAGTCCCGGAAGCAACCCGACAATTTCATCATTGCAGGAACCATTCGGATAAGACATTCCTCTTACCGGATATCCAACCGCTCTCTCAAGCGCACGTCGATCCTCCAGCACCTGCATAGCGGTCTGCTCAATCGGACATCGACTGATTGTCGGATGCAGTACGGTATGGCAGGATACCTCATGTCTCTGATAAAGCGTTTTCCACTCTTCCACCTGGATTCGTTCTTCATCTACCAAGCCTGAATTCAAGTGAAATGTCCCACGAACTCCATTTTGATTCATAATTTCCACGAGACGTCTGTCTTCCACCCGTCCATCATCGTAACTAAGCGTCAGAACCTTATGCTTTCCTTTCGGAAAACATACATAGATATTTTTCAATTTGTTCCTCATAACGCACCATCCCCTGTAATATTTTCCACATTCAATACTGCGCTGAAGAATGCAAGTGCCATTCCCTGGCCCCATCCCTGGATCCATTTTTTCGAAATACCACAGTAACCCTCCCGGTCTTTCATCACCGCCGTGCCTCCGGATACATCGGTCACTCTGCCATCCGGATTTACATGTGCGAGAATTCCATCGATTGATTTCTGCACATATTTCAAATGAAGCGGATTTCCTTTCAAAGTCAATGCAGCTGCAATCCCCGCAGACGCAGAGATTTCTTCATAGGACTCTTCATCATCCAGGATTGTTCTCCAAAGTCCATTCTCTGTCTGTAATAATTTCAATGCTGACAACTGCTCATTCAGACTTCCTACAATTTCAAGATACTGTGGATATAGATAGCATTCCGGCAGAATTCGTCCCACCTGACACATTGTATAAGCTCCCCAGCAGTTTGCTCTTCCCCAGTGGAAACCTGACATATGATCTTTTGTGATGTTATTGTATCCGTGATACCACAATCCGTTTTCTTCATCTTGAAGATACTGGATATGCCAACAGAACTGATTCAACGCATCATCAATCAATTCTGCATCTTCTGTCATTACACCTACCCGCAGCATAAAGAACGCTGCCATAAATAGCGTATCCGCCCAACACTGCTCCGGAAAATCATTCTTTGCAGAAACCGTATGCTGCAATACGTGATTTCCGAAACGAAGTGCATCATTTCTCAGATAGGCAATTTTAAACTGGATCAGATCCATGTATTTCTCTTCACCGGTAGCCTGATACAGCGTGATCAGACAATGCCCCATCGCGCAGGTGTTTACTGTCCAGACAGGAAGTCCAAGTTCAATCAGTTCATCTACCCTCTCTTTTAATACGTTCAGATATTCCTGCTTTTTTGTTGCCTCATATGCTTCTGCAATTCCGTAATACGCGACTCCGCATGGCCAGTCCCATGTCATATCCATACGCATCGTACGCGCAACGATTTTATCCATTTGCTCTTCTAAGTTTGCTTTATTGTATTCTAATTTCCCCATTGTTTTATTCCTTTCCGATTAACTTTTTGATTTCTTCTGCTACAAAATGCGCATACAGTTGTGCTCCTGCCTCTTGTAGATGGACGTTGTCTTCACGATACCATACAGCAGTTTGTTCTTCTCCTGCCTTTGCACATGCTTTTCTTGTAATCCCCAGCATATCCACATATGGAATATTTTCTTTATCTGCAAGCTTCTTCATTTCTTTTGCATATTTCGGAAGTAATGCATCGATTTTTGCGTTTTCTCCCTGTTCATTTGCCAGACACGGACGCAGACAGATTGACGAAATCAGAATCGGATACGCCTTCTTTTCTCTTGCCACTCTTATATATTCCATAAGAGATTCTCCAAATGTTTCCAGCGGAACATAGCGTTCTTTTTTCTCTGCTGCCGCATCATTATGTCCGAACTGTATCAACAGATAATCTCCACTCTTCATCTGATTTTTGATGTCCTCAAGTCGACCTTCTTCTCTAAAAGATCTGGAGGATCGACCTGCCATCGCACAATTGTCAACGATAATATGTCTGGTTTCATAGCTCATTTCCTGCGAAAACGGACTGCTGTCCCGATGCGCTTCTTTCCAACAGTTTTCGGCTTCCAGGGCGTCAACAAGCTTTTCTCCCCATCCGGTCTGTGGTCTTTCTGACTCATGATAACTCTGTGCCGTCGAATCTCCTGCAAGATACAATACCGGCTTACGTTTCATCTCCGGCAGTACCTGCCTGAAATCCATATCCGAAGCATAATAAAACTTCGTATACCCCGGCTGGTTATAGCAGTTATTCTGCCATGCCACTCCACACCGATACTGCACATCATGCATCAAAGTAAACAATTTATGTTCCGTCAATTCCGTTGAACTATAAATTCGGATTGCGGAACTGTCGCTTGTCCGCAGAAGGATCTCCTCCCGGAAATCCCCGAAGATATCAGCCACAAGACATGGATTTCCTTTGGTACCGTTATTTGTCAGCGTATTCTCCGGACGGAGCATCTCGCCGTGTATCATATCACTGATCACTCCTGTTGCAGTTTCATGAAGATAATCCTCGCCGTCCGTAATCTGTGTCGTCAGATCTGATGCCCAGCGAATCGACATATTGCTGCCCGGCGAACCTGCCTCCAAAAGAGTTCCGTGACAGTCATATGTCCCTTTTCCGTTCACCCAGCACTGTAGCCCCCTTGCATTGGGATGAATATCTCCAATCATGCATCTTCCCAGATCTTCCTCCGCATATTCTCCAAACACAACTTCTCCATTTTCCGCATGACGCAGGGCATACCCGTATGGAGCGTTAATCCCTTCTTCAAAAACATTAAAAATCTCCAGCCCCGGACGATCCGGATCGATATCTGCCACATGCATGGCATCTCCGTGTCCAAACTTAGCTTCTCTTCCGTCTGGCAGCATTCCATAAGAACTGTATAATAAACTTCCGTCATGATCGATACATGCTGCTCCGTAAATGATTTCCATACAGCCGTCCCCATCTACATCTGCTGTTGCAAGCGAATGATTTCCCTGTCCCGCAAGTTTACCGTACACCGGATCCTCTCCTTTTTTCAGATGCGGATTATCATGAAATGGATTGTTCATTGGAACAAACCCACTGTCTACCTTCCACTCCGTCTCAAATTTGTTTTCAAAGAAACGATATGCCGTCAGTGTTGATCTTGTGTAATAGCCACGGCATACAATCAGATACGGACGTTCTCCATCCAGATAGGCCACTCCCGACAGGAATCGATCCACACGGTTACACGGTTCGATTCGTTTCATTGCATAATCTCCCCATCGCAGACCATCATCAGTACGCCCGACAGGAAACTCTATTGTTTCCAGTTCCTCGCCATTCCCGGCAAACATCGTCAAATACTCCGGGCCTTCATATATGAAGCCTTCAAACTCTCTCAAGCAATTTTTATCACTTCTTTCTTTCGCATACACATCAATAAAATAATCCGTCAATTGACGCGCATCCTGCTCTGACAGCGGATACTCAAATCTTTGCTCTGTCCCAAAACATTCTTCTAGTGTAGACGGCCATGTACCACTGATAACTTCCGGCTGCTCATGCCAGCTTTGGAATACCTTTACCAGATGTTCATAATAATCTTCGGCCGAACAAACATATGAATCTTCATGCGTGATTCCCGCACACATATCTTTTTCTGGTATTGTGATATATTGTTCTTTTTCTTTGCCTTCGAAGAAAATCGTCATTTTCGTACCCGGTGCCGTTTTCACTGCCATCTCCGCCTGTCCATCTCCATTAAAGTCATAACAGATAAACTGGGTATAATGAGCACCGGCTCGTATATTTTCTCCCATGTCCAGGCGCCACATCAATTCTCCATCCAATTTATAACAATCCAGATAGCAGTGACCGGTATATCCTTTGATCGAGACATCATGGGAGTTGGACGGATCCCATTTCACAATATACTCATACTCTCCATCGCCGTCTACATCCGCCACAGACATATCGTTTGCTGAATATGTAAATGCTTCTCCTGCCGGGGTAATTCCGTCTGCCGGTTTCTGAATAGGAATATCATAATATCCATTTTCCCAAACATTTACACACTCACACCTGGATAAGATGTTTCCATTTATGACAGGTGCCACACTATACTGATCATCCATACCACCTTGAATATCCAGATAATTCATACTGTCATTCACCTCAGCGATGCTTTCTCCGTTTCTATAAATAACAAATCCGACGCCGTCAAGCCCTCTTCCATCTTCTCTTACTCCGGTCACCTCTGTAAGGAACAATCGCCAGCTTAAGAAAACACCTTCCCTGCACGGCACTGCGATCAGACCGCGCTTCAGTTGCTCCAGTTGTTCCTTCTGAATATAATGAACCGGTGTCACGAACAGCTCCTCTGCCGTTTCTTTTCCATCTATCACCGGAACCAGTTTTAGATAATGCGGCCGGTGCGTTGATTTTTTCAATCGATAAACCCTCTCTTGATCTGCCGGAATTTCCCCTATCATCTGATACCTTACTTGCTCTCCCTCACGGTCAGACCAGTAAATTCTGTAGCTTTGTGCGCCAATAGCTTCATCCCACATGATTACTGCCTCGTTGCGGGTGATCTGTGCTAATTCCATCATCTTGTTTTCCTTTCCGCAGTTTCCTATAGAAACACAAAAGGCTCCAACCAGTTTTCCTGCTGAAGCCTTTCTCACTACTCTAATTCATTTATTTATCGGCTTTATACAGCTCGTTTACTTCCTCAACAAGTCTGTCTCCTCCACGATCAAGCCACAACTGTGCTGCATCCTCAAGACCTTTCTTATCGATCTGTCCACAAATGTACTGTGTTCTTGCATCTTCGATAATCTGCTCAATATCTGTACCAACTTCTGCATTCACCTCTGAGTTTGCAAGATATCCCAGTGCCGGATTGCTTACAGCAAATGGCTCGTTATACTCATAGGACTCGTATCTTGCCTTCTGAACTTCATCCATCTCCAGTGACGGGCTCTGAGAAAGAAGGTTCGGAATATATGCTTCTGCCTGGTTCAGACCTGTATTCGGAAGACTTGACATTTCAAAATCACCGCTCTTTTCAATGTTTCCATTCTCGTTGATTGTATAGCTGATATCTTCCAGTCCGTAATCAGCCAAAACCATCATCTCGTCATCACACATTTTATCCAGGAATGTAAGACAGTTTTTCAGATCTTCTTCTGTTTTAGCACCTGCTTTTGTAATCATATAGAAACCATTGTATCCGCTTGTCGCCAGTGTTTTTTCCTCAATAGGTCCTACAAGCTGCATCGTTGCGGTCTTAGAAGAGTCCACTACAGATGTGATGTTATTTGTTTTAAAGTAATCCCAGATTCTTGTACCGCCGTCCATGACATCTACGAATACTCCTGTTTCTCCCTTCTTACATGCCTCCTGGAATGTACCAGAATCAATTGTTGCCCAGTCTTTTCTTACCAGACCTTCATCATAGATTTTCTTCATCCAATCCAGTGCTTCCTGATACTCTTCTGTCTGGTGAACCGGAACCATTTTTCCATTCTCTTCTACCCATTCATTTCCTGTACCAAACCATGTCTGGATTACATCCAAAGGTCCTGTATACTTTGTAAGTTCAAGACCATATGTATCATCTACACCGTTTCCGTCCGGATCCTCATATGTAAATTTGTAAAGCATCTCGTATACATCTTCAATTGTCTTCGGATCTTCTGTGATTCCAACTTTCTCTGCCCAGTCTTTTCTGTAAGAAAGACCTAAACGACCTTTGGCACGCGCACGATATAATCCGATGATCTGACCGTCCACTGTAAGTGCTTTTGAAACTTCCGGATCTGCCTGGGAGAGATTCGGATATGCTTCTGAATCTTCCAGATATGATGTCAGATCCCAAAACGCACCTTTCTTTGCGGCATCTACAATATTTGCACTCAGTTCTACATTTGATGTAAGAATCATCGGCATATTATCTTTATCCATCAATGTCAATCCAAGTTTTTCTTTGTATGTACCGTCATTCTCAAATTTCCACTCTACACTGACTCCTGTGTAATCTTCATATTTCTTGATTACTTCATCAGAATGCTCATTCTGAAGCTCTGTGCCGTAAAAAGCCGGAACCATCATACTGATGACCGGTTTCCCGTCTTCTGTTGTTGATGATGTGGATTCCTTTTTATCGGAAGAACCACCACATGCTGCCATTGACATTGCTGTTACACCCGCGAGGGTAATTGCTGTTGCTTTTTTCCATGTTTTTCTCATAATCTTTTCCCTTCTTTTTATATAAATTGTATTTTATATCATCCTTTTACTGCTCCAACCATAACACCCTTCGTAAAATACTTCTGGATGAACGGATAAATGATCAAAATCGGAATGGTCGCAACTACTGTCGTTGCCATCTTCACTGACTGCTCCGGAGGTGTACCGAATGCACCGAAGTCCATCCCACTCTGTGTTGCCACAGAGGACGTCATAAAGATGATTCTTCGAAGTACGATCTGAATTACTTCTTTCTTAGAATCCGAAATGTACATCATTGCATTGAAATACGAATTCCAGTGCGTAACTGCATAGAACAAAGATACACTCGCAAGTACCGGTTTTGAAAGCGGAAGAATAATCTTCATAAATATCTGTAGATCGTTACATCCATCCAGCCTTGCCGATTCCTCCAACTCCATCGGAAGTCCCTGAAAATAGTTTTTAATAATGATCATATTAAACGGATTGATTGCTCCCGGCAGCCATAATGCCCAGAAAGAATCTCTCAAATTCAACACATTTGCTACAAGAATATAAGTCGGAACCATACCTCCTGTAAAGAGCATCGTTACAATTACCATGTTAATAAAAAAGTTTCTTCCTTTAAAATAGTTTCTTGATAACGGATACGCTAATGTACATGATAAAAACATATTTATCGCAACACCAACCACCGTTACAAAAACCGAATTGAGAAGTCCTCTGATTGTTTCACCATTTGCAAAGATATATTTGTATGCATTCAGTGATATTGTATGCGGGATTATGAAAAATGCCCGTTCTGTCAGTTCTTTTTCTGTCGCAAAGGATCCTGCGATTACATAGAGAAAAGGAAGCAGAGTAATCAGCGCAAACGATGCAATAAACAAATAAATCAGCACCTGCACCGCCTGATCAGCCGGACTTCGTTTAATTTTCCTTCCCTGCATGCCATTTTTTACGCTTGCTTTCATTTTTGCCATTTTTCTCACCCCTTTTAATAGAATCCTGATTCACCAAACACTTTTGCAAGCTTGTTCGCTCCGATGACCATAACCATACTTACAACGGATTTAAACATTCCTGCTGCTGTTGCCAGAGAATAGTTTCCATTCACAACACCTTTTGTGTAAATATATGTGTCAAACACATCCGATGCTGCTCTGTTCATGGAGTTCTGCATCAGATAAATCTGTTCGTATCCTGTATTTAAAATCTGTCCCACTTTCAAAATCAACATAATTACAATTGTTGAACGAATAGCCGGAAGAGTTACATGCCACATTTTCTGCCAACGATTTGCTCCATCCATATCTGCTGCTTCATAAAGTTGTACATCCACGCCTGAGAGAGCCGCCAGGAAGATGATTGTTCCATATCCGGTTTCTTTCCACATGTTCTGTCCGATGATCATCGGAACAAACAAATTCGGATCTGACATAATATCAGGTGCATTTTTTCCAAAAATCATTGTCAGAAAATGATACACGATTCCGTCTGTTGTTGAAAACAACTGAGTTGTCAGTGCCGCCACAATTACAAATGAAATAAAATGAGGGATGTACACCATCGTCTGTGTAACACGTTTGAATGCCATATTTTTCACTTCATTTAATAAGAGTGCTAAAATAATCGGTGCCGGAAAATAAAAAATCAGGCTTGCGATTGAGATTGAAAGAGTATTCTTTAACAGGCTCCAGAAATCCGGTCCCGTAAGAAATTTCTTAAATATGTCAAATCCTACGAAAGGACTGTTTATAATTGCTGATATCGCTGAATCTCCATTATATGGACTAAAATCCTGAAAGGCCATTGCCAATCCCCCCATTGGAAGATAATTAAAAATCAGCATGTACAACACACCTGGAATAATCATGATATATAACCATATATGTGCTTTCCATTGTCCTGTACGAGATGTTACTGCTTGGGTTTTTGCTTTTGTCTTCATTCCCACTTTCTCCTCGTCCTCTTTTTTATCATGATCGGCTCATGATATCTACGATTGCGGTCCGCTTCCGTGAGCACATTGTACCGTCTCTTTCATTCATTTGTAAATAATCATTTTACAATCTGTTATTATCCTTTTACACATGCGAAAACCCCTTGAAATTCAAGGGGTTTCAGCTTTTATCGCATTCCGGTTATCATGTTCTGACCACACTGTTTTTCTCTTGATAACAGCAAAAAAACATGATTATCCACTTCTTCATTTTTATTTTAATGTTCTTTTCTGAATGCCGCAGGTGTCACTCCGATATGTTTCTTGAAAAAACGGATGAAATTCTGCACGTTATTATACATTAATATTTCCGATATTTCTGCCACCGACATTTCTGTCGTCAACAACATATATTTTGCCTGCATCAGCTTTTCCTCGTTTACCATATCTGTAAACGTGATATTTTTTTCTTTCTTTATTATTTTCCCGATATAATTTGGATGATAATTTAATGTCTGTGCACATTCACTCAGTGTTATATTTCCTCGATTCTCCCGTACAAGCTTCTGGATCTGCTGGAAAATGCCCATCTCATCTCCATCTTCAAGTTTTTGCAAACTCTCAATGATTGGCTGAATCACTTCTTTTATGATTGCTTCCTTCAGTTTTTCCGTATCATAAAGCATTGGAATCCGGTTAAATGTATTATATTGACTATCCATGAATACATCCTCAAGTAACAGTCCATGTGTAACCGTTGTTCCAACAATCACTGTAAGTAGTCTCGTTAAATAGAAGTTTCTCTCCACTCCAATTACACGCTTTGAATCCAATCGCTCAATCATTGTTTCCAGGAGTCTCTGGCTTTCCTCCACATTGCAGTTTTCTATTGCCTGAACCAATTCGCCTTCCATAATTATGTCATATACATTACTTTCACGTTTCAACATGGAATAGTCATCGAACAACACCAGTGTTGAGCCTTCTGATTTGTTTGCATTCGTCTGATCATAAAGAGCTTCATTACATTCATTGTATGCCTGCTGAATATCTGTAAGATGATGAAATGTCTGACTGATTCCACAGGAAACATGGTATAAAAAATGCTCTGCAATAAAATCCTTTACTTCTTTATAAATCACTGCTGTTTGATTCTCCGCTGCATTATCATCCTCACCGCCCGCAACAAAAATCATCTTATCTCCGTAAAACAGAGGTGTAATAAATATTTTACTTTGTATTTCTTCAGGCAATGTTTCCAGAATTCCGGTATAGATTTCTCTCTTTAATATTTCCTTATTATCATTCTCTTTACAAGCCATACCAAGCATTCGATAGGAGCTATATTCTGTAATCTGGTATTTCCCCAAAGCGTCTTTTATCTTTCCTTCATTCATCTCACCTTTTATAAGATTCGATAACAGAAATTCTTTTAACTGGATATCTCGCTCCTTTACATGAAGTTCCAATTTATTCAATGGATTAGCAAATGCAAGTACAAGTACACGCACAATCTGAATCAGCACTGCAATTACTGCAATCACCGCAAATGATGCAAATATAAATGTCATTCCTATCTTTCGTATCTGATTATGATTAAATCCTACCAAATATGTAAGGCCACTGGTCGCACCACTGGTTCTACTGATACTATACTTTGTCGTCTTTTCGATTTGCAATGTACCTTCTGAATCGAACGCCCCCCATTCTTTCTCTTCTGAGAACTTTTCCAACCATATTTGTGTCAGTTTCTGATTTGTTTCTGCCATTACCGACTGATCACTTAAAACAGAGACACTGTATCCCATATTTTCATAATTCGATGGTAACAGCTGCCGAATTTCTGATTCGTTTATTTTTACAACAATAATCCATGCAAGATCACCTGCTCCATATTCTTTTTTTATCACAAGTCGAAAACCACTCAGATCTACCGTATTTTGTTTGCGCAAATTATGATTTCCGTACTTTTCACTGTCTTTAGCTTTAATCCAATAAGCAGATAATGGAACCTCTTTCTGCGCCTCCAGAAATTGCTCCGCTTCCTCTCTATTTTTCAGTTCATCATAGTCGAACATGCCATAATCATCCAATATCCATCCACTTCTGACATTGATAAATTCATATGACTCTACATACTTCTCTACAAAATAGTTTCCCTGAAGACTGTCCTGCGCCCGATTCAAATCACTGTACATAGAATATGGTGGTTTCTCCTGCTGAGCCAGCCATCGAACTGCATCTTCATTTGCCACTTCAATATAGTACTCTTTCAACGATGAAAACACATTCTCATATTCCCTTGTAATTTGTTCACTATAAGACTGCAGCTGGAGCTCACTTCTAGCAGATTCTCCATTGACATAAATTAAGCTGGAGACAATCCCCATGATAATCATCGGAATTGTTACCAACGCCATCAGTTTTATAAACATCTGCTTTTCATATGTTAATGAATCCAATATTCTTTTTAATTTCAAAACCCACTTCCCCTATTCCATTCCTTCTAGATTTTTCTCCAAAATATTCTAACACAGGCTAAATATGTATAGCAATCACTTTGTTCCATTCTGTCTGAACCTGTCCTTTCTTTCAAACATGAAAATTTAATAGTGCCTGACACCATTGTGTTCAATGCCAGTTAGCTTCTCTAGCTTAACACCTTTTTCTTCCAAGCCTGCTATCCCTTATAATATCAGTAGTTCTCATTTTATACTATTTTTTAGGCTGGCACTTATTTAACATCTTTGTAACATATTTTATATATCTTTTTTTATTTTCCTATTGACATGCAACAAAAAATGTGCGGTCACCTTGTTGTCCATCGGAACAACAAGGTGACCCTTAGTTTATCAAGGGAATTGATTCGTGGGGAACCAATTATTCCCATACTAAGGAGGCACACATTTATTATGAACGATTATCCATCAAATGTAAAACAAAAATTGAACTCTATCATCGCTGACATGTCGGAGCATCATTGGCTCTTGTCAAACAATCCTGGACACAATTTCATGCGTCAGCATCAGGGCAAACTCTCTTTCTACGATACCATGCGTCTTATTATCGACATGGGAAAAGGAACTACCAATGATGAAATTATGGATTACTTTGACATGGTTCCTGATCTTATTCCATCTCAATCCGCTTTCAATCAACGACGCAGTCAGATTTCACTGTCTGCTTTCGAATACCTTTTTCGGAAATATATTGTAACTGCTGATCGTGGTTATGAATCTTACGATCTGTTATTCCACTGTGAACTCAAGAATCTAAATTATGTTTTTCGTGTAAAAGCGCCTCTTCTAAAAGTCTGCTTTCCTATTACGCTACTGAACTTCCTGACGACCTTGAAGAATTCGATGTTACGATGAAACGTTATTTCACTGACAAAGCTACAAATGTTATGAAAGATCAGTCGGATGTGTACCGATATATTAATCCGAGTAAAAACACACCTCATTTTTATGAGCTTCTTAACAGAGATAGGAGACATCTTTACTTCATGCAGTTTCGTGTCGTAAAAATAAAAACTGCAGAAAATACATATGAGTATCTCATCACAAATCTGCCCCACAGCTTTACTATGGAAGACATCAAGGAATGCTATCACTGGAGATGGGGCATTGAAATTTCTTTCCGTTATCTTAAGCATGCAAATGGGCTTTTGTACTTCCACAGTAAAAAACCCGAATTCCTAAAACAGGAAATCTATGCAAATCTGACACTCTATAATTTCGGAATCTTCATTGCTAACGAAGCAGCTGAAGAAAGCAAGAAAAAAGAACGGAAGAATGATAACAAATATCTTTACGAAATCGACATTTCTTCTGCTCTGAAAACAGCAAGAAAGTTCTTTATTCGCAGGGACTCCGATAAACCTATTGATATCATTAAGTTGATGTTGAAATACGTCCATGCTGTAAAAGAAAAATTCCAACAATTTGACCGGCCCCTCCGTGGAATCAGTGCGATTCATTTCGGATATCGATAGCCTTAGGCCACTTATAAATGATTTTCTACGCAAAATGGCAAAATTTCGGCATCAGGAAAATCAAGATGTAAGCGCCGGAACAAGGATAAGGTTTTTTATCGATAAACCAGCAGCTATGATCTCTTTTCCAAGAGCCGTTATCAAATATTTATAGGATCCTGGGATTTTTTCAATCAGTCCATGGACTTTCAGACGTTTAAAGATCCTTGTCATGGCAGACGGAGTGATTTTCGGAAGATGCTGGCGGATCTGTTTTCCTTGTATCCCGAATGTCATGTATTCCCCTTTGCTGATGGCTTCCAGTACAG
>OGXP01001103.1_pt1 | contig 24741 bp, 22 predicted proteins | sample 1576351 | NCBI WGS metagenome assembly OGXP01 (sample SAMEA3541517, study PRJEB24748) | human gut metagenome | biome: human gut; feature: human-associated habitat; material: faeces | place: China | collected 2012
GAAGCTCCCCACACACGGTCTCTACACTTAAGTCAGGATCCGGAAACCTCTCTTCTACGATCTTGCGCGCATGTTCCGCCAGGATGACATTATTATCAATCTGTTTTTTCTGAATCAGCGACCGGATCAGTTCACAGTAATTGACCAGCCAGTGATCCAGCTCTTCCCCTGTACTTAACGAGAGAATCTTCACTGCCATTTTCTTCGTTCCTGCAAATTCCATATCCGATGTGATCTGATATTTTTTGTAAAATCTAGAGAATGAAAATGAAATTTCCAGGATCAGAACCTGATATTCGTTTAACGAATACTGTCTCCTATGAAGCCATGCAAGCAGACTTTCCACCTGACTTTTTAACTCTTCTTCCGTATAATGTGTGATATTTTTCCCTATATTCTCTACTTTTGTATTCCAGTCTTCTTTGACATCCTGCACCGGCATGATGTCATTATAATACGTATAACTTTCTTCTACCGTTACCAGATTGTAATCCAGTGCCTCAAGTGCCTGTTCATACAATGACGGCATATCCTCAATTTTCTGCCTTCGTGCGCCTCGTCCACGATGATGCAATCCCAAGCGGTGGTATCCTCAATTTTCTCCCTGCTGACACTGATTCCGCAGGAAATCCTGCTTTGGAAAATACGTTCGATCAAAACAACTGCTTCATCAATCGTCCTTGTGATTCTTCCGACATCATGTTTTTTATTACTGCCCAGAATGAATATCTCATTATCACTCATACCAAATTCGTATACACGTGTGATCTTTTCCAATGCCTCTTTTATGGTCTGCTTCACTGCCAGTTCGCTCAGTACATCCTTTTCATCCCCTCTGCCCACTTTCATGGCAACAACCGAATATACTGCATCTGTAAATTCCAGCTTCAGATTATCAATCTGACTTTGCAACTCATTTTTATTCATTTTTTCTGTTACCAGGCGAGTAAAAAACTGTTGCCGCAAAAGCGGAAGGCTCTCCATATAGGCATGTTCCAACCGGGCACGGTTCATTTTTTCATTGTATTCTTTATCGAGTTCTTCGTGCATCTTCATAAGAAGATTCTGCATCTCCTCATAGTTGATGGGTTTCATAATATATTCCGATACCCCATAACTGATTGCGAGTCTTGCATATTCAAAATCATCCCATCCGGAGAATAAGATTACTTTCGTGTTCATATAATCCTCATGGATATGCTTTGCCAGTTCCAGTCCATCCATAAATGGCATCTTAATATCACTGATCACCAGATCCGGATGCACCTCTTCCATCAGTTCCAATGCTTCTTTCCCATTCTGTGCCACTCCGGCCACACGAAATCCAAGTTTTTCCCATTCAATTCCTTTTTTCATTCCATACAGGATCTGCTGTTCATCGTCTGCCAGAATAATACTAAATATCCTCACGGTTCCTCTCCATTTTCCAACCTATTTTTCATGTCTTTCTTCTGTTTCTTCTCAATCAATGTATTTATTTACTGTTGCTTTTGTAACCTGTTAAGTATTCTTAGATTATATAATGTACCTGCGTATACAGCAATAAGGCAAGCCGATTTTAATTTAAAATCCAGCTTGCCTTATGATTATGTATTTCGCCTTTTATGCTTCCTCTCCGGAGCCATTAATCTTAGCCACTACTTTTTTCATAAATTCATCGCTTAATTTATATTTGTTCTTATATACGATGTATGCCAGAATGACTCCGATTGTCGGTACGATACACATCAATACACGGATAGAATTCTGTGTTGACAGCGACTGTACTGCATTCGGTACATATCCGGTAAGTTCCAGTACAAATCCGATTGCCAGTGAAGTAAATGCTGCGGTCAGTTTTACGATCAGTGTCTGTAAAGAGAATACCACTCCTTCATTTCTCGTTCCAAGAACATACTCACCATAATCAACAACATCTGCAAGGAATACTGTCGCACATCCAAGTTCCAGACCGGTTCCTGTCTTAACGATCACACCTGCAACTGCTGTCAGCGCAATGTTATTCGGGCATGCAATACCAACGATCAGTAATAAGATCAACCCGATTGGCGGGAGTACACATGCCATCAGGAACGCTTTCTTTCTGGATAACACCTTTGTTACCTTCGGAAAGATCAGAAGTCCGACTACTTCTGCAACCGATGCACTGATCATAAATGCAGATAACATTCCCGCATTATTACATACATAACTGAAGTAATAAGTTGCAACTCCCATGATTGCCTGAATTGCCACGTTATATAAAAGAATCAGTAATACTGCCCATCTTAACTGATCATTCTTCTTAATGACAGTAAAGATGTCTTTGAATTTCATCTTGTCCTTTTCCTCAACATCATGCTGGATCTTCGGCAGATTGATCACACATACAGCCATTGTAAAAATAAATGTTGCTGCAATGATCAGTGCAAATCTGTGATATCCTGTGTAATCACCACCAAGTCCTTTAATAATCTGCACACCGAAGCCTGCAATGATCAGTGACTGTCCGATACTTGCAAAAATTCTTGGCAATACCGATACTTTTTCACGTTCCTGTGGATCAGAAGTCAGATTCGGAATCACTGACCAGTATGGAATATCCATGATGGTATAAGTCATTCCCCATAAAATATATACAACCGTCGCAAAGACGCAAAGCTTCACACCTGTCAGATGAAAATCTGTAAATACAGTTACAAATACGAACGCATTGATCAGCGTTCCGATTACAAGCCACGGAACAAACTTTCCAAAACGGCTTCTCGTATTATCCACGATCATTCCCATGAACAGATCATTGAACGCATCCCAGATCTTCGCCACGAAGAACATCGTTCCAATAAACGCCGGTGCAACTTTAATGATATCTGTAAAATAGATCATCGAAAATGTTGCGATCATTCCATAAATCAAATCCTTACCCAATGCCCCAAATGCAAATGTATACTTTACTCTTCCGGGAATCTTTCCCTGGTATACTACACTGCTCTTACTGTTATTTTCCATTCCTCTTTACTCCTTCTTACATTTTTTCTGCACAGCTCTTTAGCATGAATAAATTTTAACATTTGGGAATGCATATGAACATTTGATATTCTATTCAAAAAATATGAATTTCTATTTGGTATCTACCGAACCTGCCACCGGCAACTTCTCTTGCATACTTTGATATCTACAGGACCTGCCACTGGCAGCTCCTTACGAATACATGGCAATAAAAACAGGGCAGCCTGCGAAAAGACTGCCCTGCATATAAATTGTATTTCCAACTTATTAAAAATTTCTATTTTTCATATCCGTTTGGATTCTGTGACTGCCATCTCCATGTATCGGCACACATCTCATCCAGCCCTTTTTCAGCCTTCCAGCCAAGCACTCTTGCTGCCTTGGCAGGATCTGCATAACACATCGCGATATCTCCGGCTCTTCTTGGTTTGATCTCATATGGAATCTCTTTTCCACATGCTTTGCCGAATGCTTTTACCATATCAAGCACGGAATATCCAACACCCGTTCCAAGATTGATCACATCAAGTCCCGGATTGCTGAAGATATAGTTAATTGCTTTTACGTGTCCTTTTGCAAGATCTACTACATGAATGTAGTCACGGACTCCAGTTCCGTCCGGTGTGTCATAGTCATCTCCGAATACGCCGAGTTTTTCAAGCTTTCCTACTGCCACCTGTGAAATATATGGCATCAGGTTGTTCGGGATTCCCTTCGGATCCTCTCCGATACGTCCACTTTCATGTGCTCCTACCGGGTTGAAATAGCGAAGAAGAATAACATTCATATCTGGATTGGCCTTCTGTACATCCGTCATGATCTGTTCCATCATGGATTTTGTCCATCCGTAAGGATTCGTGCACTGTCCCTTCGGGCACTCCTCTGTAATCGGCATCTCCTCCGGACTTCCGTATACAGTTGCAGATGAACTGAATACGATATTCTTAACACCTGTCTGTTTCATAACATCCATCAGTGTCAGAGTTCCTGTTATATTATTACGGTAGTACTCTAATGGCTTCTGTACGGATTCTCCGACTGCTTTCAGTGCTGCACAATGGATAACCGCATCTACGCCTTCTTTTTCCAGCATTGCCTTCAATGCAGCTTCATCCATTACATCCCCTTCATAAAATGTAATCGTCTTTCCGGTAAGCTCTTCTACCCTTTTTAAAGATTCTTTAGATGAATTACAAAGATTGTCATATACAACCACTTCATATCCTTCATTCAAAAGTTCCAGTGCCGTATGACTTCCGATATAACCGGCTCCTCCGGTAATTAATATTTTCTTGGCCACAATAGTACCTCCTAGTTGTTACTATACTTTTTCACGATTTCGTTCATAGTATACCACTTTTGTTCCATATCTTCAACAAGCTTGAACTGGGTACGGCATCTGTCAAGATTATGACCTTCTCTGTGTATCCTGAAATATTTATCTCCCTGCAGATAATCTGTAAGGAAACGCATACCACATTCAAATGTCATCGTCTTTGCGCCCATCGGCATCAGCTCGATCTCCTTAGCTGTCAGCTTTCCGTCACATCCTTTTAAAAATCCTTTCGTATACAATTCAAATAATTCCATACTGCAGGATACTTTCGTAAGGTCTGTCTCATCCTCAAGTGCCGTACTTGCACCGAAACGGATGGAATCCCCGAAATCATTCATCGCAAGCCCCGGCATAACTGTGTCCAGATCGATCACACAGATTCCTTTCCCGGTCTTATCGTCCAGCATAACATTATTCAATTTTGTATCATTGTGTGTAACACGAAGTGGAAGCTCATGCCTGTCCAGCATTTCTGCAAAACAATTAGCAATCTCTTCTCTTTCGAGAACGAACCGGATCTCTTTCTCTACAGAAGCTGCTCTTCCCATAACATCTTCTTCCACTGCTTTCTTAAACAGCGCAAACCGGTTTCTCGTATCATGGAACTTTTCTATCGTCTCATGCAGTGTCTCCGCCGGATAGTCAGACAGCAGACTCTGGAAATTCCCGAATGCCACCGCACTTTCATAAAACTGCTCCGGCTTCTCTACCAGATCATAGGTACTTGCATCGGTAATAAATTTATAGGATCTCCAGTAATCTCCCGTAGAATCTATGTAATATGGTTTCCCATCAACCGCCGGGATCACATTCAATGTCTCACGTTCCGGATCTCCACCATTTTCTATAATCTTCTTTTTCAGAAATGATGTCACTCCTGTGATATTCTCCATGACTTCTACCGGTTTTGGAAATGCCGTAGAATTCATTCTCTGAAGAATGACTTTGATTCTTCCCATCTCGGCAATCTCGAATACCAGAAGAAATGTATCATTGATGTGTCCGCTTCCGTATGGACAGTCCTTTACTAATGTTCCTTCATATTTAAAATGTGCAATCGCTTCATCTCTTTGTTCCCGTGTTACAGGATTCATTTATTTTCCCTCCCAAAGATGCTGCGGGTACAGTCCTTCGTCTTTCATTCTCTGAATGGCTGCAACCACAACCGGTTTATCTTCTTTATAAGTTACTCCATACCATTTATCTGCGGATTTCAGTACCGATACTGTTGCTTTGTCTTCCGCAAGAAGATTACTTACTACAGTTGGCAGGAAATACTCGCATTTCATAGGATTCTCCTGCAGTCCTTTGTCAAGAAATGCCGGGAATCCTGCTTTGATCTCTTCTAAGATACTCTTTGTAAATCCCCACATGTTCATAGATACCGTTGTATCATCCGGTACCTGTACCCATGTATTACCGTCGTCTTCTGTGTATGCAACGCCGCCGTTGTACTTTTCGATTCTGGTACGTTCTGTTACGGATACCAGTTCTCCATTCTCATTCGTCTCACATACACCTCTGGATACATATCCGTTGTCCGTTACCGTATTGGCAAGATGATATCCGACCATTGTATATCTGTACTTATCATCATCTGCATGTGTAGACAGATAATCATAGATAAGCTTGAATGCTTCTACTCCATAATAGTCATCTGCATTGATCACTGCGAACGGTCCGTCAATCTCATCCATACAGCTATATACAGCATGTGCTGTTCCCCAAGGTTTTACACGTCCTTCCGGTACTTCATAGCCTTCCGGAATGTTGTCGATATTCTGATAAGCATATGCTACGTCCATGTATTTTTCCATACGTTTTCCCACATGCTCTTTGAACTCTTCTTCGATCTCGTGTTTGATTATGAATACGACCTTCTCAAAGCCGGCTCTCTTTGCATCATACATGGAAAAATCCATGATAATATGTCCGTCATTGTCTACAGGATCTAACTGCTTCAGACCTCCGTATCTGCTTCCCATTCCTGCTGCCATGATCACTAATACTGGTTTATTCATTATAATTACCTCCATGTCTTTAGGATCTTTCGTTTCTAGATTCATTGTAGTATAACTGTTTCCAGAAATCTTTGTCCTATTATTTTCTTAATTTGCATTATTTATGTGGTTTAATTGTTCCAGATAGCTGATGAATTTTTCTGCCATTTTCTGATTCTGTGCATTCACCATGATAGCCGCATGCGCATCATCATAAGAAATAATTTTCTTCTTTTTAAGCATATTATCTTCCGGAAAATCAATGGTTTCTTGAAAACCGTCCTGTTTTTTGTACTCTTGATATACATCTTCTCTACAGATCAGTACATCCACTGCATCTGCGCCTACCAGCGTTGTCAGCGCTGTCTTTGAGGACAGGCTTCCTCCATCTTCCGGAATGTTCGCCTGTATCCGGATGATCCCGTCCTTTTCGTCAATGCCTGCGTATTTACAGAAATCTTTGTTCAATTCTTCTGCCTTCTGCGAATCGCCCCCTGTGACCGCTACATTCAGAAGAACTGTCGTATGTCTGCCCTTGTACATCATACAGCCAAGGTAGATAACACCGATTACCACTGCAAGTATAACCAGCCATATCTTATAGTACATCCACAGATATTCTACCTTTTTTCCCAACGGCATTGAACCAAAATTTTTGTCCAAATATACTTCCTCCTTGTCTTTTATCACTGTTTTTCATTATAGCATACTTCTGAACTAAAATAAGCGGAAGAGAACAGATTCCTGTTCCCCTCCGCATTCTTTTTTCATTAATACAATTAATATTCAACCTCTACCGGCATTCCAGTCTCTGCAGATTCAAGGATTGCAATGATTGCAAGTGCTGTTCTTCTGGAATCTTCCAGCGTTACTCTGAATTCTTTTCCATCCACCAGACGGTCTACGAAGTCTCTGATGCTTTCATAAGACAATCCTTTACAACGGTCAAATACCATATTAGATACCAGGATATCAGGCACAGTTGCTTTTTCTTCGGTTACCTCTTCGATCAGGTTATGGCTGGAAAGATCCAGACTGATCATTCCTTCTGTACACATTACGCTACATCTGAAATCATTGATATTGCGGTTTCCATTTGGCGTTACCCAGCCATTTTCCATGTGAGCTACAACACCGTTTTCAAATTCAATTGTTGTCAGATAGATATCCGGCACATCTACGCCAAGACCTTTTAAGATACCTTCCTTCTTTACGGAATATACACGTTTTGCTTCTGAGCCGACCAGCCATCTCAGTGAGTCAAGACTGTGGCTTCCAAGGAACCATAAGATAGAAGATTTTGAAGCCCATGAGAGCATATCTGTTGCCACCCACTTTACATCACTATGACGGATATATGCTGTATATGGTTTTCCAAGTTTTCCTGAAGAAATCTCCTGTTTTGCTGTATTAAATGGTGGATTCCAGCGGTTGTGAAGGTCTACCATACAACGTACACCGTTTCTCTCAACAGCTTCACAGATTCTTGCAATATCTTCCTTCGTTGTTGCCAGCGGTTTTTCGATCAAGATATCTTTCTTGGCATCTGCCATTGCGCATGCGATATCTGCGTGTGCAAAATCTGGTGTTACAATCGCTACTGCATCGATTTCCTCATCGGCTGCCATATCATGATAGTCTGTATATACTTTACGGATTCCAAATTCATCCGCAATCTCTCTGGCTCTTGCTTCATTCATATCGCAAATTGCTACCGGATCCGCAAAAAGATGTTCTGCATAGATAGACGCATGTGTGCGTCCCCAGGTACCAGCTCCAACAATACCCATTCTGATCTGTTTAATTTCCATAGTTGCATCCTCCTACTTTCTTCTATAATGTTATATGTCTATTGTTTACTGTTTTACGGCCCCGGCTGTCATACCGCTTACCAGATGTTTCTGCAGTAATAAGAACATCAGTACAACCGGTAACGTAATCAGAACAGCTCCAGCCATCAGTGTTCCCCAGTTCGTTGCATACTGACCAGAGAAACTTGCAATTCCAATTGGCAGTGTCCAGTTTTCATAACTCTTCATAAATGTACTTGCGAACAGGTATTCATTCCATCCATTGATGAACGAGAAGATACCGGTTGCCACCAGACCTGGTACAGTCAGCGGTAAAATGACTGTCGAAAAGATTCGGAATCTTCCTGCACCGTCTACTCTTGCTGCTTCTTCCAGAGAAATCGGTATTGTGTCAAAGAATCCTTTCATCATCCATGTACAGAACGGAATTGAGAACGTACAATATGCTGCTACAAGTCCAATCTTTGTATCCAAAAGCTGAAGATTACCCATAATTACGTATAACGGGATAATCAACAGTGATCCGGGAAGCACCTGTGTGGTTAATATGAAATAAGATAAAAATCCTCTTCCACGGAAACGAAATCTGGAGATTCCATAGCCGCCAAGTGTTGCAATGACCATCGAAAATACTGTTGTCAGCAATGATACAATTACACTGTTGCCCAGCCACTGCATAAAGTTAAATGTCGTGGAATGAGTGGTCAGCATTTCCTTATATCCCTGTATAGTTGCTTCTTTCGGAATGAATGACGGTGTTTTACTGTATACTTCTCCTGCAGTTTTAAATGATGTGGAAATCATCCATACAAACGGGAATAGTGCGAACATACACACAATCACAACCAGAATCACTGTAATTACTTTTTTACCTGTCTTTTTTTTCATATCTATTCCTCCTCCTTATTCAGGACCTTGAAATAGAAGAATGTGAATGCCAGCGCTACCAGAAGCATCAGCATACCGGCTGCAGAGGCCTTTCCAAAGTCAAAATATTTAAATCCTGTCTGCTGTATATAAATAGTCAGAAGTTCTGTTGCTCTTGACGGACCTCCCTTGGTCAGTACATAAGCGATTGCATAATCCTTGATCGTCCAGATAATCAGCAGTAAAAATACTGTTGTCGATACCGAACGGATTGCCGGAACTGTAATGTAACGGATTTTCTGAAATGTTGTTGCACCGTCAATATCTGCTGCTTCATACAGATCTGTGGATACACTCTGCATGCCCGCCAGCAGCATGATCGCAACATATGGAAAACCTTTCTTGTAGCCTACATAGCTTATCGAAAGCAACCATTGCCGCCGGAAGAGCAACCGACACATCCTGCAGATATGCGATATTGTGTGATAAAATTCCAGCATTGTTCAGCAAGAAGTTGATGATTCCATAATCCTTGTCATACATCAAGATCCATACCAGACACGCTACAACTTCAGGAACAGCCCATGGAATAATGATCAGTGCTCTTGCCAGACCACGTCCCAAAAACTTTGTATTTAACAACAATGCTGTGATAAATCCGATAATATATCTTCCCGCAACAGTTACCACGATATAAATCAGTGTAACTTTTACAGAATTAAAGAAGTATTCATCTTTCAGAACTTTTCCGTAATTCTCAAGCCCTACAAAATAATGTCCGTTTGGTGATGGTTTGGTCACATAATAATATTGAAAACTCATGATCGCCGCTTTCACCAGTGGAATAACCAGGAACAGGAATAATATCAGTACCAGTGGAACAAGGAAGGCATATGGTTCCATTTTTCTTTTCCATTTACCATTTTTCTTTGTCTGATTCATTTATGGACCACTCCTTACTTATTATTTTCTATTCAGCATCTCTGCTCATAACGTCTTCTACCTGTTTCTGTGCAGAATCCATCTCCGTCTGTACATCTGCTGCCTGCTCTGAGAACATCTTCTGTGCTGCATCCAGCATGATCTGTGAGATTTCTCCAAGCTGTGAGATGTTAGGGTCTGCCACAAGATCTGTGTAATTGTTCTGCATGAACTCAACAATCTTATGCTCTAATTCATGGTTCTTAATATATTCATCACTTGTAGAGTAATCTGTATTACTTGGAATCATACCGCAGTCAGCGATAATCTTCTGTGCTTCATCTGTTGTCATCCACTCAAGGAATGCATATGCTTCTTTTGGATGTTTACAGTTTTTACTGATCATAGTTACCAGTGGATAATTTGTCGGATTTGGTTTGTACGTCTTTCCATTATAAACAACGTCAAACTGTGGAATGATTCCGATATCGTCCATCATAGACTCGTCTCTTTCTTTGCACATTCCCACAAACCACGGTCCGTCCATGTTAAATGGAACATCTCCGTTCCAGAACATTTCTCTGGAATCTTTTTTGTCTGTTACCAGTTTTGCCGCTTTATCCTTTAAGATAAAATCCTGCCACCACTGTGCTGCCCATACATTTTCAGGTGCATTGATATTTACATTATCTGCTGTATACGGCTCAGACTCTCCGTTTGGGAAATAAAGTCCGTTTGATACAGGTCTTGCAATCAATCTGTTCCACTCACTTACTGTAAATGCATGTGTTCCAGATACAACGCCCATTGCATATTTATCTTTTGATGTAAACTTCTTACAAGCTTCTCTGAAATCTTCCTGAGTCTTGATATCATCCGGATTTACACCCGCTTCTTTTAACATTGATTTACGGTAAAAGATTCCGGTTGTTCCCCATGCATAACTGGAAATTGCCAATGTCTGTCCATCAACATCACACATTTCCTGTCCAACAAGCTTTTTCTTCAGATCATCACTCATATACTCTGACAGATCCATAAAAGTTCCACCGTCACGGATCGCATTATATGTAGAGATATTTTCCGGATAAACCTGAATCATATCGCTTTCATTATTTGAAAGGATTTCTGTTGTGATATTATCCCAGTAGCCGTCGTATCCCGCACCCAGAATCTCAATATCTACATTTGGTTCTTTTTTGCTGTAAGCTTCCAGCAATGCATCAATTGCTTTCTGATGTGGCTCTTCCACATATACAGATGTTGAAAATGTTAACTTAATTTTCCCATCCTTGTCTTCACTCTTCTTACTGTCATCTTTGCTGCCGCATGCTGCAAGACTTGCCACCATTGCCACACAAAGCATAACCGAAAGCACTTTTCTTCTCTTTTTCATAACATCTCCTCCTTTTTGTTATGGTCGTGTTTTGATGATTTAATTATATAAAATATAAATTTTTCCTTACATGTAATTTACTCAGCTTTTTGTAATTTTTTATGAGAATTTTACATTTTTTCTGAATTTTCTTGACATTTATTTAACATACAGATATTTAACAAATTTTAAATAAATTATCTAGATATTTTTTTAACATCTATAAATACACTTGCTTTTCAAAGTGGTTTGAATTTATACTTTAAGTAGTATTTTTTGCACAATAATTAAATTTTGTGAAAGCAGGTGTACACATTATGTATAAAGCAATTATCGTTGATGACGAACCATGGACAATTATTGATATTGAAAAAACATTTTGCCTGGAAGATATGGGATTTGAAATCATCGGTTCTTACAGGACTCCGCAGAAAGCTCTCCCTGCTATTGTTTCAAAAAAACCAGACCTCGTCATTACCGACATCCGTATGCCTGGTATGACTGGTCTGGAACTGATCAAAAGTGTACGTGAACAGAATGTAAACTGTGAATTTATCATCGTCAGTGGACACAGTGACTTCTCCTATGCCCAGGAGGCAATCTCCTATGGTGTTGCCGGATATTGTCTGAAGCCATTGGAACCACAGAAAACCGCCGAGGCACTGAACCGGGCCAAGCGGCATCTCGACAGCCGTAAGACTACTGCACCGGAACTTTCTTATCTTGATGACAATTTCGAAAGTCTGAGAAATTATATGATCACTCACTTTTCGGAAAAGCTGACATTAAAATCGCTCGCAGCGGAATTCAATATGAATCCCAATTACTGCTGCTCTCTTTTTACCAAGTATCTCGGGCAGACATTTTCAGCTTATCTTACAGAACTCAGAATTACAGAAGCGCAGAATCTGCTTCATAATTCTGATTATTCTTTGGAAGAGATTGCCTCCATGGTTGGTTTTAAAGATTACTTTTATTTTAGCAAAGTATTTAAAAAATACTGTAATCATTCTCCAAAGGAATATCGCCATCTTCCACACTAAAACAATATGTCTGCGAGGTTTAATGAGTTTATGAAAAAAACGCTTTCCCGTCAATTTATTGCATTACTGCTGATTCCGGTCTGTATTATTCTTGTAATTAACTTTTTTATCATCATCCAGCTTCATCAGAACCAGACTCAGGAACTAAAAAATTATTGTACTTCTACCCTTGAAAATATTCATGTCAGTGTTTCTTCTATGGTCACCAGCATGAAGAAAACTGCTACCGTATTTTCCTCTCAGGAAGAGACACAGGCTTACCTTGAAAGTTCATCTTCCGATTTACACCAGCTTCAAAGACAGTCTTATTCCGAGCTTATCGGCATGGCACAGTCCTATACCCCTGGACTGGTTGACATTCTTATGTGGGATCAGACTTCTGCCACCAGTCTTATCAGCTATATTCCGGCCAGTATGGAAGACTTTGCAGTAAATCAGTTTCAGGACAGCCGCTATGACACCAAATCTTATTTTCGTTTTTATGTACAGCCAACAACCAATACTCCTTATATGATGTATTTTGCACCGATCTATCTCACCTCATTTTCCGAAAACTTTGGAAAATACGTTGGTAATATCGCCATAATCTGCAAAACGGATGCATTATATAAACTCGTGAATGCATCCACCGATATTTCCCTTACTATATCTGACAGATTAACGAACCAGATATTGTATTCCAACGCTGTTGCCCGCAGGAACATCCCGGCACGAGAAAATTTTGAATTCTTCCATAAGACCGAAGAACTTCCTAATACGAATCTGGATATTAATGCAGTTGCCTACACCGGACAGATTCGTCTTTTAAATGGTCAGGATTCACAGCTTTTGCTTACTCTTGCAATCCTTCTGCTTGTATACATACTGTTAATCATCCTCGCCGTACAACATCTCATTATTCATCCGATCCATCAGTTGAATGATGAAATCGAAAATCTTAACTATGAAAGTAACGAACTGCATCTGCAGACAAACCTGAAAAACGAGATTGGTTCCATCATTTCTCATGTTAACCATATGCTTGACAGAATTTCTTCTCTGAATCAACGCAACATTGAATCACAAGCCCGCATTTATGAAATGGAACTAAGCAAGAAACAAACCCAGATTTACGCATATCAAAGTCAGATTAATCCACATTTCCTTTATAATATGTTACAATGTATGCGTGGGATTTCTCTGATGCACAACATTCCAGAAGTTGCACAGATTTGCACAAATATGGCGGATTTGTTCCGCTATTCTATCAAGGGTGCTTTTCTCGTGCCTCTGGAAAGTGAATTGAATATCATTGACAAATATCTGTATATGATAGAAGTCCGTTTTCAGGGAAGGATCACTTATAAGCTGGAAGTCTCCGACGATACGAAGGACTGTCTGATCCCGAAAATGATTCTACAGCCGATTGTAGAAAATTCGATTTTCCACGGTCTGGATGAGATCGAGGAAGGCGGTATCATCATTATAAAGACTACCAGAACAGAAGATGATCTGTACATTACTGTCACAGATAACGGAATTGGATTTTCAGAAGAGGCATTACAAAATCTGACTCGAAAACTGGGGGAAGAGATTACATTCATAAGCAATTCACCTTCCGGAACATCCGACAACATCGGTGTGATCAATATCCATAATAAGATAAGACTCTACGAGGGCAATAATTACGGTATCTCCATCGACAGCGCCCCAAATCATACTTCTGTCACTTTGCATCTGAATGCAAAACAACAAATTACAACTTAATATTTATTACTTCTTATAGGAGGACATCTGTCATGAGTCGTTTTTTCAATCCCGATAACCCCGTCATGGAGTTTATCGCAAAAATCTTTGATCTGGTTATCCTAAACCTGATCTTCATTTTCAGTTGTGTCCCGATCATCACCATCGGCGCATCCACCAGTGCACTTTCCTATGTAACACTTAAGATGGTGCGCGGTGAAGATCCTTATATCTGGCGTAACTTCTGGAAATCATTTCGTCAGAATTTCAAGCAGGGAACACTTGTATGGATATTTTCCATTCTGATCTTTATTTTTCTTGGAATGGATTTTTACATTATCGTAACTTATCTGCCTGTTTTGTCAGACCCTTGCAGACATCTGAAAGTGATTTCTCTCCATTATATGCTTTCTGAAGTTCTGTTGCTTCCAGATCATACAGTTCTGCTGCTTTCGTACATACCGGAAGCGGATATGCTTCATCAGCGTGATTTGTGTAAGCTGCAAGATTGTACTGTGAATTAGCTTCTGCAAAGTATTTCTGTGCATCTGTTCTTGCAGAGATTACAACACCTGTTTTACCCTGGATTTCCTGAGCTTCTTTACTTCCAAGCCAGATAGCGAAATCTTCTGCTGCTTCTTTGTTCTTGCTTCCTTCAAACACTGCATATCCAAGTCCGTTGATGCAGTTGTCTTCTTTTCCGTTGAATGTCGGAATCTCTACGCAATCAACCTTATCTTTGATTGCGTCATTGCTTGCATACTCTGGAACCATGTATGATCCGGCAAAGTTCATTGCAAGCTGTCCACCCTCGAACATCGCATCTGCTGTTGTCTCTGAAAGAGCTGATGCACTTGGAGATAATCCTTCATTGTACATATCGATCCAGCACTGAATACCTTCCTGTGTCTTAGGATCATCATATCCTGTAGACTTCTTATCATCACTTAAGATATATCCACCATTGGCATATACAGTCTGATAATACCATGTCTGGAAATCAACCGGGCAAGCAAATGGATATACGCCGTCGCCAAGTTTTCCACTGTCTTTTAATGCCTTTGCTGTAGCAATCAGATCATCATAGCTCATGTCATCTGTAGGGTATGGAACTCCGCATTTATCAAAGATTTCTTTGTTATACCACATTGCATTAGTATCAAAATCTTTCGGCACAGCATAGTTTTTCTTATCACGGACATAGTTATTAACCAGTGTCTCAGAATAGCTGTCCTTGATATCTGAGTCTTTGATCTTATCTGTCAGATCATCTAGGATTCCTCCCTCTACATATGAGTCCAGATGAAGAACGTTCAGCCAGAATACATCCGGAGCTTTTCCGCCACTTGCTGCAGCTTCAAGTTTTGTCCAGTATTCCCCACCTTTATATGGTGTTAACTGGATATTGATCTTGACATCCGAATTTTCTTTTTCATATGCCTTTACCATTTTCTCCATAGCCGGTCTCTGATTCTCATCCCAGATACCAAAATTTAATTCTGTCTTTCCTCCGGAAGCACTTTCGCCTTTACTTCCGCCACATGCTGTCAGCATCGTTGCACCCAGGGCTACACAAAGTCCCAGAGCTGCTACTTTTCTCATGTTCTTTTTCATAATGTTCACTCCTTCTCTTTTTCTTTATCTTTTGGTTACGTTTTATATGAAGTTCTCCGCCACTCCCGGCATTGAACACATATATTGGTTTTCTTTCTATCGAAATGTTTCAATATCTACCGGCTTTCCGTCATGCAATCTGGAGTATTCTGCCGCCAGTGCACAATAATGACTTTGTAACGATCTGTCCAGCGAAGTAATATAAGTGCTTTCCGATTTCTCTCCACTTATAACATCCAGAAATTCTTCCACCATCCGATTATCTCCACCGCCGTGTCCTGAAAAATCTTCTGACAGTTCTGCAACATTGATAATTTCTTTTGTTCTCTCCGGATCAAAATGCTCAATCCATATCTTGCTTTCCTTTTCATCCGGCTGCATATCTACGATCAGTTCACCTTTGGTTCCCATGAACTTGGCATATCTGGAAGTCTCATAAGTAAATCCGCACATCGTAAAACTCATCGTTGTCCCGTCGGTCATATTCATATTGATCACCTGATGATCCACAACATTATTATCACAACGGAACACACATCTTCCATACGGTCCGGTTCTTAAAGCTTCTTCTATCTTATCTTCTGTCGGTCCGGATGGCACAATGACATCCAGCGGCCATTCCCTGTTACCATTTCTGTATCCGATTCTTTTATGATCCAGGTAAATCTTTTCCGCATCAAAGATGCAGTTATCTTTCGCTTTGCATCCTTCCAGACATCTGTCTGTACAACCTTCCGGTGCATGTTCCGTTTTGAAATAATTCAGCTCTCCATAGGATGTAAGTGATCTGCATGTCTTATTTGCAAGCCACAGATACAGATCCATGTCATGACAGCATTTCTGCAGGATCATCGGGCTTGTCTCATCTGAATTTGCCCAGTTGCCTCTGACAAAGCTATGTGCCTGATGAAACCATCCGACATTTTCAATCGCCATGATCGAGATCACATCACCTATCGTTCCTGCATCCAGGATTTCTTTCACCTTCTGATAGATTGGTGTATATCTTAGAACATGACAGACAACCACTTCTCTTTTACATTCTTTTGCCACTTCTGAAATCTTTCTGCATTCCTCAAGATCCGGTGAAATTGGTTTTTCCAGCAACAAGTGATAGCCTTTCTTCAATGCTACAATTGCCTGTTCTACATGCTGTCTGTCCTGCGTCGCTATGATCATTGCATCTGCAAGCTTATCTTCCTTTAACATGTCTTCGGCACTTGTATAGCAGCGAGATTCTGGTATGTCATATTCCCTGGCCGTCAACTTTACTTTTTCCGGATCAATATCTGCAATGGCTACAATCTTCATCTTATCCGGATATATCGTAGCAGCTTTTGCATAGGTATCTCTTCCTCTGCTTCCAAGCCCTGCGATTGCAATTGTCATTTGTTTACTCATGACTCTCACGCCTTTCTTTATGCCACGCTCTCAATCGTGTACGTCTGTTGTCTGAAATCAACCGTTACTTTTGTTCCATCTGCAAATGTCGTTCTCTGAACCTGCGGATCTCCGTCCACCATTTCATGATGTACCATCTCACATTTTGCTACTTTTTTATGAAGTTCTGCCACAACTTTGCATCTTTCGATATCTTCTTTGATATGCATCTTTACATTTCCATCAAAAGAGCCATCAAAGTTTGGATATGCCCCATCTCGGATCAGATATGGTGCTCCACCATTTAACAATGCATAAAGCATATAATCTTCTGTATCGTCGATCTTTTCCATCATCCATGGTTCAATGATGCAATCATGGTATACCAGGTTGAACAACGGAACCGGTATTCCGTGTTTCGGGCTTCCCGGCTTACGCAGCATAAAATCATATGGTGCGTAATGACAAAATACCAGGCTTCTTGCACTCCAGTCACTTACTTCTTCGGAACTTGGAAGAATTCCCTTTGACATCAGATAATCGAAGCATCTCGCACGATAATCGTAGCATTCTCTTCTTGTCATGCGATGTCTCGGATTGTCGCACTCATCACCTTCATTACAGGTAAATACATCCAGATAAGCCCCGTCCAGCTGAATGTTATTCTTCTCCAGTTCCTGGAAATTACGCTTTACATAATGTGGAGCCTGTGTTGCGCACAGATAAGACTGTTTACCGCCGGCCCATCTCTTATGTGTCGGAATGGTTCCATCTGTCAGTCTGCATGCATAGTCTTCATCGAAGCTTTCTGCTGCGAAATAATAATCGCGGTATTGATCATGAATTCCAAACAAGTCTCCCTGTTCTTTCATGGTATCTGACAATTCTTTCATTGCTTTCCATCCACCAGCTTCTTCGCAGGCCGGTGTATAATCCGGATGTTTGTTATCATATCCCGGTTCTGCCCAGCCATCCAGATGCAAATATAACTTTCCGGCTCCCAGCTCATGCAGTTCTTTCATCTCTTTTGTTCTGACTGCAAATGGTGTCAGGTTATTGTTCTTATCTGGATTCTCCGGATCAAAGAAATCTGACTCTGGCTGTACGAATGTTTTAATTCCTTTGTGAATGAAGCTACATCCAATCAAATTGTCCACAGAAGCAACTCTCGATGCTTTTTCATTCAGTGTACAAAAATTTCCCTGTTCTCTTACATAATCTCTGTATATCTTACATGCATCGTTGTAATCTCCATCTTCGATCAGTGTATATCTTACAACTCTCTTATATTCCATCTTACCGAGACTTGGTTCGAATCTCACACCTACATGTGTATATGGCCCATTTTCCGGATGCTCTGCCTGATATCCTGCATTCCATGGTGTTGTGCAGATTGCAATGTATCCATTATGTTCCTTGAACTGCGAGAACCAAGGCATGTAACCGCCTGCCGTCTCAAAGTATCCATCAAATGGAATATCTGTAAGTTCTGTCTCCCAGTCATTCGGGATCAAGACTCCCTGCTGCATATTCAATAGTGTATACCAGTCATTCCTTTTTTCTTCTAATTCCAGTTCTCCCGGCCAGAATACTTTTTCTACCGTAAGTCCTTCTTCACAAATTGGAATCCATTCAAAGAAAATGTTTTCTGTACATCTCTCAATCCATACATACGTTTCGAATGCATATGGAACTTTTGTTCCTTCTACCTCAAATCCTGTAAATGAACTACGGATTCCCTTTCCGATTCCGTTCTGTACCAGTTCGTGATGGATTTCCAGTGCTTCGTCAAAATAAACGGTTCCTTCTTTGCATTCCATTTTCGGACGGTACTCACTTGTCCAGTTCCATTCGGTATCCCCTTTCCCGAACGAAAACTTTAGATTATTATCATCCATTCTAAGTTGTATTGTGTTAGTCTTTACCTCCAACATATGAACCACCTTTCATTGGCAAATTCGCTAATTTTCTTATTCCTTTTCGTTCATTATATTGTATTCTGCACAAGATTGCTTGACATATTGTCCATGCTTATTGTCATATCATCCACAAGTTGTTATAATATAAGCCAGGAGGGACGCTTATGACTTATGTAAAAACCACATTGCAGCATTCCATCGACATTGATGCGATCATCACACTGCACTATTTTGAATATATGAAAAATTTCGAATTCAAAGGCGAGTCGCATAATTTCTGGGAATTTCTTTATGTCGACAAAGGAACCGTTGCAGTCCGTGCCGATGATACCTGGACAACTCTTTATACCGGTGACATTATCTTTCACCAGCCAAATGAATTCCATGCCATTAAGTCCATCGGGAAAGATTCACCCAATCTGGTCGTCATGTCTTCACTTCCAGTTCGCAGGCCATGTCTTTCTTCGTAAATAAAAGCTTTACACTCAGTATGGAAGAACGGGCCATGATCTCCAGAATCATCACGGAAGGCCGGCATACGCTTGCAACGCCTATGCACATTCCTTCGGTCGAACAGGTACAGTTAAAGGAACATGCACCTTTTGGCTCCCAGCAGATGATTCTCCTTTATCTTGAGATGTTTCTGATCACCCTGATCCGTGAACATCAGGAAGAGAGCGGCACCTCTATACAGCATAAGTCTTCTCCCGAGAAAGAATCTGCAGAGCAGGAACGCCTCAGCGAAATTCTGAAATACCTCGAATATCACATCTGCGAAAAGCTGACGGTAAAAGATATCTGCAATGAATTCTCCATGTCCCGTTCTTACGTTCAGTTACTGTTTCACGAACAACTAAACTGTGGTGTGATCGACTATTTCAACCAAATGAAGATTCAGCGTGCCAAAGACATTATCCGTGACGGTTCTATGAACCTTACCGAGATTGCTTATTTTCTTTCTTACAGCTCACTGCCATATTTTTCCAAGCAGTTCCGTCTTGCAACCGGCATGTCACCTTCCGCTTATGCATCTTCCATAAAAGGAATTACCGATGCTGTCTACGAGGCAGAAGAGCGAAACCGCGATCTATAATCACTCATAAAAAAATGGCGCAACAAGGCTTATTCATCACACCCCATTGTGCCATTTTTTATTATTTCATTTTTATTTTCAGTCTATTGTCTAAAACTCTGCCTTTAAAAATGCTTCATAGCATCTTACTGCTTCATATATGTCTGCCTTGCTCGTCGTCTCCCACGGTGCATGCATTCCAAGGACTGCCACACCGCTATCGATAACTTCCATGCCGTACACACTCATCAGATAAGCGATCGTTCCTCCGCCGCCTACATCAACACGACCAAGTTCTGCTGTCTGGAAATGCACCTTTGCATCTTCCATGATCTTTCTTAACTGAGCCACGTATTCCGGATTGGCATCATTGGAACCGCTCTTTCCTCCCGAACCTGTATACTTGTTAAATACCGGTCCACATGCAAGAAAGGCCGCATTCTTTTTCTCATATACATCCTCATACATCGGATCAAATCCCGCACTTACATCAGATGAGAGCATCTTGGAATTTGCCAGCGTCCTTCTGAGAACAATGTCATTATATTCAATCCCTTCATTCAAAAGAATGTATTCCGCAACTGCATTTTCGAAAAACCTGGATGTCATACCACTCGCACCCGTACTTCCAATCTCTTCCTTGTCAACCAACAGACAGCAGGCAGTTCTCGTAACCTCTTCTGCTTCCAGTATTGCAAACAACGAAGTGAATGCACACACTCTGTCATCCTGTCCATATGCCAGAATCATACTGTTATCCAGTCCACACTCTCTGGCTTTTCCTGCCGGCACAATCTCTAATTCTGCCGAGAGGAAATCTTCCTCTTCGATATCATATTTTTCTTTCAGAAGATTCCTGATTCTCCGTGTCACCGCATCCTCTTCTCCGTCCTCCGGACGGTTGCCGATCAAAAGATCCATCTGTTCCCCATCGATGAAATCTTTTGCCAGCTTTTCTCTCTGCTTTGCTCCCAGATGCGGAAGAAGATCATTGATCACAAGCACCGGGTCTGTCTCTTTTTCCCCCACACAGACCTCCACTTTTTTCCCATTTTTCTTAATCACTACACCGTGAAGCGCAAGCGGAATTGAAAGCCACTGGTATTTTTTAATACCTCCGTAATAATGCGTATCCAGAAAAGCCAGTCCTTCATTCTCGTATAACGGATTCTGTTTGACATCGATTCTCGGCGAATCAATGTGTGCGCCAAGAATATTCATCCCCTCTTCAACCGGCGCAGTTCCTGCATGAAAAAGTACAATGGCTTTCCCCATATAATCCATATACACTTTATCTCCGGTGCGAATCTTCTTTCCTGCCTTGATCAACTGTTTCATATCTTCGTATCCCTGAGCTCTGGCAAGTTCAATGGTTTTCTGTACACACTCCCGTTCTGTTTTTCCTTCATCTAGACATACACGATATAACGCATTGGTTCTTTCCAACTTCTCCAGCTGTGCCTCGCTATATGTCTGCCATAAATTTTTACGTTTCATAACTTCTGATTTCACCTCTTTCTCCTTTTATTTAAACTGTATTATAAACCATGTCTTTTAAAATTGTATTATACTTTTGTCCATTGAAATTGTAGGATCGTCCAATATTCTATAAAAAATTCTCTTTTTAACCATATTCCCTTTGCTTTTTATTTTTCTGTGCTGTATGATGTGGGATAAAAAAGGGGGCACTCTATCATGGAATATTCTGGTGTTAAGTTACATAATTCTATTACTGTCGGAAAGATATTCAGTATTCATTATTTTGAATATATGAGTAACTTTAAATTCTCTGGTGAAGCTCATAATTTTTGGGAATTTGTATATATTGATAAAGGCGAAGCCGGTATAACTCACAATAAATCTTATACAGTACTACACAAAGGGGAACTTTTCTTTCATAAACCCAATGAATTTCACAGTGTCCGGGCAACAGGCACGATTGCACCCAATCTTATTGTTATATCTTTTGAGTGCAATGACAAGGCAATGAATTTTTTCAACAATCGTCGTATGAAAATTGATGAAACTGCACAAACATTGCTCGCCAATATTATCATCGAAGCAAAACGTTGTTTTAACTGTCGTCTAGACGATCCTTATCTTCAAAATATGCCTTTAAAAGACACAGACATTTTTGGGTCACAACAAATGATTCGATTATATTTGGAACATTTTTTGATTCATTTAATCCGATGTTACTCTCAATCTTTCCTGCAACACAAAAAGCTTTCAGAAGCAAAGCTTCCGAAAGCTACAAAAACAAATAATGACACTGAAACATTCAATAAAATCATTGATTATCTCAACCGGCACATAACATCACATGTAACTATTGACTTGATTTGCAAAGACAATCTAATTGGTCGTTCCCAATTACAGAAATTATTCAAGGAACAATGCAATCGGGGTATTATCGAATATTTTTCAATATTGAAAATCGAAGTTGCCAAAGAACTGATCCGAACCAATCACATGAATTTTACACAGATTTCTGCACATCTTGGTTACACCTCTATTCATTATTTTTCCAGGCAATTCAAAAAAATTGTCGGAATGACACCTTCTGAATACGCTTCTTCTGTCAAAGCAATAGCAGAAGGAAACGCAAACTAATCGTCTTCTATGACTGTTATTTAATTTGCATGAAATTCATAGCGGAAAGGAAGTATCTGCTTTCCTCCATACAATTCATGATTCAGGATCTCCCAGAGATCCTGGATACTGTCTTCTCCTTCTCTTACATCATCAACCACAATTCCTTCTTCACTGTTCAGCAATTTATCCGCTTCTTCAAGTCTTCCTGTCTTCACAAGTCCCAGTGCATAATAATATTGCACCCGCCCGATGGATTTCATATCTTCATCCATAACAGCATACTGCTGTAAAATTGCCCTATATGCTTCGCATTGACTCAGAATTTTAAGTCCTTCTTTCTGATATGACAGACAGTGTCTCTTAAGTTCCATTCCTCTTTGTGCATACAATGCCGCAAGATTTTTATTTCCTTCATGAATACTTAAACATGCCAGTCCATGCAGTGCCCATGCGTTCTCCTGAAGTTTCAACGATGTCTCATACATTTCTTTTGCAATTTTATCATTTCCTTTTCGGAATTCAAGAATTCCAAGATGATAATATGCATACCAGTTTTCATAATTCGGTGCTAGTGGTTTCAGCGTCGTCTTTTTCAGATAAGCCAGAAATTCTTCTCCATTCCAGAATGCATCCGGTTCTGTCTCTGGGTCCGGACAATGAAGCTCTCCTGTCTCAAAAAAATGTTCCCACTTTTCCATACTTTCCGTTTTCTTTACAAATTTCAAATGACCCGTTCTTGCGTACTCTTTGCGAAATGCACCATAACCACTTCCCGGAGTAATCAGTTCTGCCTCTGTTAATGCCATCTTTTTTGTTTTCTTCAATTCTTCTTCCAGTTTCCCGATCAGCTGAGTTTTTTGCAGATAGTCTGTTATGTATCTTTTTCTTTCTTCAAATGATTTATCATATATCTCTGCAGTCAGTTCTTCTGAATATGCCGGTCCGTAACATTCCATCCATTCCCACGCAGTGTGTGGTGCCATCGGAATACATCCATACTGTGTCTTTCCAAGTCCCGCCTGGATTTCTACATAGCGCCCTGCATCTTTTGTCAAAAACTCCTGCCAGTGATCAGATGCTGCATTACTTCCCCATGAAAACAGTTTTCTTCCTTTCAGTCTTCCTGTCGAAAACTGTAAAAGCCCTTTTCCGTTTTTATCTACATTTACAATATATTTCGGCTCGTTTTCCGGGATATTAAAGAAATAATCAATACTCCGTGGAATTTTCTGATAATCCGAAACATCCACACCATCCACTTCTGGCAAAGATACTTTACGACATTCAACACCTGTTCCTGCGTATGCTTCTGATGCAGGAACTGTTATATGTCCCTGTTCATACTCCGGAACCGCCATATTGCTCCACCAATACATCGGAATCACTTCCGTACTTTCATTCACTATTCTCATTCTACATTTCAAATATGAACAATCATCATCCAGCCAAAAATCCATCTGCCATGTTACCCCTCTGATTCTTTCATACTCATACATTCTCAGTACCGGTTCTCCTTCATCGGTATGTGTCTCTGCAACATATAATGGTTCTGTCGTATACGGCTGATGTCCTATAATGCCAAGATTCCATTCCACGCCTCCCGAAAACCAGGCATTTCGTACCGCCAGGTTACTGAACTGTAATACGTCATTCGTATAAAGCAGATTCCTGTTTTCATTTTTATCCCAAAGTTCCCATAATCTTCCACCATAATCTGGAAGAAATACTGCCTTGAGCTGATTATTTTCCAATACTGCCGTACGAATTTGCTTTTCTTTCAATTGCCTTTTGTAATTATTTCTCTGACGATATGGATAAGAATCCGCTACTTTCCCATATCCTTCATAAATTTCATCTGTTTCATCCAAATAAAACTTTAACGAATTCTGCAGAATCCGTTCTCCAAGAAGATCTGGTACACATGACTCTTCTCCCAAATCTGCTGCAAGCATATTTTTCCATTCAAATCTTAATTCTGACATAATTTTTCCTTTCTTCACTTCATATAAAAATGAAGCTGTCAACCATGATTACCTCCTTACATACGCAAGGTAAGACCCGGCGTGGAGATTACCGAATACAGGCAGCGGGATAA
>OGXP01001119.1_pt1 | contig 24416 bp, 19 predicted proteins | sample 1576351 | NCBI WGS metagenome assembly OGXP01 (sample SAMEA3541517, study PRJEB24748) | human gut metagenome | biome: human gut; feature: human-associated habitat; material: faeces | place: China | collected 2012
CCTTGTAGACTGGTTAAGACCATATTCTCCTGACCAGCACGATTCTTATGTAAGAGGATTTTTAGGAAGAATGCTTTTCTCTGGAGAAGAATCTCTTAAAAAAGCAAAAGTTTTATCAGGGGGAGAAAAAGTTAGATGTATGCTTTCAAGAATGATGATGTCTGGAGCAAATGCACTTTTATTTGATAACCCGACAGACCACTTAGACCTTGAGTCTATCACATCACTGAACAAAGCACTTATAAAATTCCCTGGAACAATTCTTTTTGCAGGACACGACCACGAATTTATCCAGACAGTCGCAAACAGAATTATTGAAATTTTACCAGATGGAAAACTTATTGATAAGTTAATGACTTACGACGACTATATTCAAATGAAAATAGACGAAGAAAAAGATAATGATTAATATTACAAAACCCTGCCAATAAATTTTTGACAGGGTTTTCTTTTTATCATTTATTTTCTATTCTCTAAAATATTTTTTTCTGCTCCCAAATAACTGCTCAAATATGCCGTTATAGGAATTGCCACAAGTATTCCTATACTTCCAGAAAAAGATTTTAAAATCTCAACAGCTATAAATTCAAAATTAAAAAGTCTTGCAGCCGGAAGCTCGTTAATATGAATTGAAATTATTAAAATATCAAAAAGAGAACTTCCAATATAGGCAAGAATTAAAGTGTTTATCATTGTCCCCACAATATCTCTTCCTATATTTATTCCTGAAGTAAAAATTTCTTTTGGAGAAAGATTTGGATTTTTTTCTTTAAGCTCAGTAAGAGAGGAAGAAATTGACATAGCTACGTCCATAACAGCCCCCATACTTCCTAAAATTATCCCAGCAGAAATAAGTTCTTTCACTTTTATATTTCCTAAAATGCCAACATATCCCACAGCATCAACAGTTGAATATCCTGTAAGCCCCATTTTATTTGTAAAATATGCTGAAAGAATTCCAGAACAGATAACTCCTCCGATACTTCCAATAACAGCATTTATACCTTTTCTGCTAAACCCTGCTATAAAATAAATTGTAACAACAGATGAAAAAAGTGCCGTTACAACTGAAAGCAGAATTGGTGAATAACCTTTTAAAACAAGGGGAAGAAAAAAATAAAATATTGCTGCTACACTGACCCCAAGAGCAAAAAGAGCCTTCACACCTTTTATTTTTGCCAGTGCCACAGTCAGAATAATAAAAATCAGTGAAAGAGCTGCATAACTTATTCTTTTATCTGTATCAGTAATAAAATATGTAGTTCTTCCGTCTTCATATTCATCTTTCATAAGAATTACCCTGTCCCCGGTTTTAAAATTTATATTTAAAGAGTTATCAGAATATACTGGAGATTCTACATTTACAATATCATTTCCTGTTTTTATTTCATAAATGATAACATCTACTGTTTCATCTGTAAGCTCCATATCTGTTACAAGATTATTTTCTTTCACACTTCCAAGTTCTGTTGTAATTTTTCCGCTTACATATTCTTCAGAAAAAATAAACGTATTTATAATTACAAAAAATATTAAAACTAATTTTTTCACATTTCCTCCAAAAGTTATAAATTATTTATTACCTGCCCGTATCCTTTTTATTAATATCTAAATTTTTTATATATTCTAATATTTTTTTATTATAAAGTGAACTTATTTTTATTTTTTTTTATTAAATTATTAAAAAATCCTCAAAGAACAATCTCTGAGGATTTAACAAAAGTATAATATTTTATTTTAAATTTCTATTTCTTTTCTTTCTGCAACAGCCCTCATCAAAGCATCAACAACTTTTATTGAAGCAAGCCCCTCTTCTGCAGAAACAGGGGATTTTCTATTTTCTAAAATAGTTTCAACAAAAGCATCAATGACCCCTGTCTTAGTCTGATTATCATTTGTCTGAATTGCTTCGACTTCAAGCTCTGTCACACTTCCATCTTCATAAATGATTTTTATCTGATATTTAGGGTCATCATATATTCTTATAATTCCCTTTTCCAAATAAATTATTGTGGAGTTATCCTCTTGCCCGTAGTACGTCCAGCTGAAAATTCCTGTTCCAAGTATTCCGCTTTTCATTCTAAGAACACAAAGTGCATTATCATAAACTTCTATAGGCTCACCGTTTTCAAAAGTTTTATGCAAAGCTCCTCCCATTCCAGAAACTCCTATAAATTCATCTCCTGTAAGAAATCTTATAAGATCAAGTTTATGAACTCCCAAATCTCCTATTACACCATATTCACTTCTCTCTTTTTTGAAAAACCATGTATTTTTAGATTTACTTTCTGTCCAAGTCTCAGGACCTCCATGCCCGAAAGCTGTTCTGAAAGTAATAACTTTTCCCATTTTTCCGCTTTCTATTATCTCTTTTACTCTTTTATGAGCTTCTGTAAATCTTTGATTGTGGTCCATCATAAAAATTCTTCCTGTTTCTTTTTGAATTTTTACAATTTCTTCAGCCTGTTCAAGAGTTTTTGCCATAGGCTTTTCACAAAGAACATGCTTTCCACACTTCATAGCAGCAGTTGAAATCTGGCAGTGCATATCATTTGGTGTACAGTCACTGACTGCAGCAATTTCCGGATCATTTAAAATTTCCATATAATCATCAACTGCTTTTCCCCCAAACATCTCTGCCATAAGTTCCGCTCTTTTTTTATTTATATCATAAAAATATTTTATTTCCACATTGGGATTATCTAAATATTCGGGAGCATGTCTCTTTTCTGTTATTGACCCACAGCCAATTATTCCAATTTTTATTTTTTCCATAAAAATATAACCTCCTGTAAATTATAATTTTTCACTTAAAAATTTATAACCTAAAGTAAGCCCTTCCTTAACTTTTTCCAAAGTATCCTGATATTCCAAATCTTCATGTTCTATTATAACTTCGTCATCATATCCTATTTCTTTTAAAACAGACATAAATTTATCCCAGTCAATGTCCCCTTTTCCTGGCATTCTATGTCTCCAATATCCCATGTCCCAATTATCTTTTCTGTTAAGCTGTTTTCCAAAAATACTGTAACAATTTTTTAATTTATCATGGAATACCTCTGTATCCTTTGCATGAACTTGGAAAATTCTGTCTTTATAATTTCTAAGTCCTTCTAAATAATCTATTCCAAGCCACACAAGATGAGATGGATCATAGTTCAAACCAAAGTTATCATAAGGAAGTCTTTTAAACATTTCGTCCCAAAGTTCAGGAGAATAAGAGATTGTTCCTGCCCAACCGCTTTCATGCCACCCTGGCATTGAGCAGTTTTCAATTATAATTCTTACATTTTTTTCTTTTGCATATTCCAAAATAGGCTTAAACACTTTTTCCATTTCATCAAAATTATCTTCAATAGGAAGTGTCATATCTCTTCCTATAAAAGTTCCCACATTTTTTACTCCCAGAAGTGCTGCTGCATCTATAACTTTTATCAAATGGTCATTATATCCTTTTCTTTTTTCCAAGTCATGATCAAGATTATTATCATAATAAGCTAGAGTAGCAATAGTCATATCTTTTTCTTTTAGAAAGGCATTCAATTTGTCAGCTTCCTCTTTTGTAAAGTTTGCCACATCAATATCGCTTCCTGAATAATCTCTTGTATTAACTCTCGGCCAGCATGAAACTTCCAAAGTTTTAAATCCTGTTTTTGCTGCCCAGTCTATTTTTTCATAAATAGAAACATCACCCATAATACCTGTCAAAAAACCAAGTTTCATAATTAAACCTCCGTCATTTTGAAATTATAAATTTTAGCATTAACTTAATCACTATTTTTTTTGCTTTGGAATATTACAGCAAGAACTATGATTATTCCTTTTACAAGACCTGAAAGGAACGGCGGAATACGTGCAGCAATAAGAATTCCTTCTATCATCTGAAGCATTACAGCTCCCAAAAAAGTTCCAAAAATTTTCCCACGTCCTCCATTCATAGCCGTTCCCCCAATAGCAACAGCTGCTATGGCATCAAGTTCAAAAGCATTTCCAACATTGGCCGCTGTAATTGATGTAAGTCTTGAAGCAAGAAGAAATGAAGATATTCCTGTAAGAAGCCCTGTTATTGTAAAACATAAAGTTTTTATTCTGTCAACATTTATTCCTGTAAGAAAAGCTGCATTTTCATTTGAGCCTACAGCATAAACATATCTTCCAAATTTTGTATATTTTATAAGAAGTGCCATAGCTATTGTAATAATTATAAATATTATTGCAAGATTTGGAATTCCCAAAGTTTTTCCTGCAGCTATTTTTCTGAAACTCATAAGAATTTTCATATTTACATTAAAAGGACCACCTTGCCCAAGCTGAACAATTATAGACCTGTATGCACTCATTGTTGCAAGTGTAACTATAAAAGGTGCCATTTTTCCTTTTGTAGTAATAACCCCGTTTATTGTTCCAAGTACAATTCCAAATATCATACAAAACAAAAGCATTATGAAAGCACTTTCAGTTTTGTTTAAAACTACAACTCCAAGCCCTGCTATAAGAGCTGCCTGTGACCCAACTGACAAATCAATCTGCCCTGAAATTATAACTAAAGTCATTCCAAGAGCGATTATTCCTTTTATTGATGACTGAAGCATAAGAGTTGAAAGATTTGTCCAAGACAAGAACGAGTGATTTATAGCTGTTGCTATCACCACAAGCACCAAAAAAGAAAATATAAACGTATAGTTAGAATAAATATTTTTAAATGTTAGATTATTTTTTAACTGACTCATATTTTTTCCTCCAAATTCGCCCCTGTTGCATAGTGCATTATATTTATTTCGCTAAATTCGTCCCTTGAAAGTTCTTTGTTTATTTTTCCTTTATACATAACAAAACATCTGTCTGCCACTTTATGAATTTCCGGATATTCAGAACTGAAAATTATTATTCCTTTTCCTTTTTTTGCCAGCTGATTTATTATTTTATATATTTCAAATTTCGCCCCTACATCTATTCCCTGTGTTGGATTATCAAGAATAATTACATCTGTATCCAGCTCTAAGCATCTTCCTATTATCACTTTCTGCTGATTTCCTCCGGAAAGCGATGTTATATAATCATTATAATGTCCTATCTTTGTAGACATCTCTTGTTTTCTCACATTAAATTTTTCAAGTTCTTCCCTGTCATTTATAAAAAGATTTTTATGTTTTGCAGTAAACCTTCCCACAGAAAAATTATTAAGTATGCTCATATCTTTTATTATTGAACGTTCTTTTCTGTTTCTCTGCACCATACTTATTCCCTGATTTACAGTTTCTTTTATGCTCTTATATAATATTTTTTTCCCGTTGACTGCAACCTCTCCTGAATCCAGCCTGCACACTCCGTAAAGAGCTTCGGCAAGATAATCTCTTCCATCGCCGTGAAGTCCTGTCACTGCTATAACTTCACCCTTTCTCAAATTAAAAGATATATTTTCAAATTTTCCCTTTGCTGAAATATTTTTTACTTCCATAAGGATTTCATCTGATATTTTTTCTTTTTCTATCTGCTCATCTATTATCTTTCTTCCAACCAGAAGTTCTGTTGCACGTCTTTCATCTATATCTTTAAAATTTCCGCTTTCTATAAAATTACCATCTCTCAAAACTGTATATCTGTCACAGATACTAAAAAGCTCAGGCATCTTATGAGAAATATATATCATGCTTACTCCCTCATTTTTTAATTTTCTCATAAGAACAAAAAGCATTTCTATCTCTTTGTTTGTAAGTGCTGTTGTAGGCTCGTCCATTATTATAAGTTTTGCATGAAAAAGAAGAGCTTTGGCTATCTCTACAAGCTGTTTTCTTGAAGTTTCAAGAAAACCCACTTCCATAAGAGGATCTATATCCAAATTCATTCTTTTTAAAACTTCTTCTGCCTTTTTAATCATCTCTTTTCTGTTTAAAATACCAAAACCTTTTGTAATTTCCTCCCCCAAAAAAAGATTTTCGTAAACAGTAAGATCATTTACAAGATTAAGTTCCTGATGTATAAACCTTATTCCCATTCCCTGAGTTTTTTTTGCTGTAAGATTTTCACATTTTTTTCCGTCAAAATATATTTCTCCATCTGTTGCAGAATATGTTCCTGCCAGAATATTCATAAGGGTTGATTTTCCTGCACCGTTCTCCCCTAACAGTCCGTGAATTTCTCCCTTATCCACATTTAAGGAAACTCCTTTTAGAGCTTCAACTGGACCAAAATATTTAGATATATTTTTCATCTCTAAAAGCATAATGTTTTCCTCCTGATTTTAAATAAAGGGGCTGAGTTGCACAGCAGTCAGCCCCATAAATTAAATTATTTTACAAATGAACTAGATACCGCTTTCGTATCTGATTTTCCATTGTTCACCTTTCATATATTCTTTGTAGTTATTGTTGTCTATCATTTCAGTAGGAATTAAATATAATCCGTCAAATTTTTTACCTTCAAGAACTTCTGCACCCATTTTAACAGCATCTCTTACCATTACAGGTGAGAATAAAAATGTAACTTGGTCTATTCCTAATTCATTTTTATAAATATCAAATGTTTCTATATTTTCTCTTCTTCCTCCAACACCAGTTACAAGTTTGATGTTAAGTTTTGCAGGACCTTGATAGTTCATTATTGCATCAATTACACCAAGCATAGGCTCGTCATCATGAGTAAATACAGCTTTTATGCTTTCAGCTTCTTCTTTGCTTACACTGTTTAAGAAAGTTTCCATCTGTTCTTGAGCTTTTGCTCTCTGCCAGTCTGTACTGAACTGTTGAACTATTTTTATGTTTTTGTCAGCTGTTCTTGCAAATCCTTCTGAACGCTGCTGAGGAACTGTTGAGTTGTCACCTTTAAATTCTATAATATTTACAGGACCTTTTTTCAAATCTTCTTCAAAATATTTATTTAAATATCTTCCAGTTTCTTCTCCAACTGTAAAGTTATCTCCCATAACTTCTGCAGTAGGTTTAAACCCTTCTATCAAACGGTCATAAATAATTAAAGGTATTCCTGCTTCCACAACTTTCATCGCCCCTGATCTAAGTTCGTTTCCGTTATGAGGCCAAAGAACAATACAGTCAACTTTTTCATTTATTAAAGTATCAAGCTGGTTGTTTTGTTCAGATGCTTCAGCTGAAGTAAGGAATTTATATTCAAATCCTCCTTTTTTAGCATACTCTTCTGCTGCTGCTTTAGCATGTTTTATACTCTCCCCAGTAAATCCATGTGTTGCATTGGGCATTACTATCCCCAGCATTTTTGCAAAAGACACTGCACTAAGTAATAATACTCCTACCAATACTCTGAAAAAATTCTTCATCAATAATACCTCCTTATATTTTAACAGGAGAAAACTCCCCCTATTTTAAAGACTTTCTGTTTGTGCTCTCCCTCACAATAAGTTCATGTTCTAGTATAATTTTTTCAGGAAGAATATTTTCGTTTTCAATTATTTTTAAAAGCATTTTCACCGATTCTTTTCCAAGTTCATAACCGGGCTGTGAAATTGTAGTAAGTGACGGCTCAGTAACAGCTGAAAATTCTATATTGTCAAATCCTACAACTGCTGCTGCTTCAGGAATTTTTATTTTTTTCCCGTTAAGTGCTTTTATAATTCCAATTCCTATTACGTCAGATACTGCAAAAATTCCTGCATTTTTTATTTCCCTGTTATTTAAAATAATATTCATCTGTTTAAAACCTTCTTTTATTGAAAGTTCATCTAAGATGATTTCATTTTCTTTTTTAAATTCTATTCCATTATCCTTTAGGGCTTCCATAAATCCCTCACGTCTTAAAACAGAATATGTAAAATCTTTTTTCATTCTAAAAAGATATAATTCTTTTTTCCCTATTGAAATCAGATGATTTACTGCTTCATAAGCTGCTTTTTTATGGTCTATCGTTATTGAAGACAGATTATTTTCATCAATATACTCACTGCACTGAACTATCCTTTTATAAAGTTTTTCATCATTTATTTTTTTCATAATTTTATTTTTGGAAACTTTTTCCATAAGGATAACTCCGTCAACCAGCTTTTTATTTAAAAGATTAAGATATTCCAAAAGCTGTTCCTCTGATGAATAACTGCTTCCAAGTATTATATTATATCCGCTTTCCCTTGCTGTAAGCTCCACTCCCTCAAGTATGGAAGAATAATATGGGTTTGAAATTTCCGGTACAAGAATTAAAAGCATTCCGCTTTTTGTTCTTTGAAGATTGCTTGCCATAAAATTTGGTGTATAATTTAATTTTCTTATAGCTTCTTCAACTTTTCTTTTGGTTTCCTCTTTCACTTTTCTGCCGTTCAAAACTCTCGAAACCGTTGCCAAAGAAACTCCTGCATATTCTGCTACATCATTTATTTTCATGGTATTCACCTTTTTAAAACGTTTTCATTTTCTTATTACTTATATACCCTGCTTTTTTTATTTTGTCAATAGTTTATAAAACATTTTTTTCTATTTTTTAACAAATAAGTCTTTAAAACTGCATTTTATTTATAAAAATACAGCAATATATTTTTTATTTTACGTGAAAACGTTTTCTTAAAATACAAAAAAACAAAAAACCGCTGCAAAAAATTGCAGCAGCTTTTAAAATTTTTATTGATTTTGTAATTCTCTGATATTTTCAGAAAGTTTATCAAATTTATCTTGATATTCTTTTTGAATTCTTCTGTCTCTTTCTAAAATATGAGCAGGAGCTTTTGAAGTAAATTTCTCATTTGAAAGTTTAGTATTCATTTTTTCAAGTTCAACGGCAACTTTATCAAGCTGAGCTTGTAACTTTTTAACTTCTGCTTCTATATCAAGAAGACCTGTAAGTATCATATAAACTTCTGAATTTCCTGTCACTCTGAATCCGCTTTGAGCAGGTTTTTCCATATCTTTTCCATATTCAATAGATTCTAAGTTTCCAAGTTTTGTTATAAAGAAATAGTTTTCTTTTATTGTATTAAGTTCGCTTTCATCAGAAGATTTAATAACAACCTTTGCTGGTTTTGCAGGAGAAATTCCAGCTTCAGCTCTTATATTTCTTAATGAAGAAATAAGTTCTTTAATATATTCAAAAGATTTTTCCACATCTTTATCTATTAATTTTTCATCAGCAACAGGATACTGTGCAAGCATTACAGTTTCTCCCTCTGCTTTTATTGTCTGCCATATTTCTTCTGTGATATAAGGCATAAATGGGTGAAGAAGTCTCATTCCAGCTTCAAGCACTGTCCATAATACATATTGTGCTGTAAGTTTTGAATCTGCATCTTCAGAGTTATATAATCTTATTTTTGCCATTTCAACATACCAGTCACAGAAATCTCCTCTTAAGAATTCATAAACTGATTTTGCTGCTTCGTCAAGAAGGAATTTATCAAGATTTTCTGCAACTGATTTTGCTGTTTCGTTAAGTCTTGAGAATATCCATTTGTCAACAAGCTCATATTTAAGTCTTGACTTATCAACTTTTGTTATATCAAATCCATCAAGGTTCATAATAACAAATCTTGATCCGTTCCACATTTTATTTGCAAAGTTTCTTCCCATTTCAATAAGTTTTTCAGAGAAGTGAACGTCCTGTCCTTGAGATGTGTTGTAAATCATTGCAAATCTTATTGCATCTGCTCCGTATTTATCTATAAGGTCAAGAGGGTTAGGAGAGTTTCCTAAAGATTTTGACATCTTTCTTCCTATTTCGTCTCTTACAATTCCATGGAAGAATACATTTTTAAATGGAATTTCGTCCATTTCATAAAGTCCGAACATAATCATTCTTGCTACCCAGAAGAATATTATATCAGCACCTGTTACAAGTGTTGATGTAGGGTAGAATTTTTCAAGAGATTTTGTTTTTTCAGGCCAGCCTAAAGTTGAGAAAGGCCAAAGAGCTGATGAAAACCAAGTATCAAGTACGTCTTCCTCTTGAGTAAGCTCAACTTTTTTACCATAGTGAGCTTCTGCCTGTTTCATTGCTTCCTCTTCATTTATTGCAACGAACATTTTTTGGTCAGGTCCATACCAAGCTGGTATTCTGTGTCCCCACCAAAGCTGTCTTGAGATACACCAGTCTCTTATATTTTCAAGCCAGTTGTAATAGATTTTTTCCATTCTCTTAGGCATGATTTTTATTTCGCCGTTTCTTACAACTTCTAAAGCTCTTTTTGCAAGAGGTTCCATTTTTACAAACCATTGTTTTGAAACTCTTGGTTCAATAATAGTTCCGCATCTGTAACAAGTTCCTACGTTATGATTATGAGGTTCTATTTTTACAAGGTATCCTTCAGATTTTAAATCTTCAACTATTCTTTCTCTGGCTTCAAATCTGTCAAGTCCTGCATATTTTGGATAATCTTCAACGATTTTTCCATCTGCTGTCATCATATTTATAATTGGAAGATTATATTTAGTTCCAATGTTAAAGTCGTTAGGGTCGTGAGCAGGAGTAATTTTTAAAGCCCCTGTTCCAAATTCCATATCAACATATTCATCAGCTATGATTTCAATCTCTCTTCCCACTAATGGAAGTATTGCTTTTTTACCAACAAATTCTTTATATCTTTCATCATTAGGGTTTACTGCAATGGCAACGTCTGCAAGCATTGTTTCAGGTCTTGTAGTTGCAATTACAAGGAATTTATCTGTATCTTTTACAGGATATTTTATATGCCAGAAGTTTCCTGGTTTTTCAACGTGGTCAACTTCGTCGTCTGCAAGAGCTGTTCCGCATCTTGGACACCAGTTTACCATATATTCACCTTGATAAATTAATCCGTCATTGTATAAATCAACAAATATATGTCTTACTGCTTCTGAAAGACCTTCGTCCATTGTAAATCTTTCTCTGTCCCAGTCAAGTGAAGCTCCAAGTTTTCTAAGCTGGTTAGTAATTATTCCCCCATGCTCCTCTTTCCATTCCCAAGTTCTTTTTAAAAACTCTTCTCTTCCTAAATCTTCTTTTGTAAGTCCCTCTTCAGCAAGTTTTCTTTCAACTTTATTTTGAGTTGCAATACCAGCATGGTCACATCCTGGAAGCCATAAAGTATTTTTTCCTGTCATTCTGTTGTATCTTACAAGAGTATCTTGGATAGAGTTATTTAAAACGTGTCCCATATGAAGTATTCCTGTTACATTTGGAGGAGGAATAACTACCGAATAGTTTTCCTTACCATCTTCTAAAGTAGCAGCAAAATATTTTGATTCTTCCCAGTGTTTATACCATTTTTTTTCTATTTCATTGGGAGAATAGATTTTTTCCAATTCTTTCATTAATTTCCCTCCTGCTGAATTTTTTCTTCATTTAAAATTTCTTCAATATAATCTAAGATTTCATCTCTTCCTGTATCCTTCAGTGAAGAATGGAAAAAGACATCTTCATTATGAAATTCAAGTTTTGTTCTTATAGCTTTTAAGCATTTAAACTTTTCATTGTTTGACACCTTGTCCATCTTTGTAAAAATAATTTTAAAAGGAATATCAAAGTGGTCAAGCCAATGAAGCATATCCATATCTTCTGCTGTGGGAACTCTTCTTATATCAAGAAGAACAAAAACAAGTTTTTTTCTTTTGCTTGCAAGATATCTTTCCATAGTCTGCCCCCATTCAGCTTTCATTGCTTTTGGAACTTTGGCAAAACCATATCCCGGAAGGTCCACAAGGAAAAATTCATTATTTATAATAAAATAGTTTATAAGCTGAGTTCTTCCCGGTGTCTTACTTATTCTGGCAAGTTTCCCTCTTCTTGTTATACTGTTTATAAGAGATGATTTTCCAACATTTGATCTTCCAACAAAGGCAAATTCTATGTTAGAAAGTTCTTCCGGATAATCTTTTTCATACACGGCAGATTTAACAAATTCTGCTTGTTTTATTATCATTTTTCTCTCCTGTTTTATTTTTTAAAAACCAATTTTTCAACTTCATCATAATTTTTTACACAATTTATTTTCATATCTTTTGCAACTTCATGTGGAATATCTGCAATATCAGGTCTGTTATCTTCTGGAAGAATTACTTCTCTTATTCCGGCTCTGTGAGCACCTATAACTTTTTCTTTCACTCCTCCTATTGCAAGAACTTCACCTGTTATTGTTATTTCACCAGTCATAGCTATATCCTGTCTTATTTCTCTTCCTGTTAATACTGAAAGAATTGCAGTTGTAATAGCTATTCCAGCAGAAGGTCCGTCTTTTGGAGTTGCTCCCTCTGGAAAGTGAAGGTGAATATTTTTCTTTTCTAAAAATTCTTTTTCATTTATATGATATTTTTCAAAATTTGATTTAACATAAGTAAAAGAAACTTCAGCTGACTCTTTCATTACATTTCCAAGAGTTCCTGTTAAGTTTAAAGCACCTTTTCCGGGAATTAAAACTCCCTGAACTTCAAGAGTGATTCCTCCAACTGATGTCCAAGCAAGACCGTTTACTATTCCAACTTTATAAGTTCTCTCTTTCATTTTTTCAGGTCTGAATTTTGCTTTTCCAAGATATTTTTCAAGATTGCCTGCATTTACTGTAATTTTTTCAAGTTTTTCTTTCACAACTTTTCTTGCAAGTTTTCTGAAAAGATTATTTATTTCTCTCTTAAGACTTCTTACTCCGGCTTCTCTTGTGTATTCATTTATAATTTTTAAAATAACATTATCTGATATTGTTATTTTTATATCTTTCAATCCGTTTTCTTCCTGAAGCTGTTTTACAAGATACTGTTTTGCAATATGAAGTTTTTCATATTCAGTGTATGAAGAAAGAGATATAATTTCCATTCTGTCGATTAAAGGCTCAGGAATATTTCTTAAATCATTTGCTGTTGCAAGGAAAAATACCTGTGATAAATCGTAAGGAACATCAATATAGTGATCTTCAAAGTGAATGTTCTGTTCTGGATCAAGAACTTCAAGCATCGCTGAAGCCGGATCTCCTTTAAAGTCGCTTGACATTTTATCAAGTTCATCAAGAAGAATAAGAGGATTTTTTACCCCTGCAAGTTTCATTGCTTTCATAATTCTTCCAGGCATAGATCCTATATATGTTCTTCTGTGTCCTCTTATTTCAGCCTCGTCTCTCACTCCTCCAAGTGAAACTCTTACAAATTTTCTTCCCATTGAATCTGCAACAGATTTTGCAAGAGATGTTTTTCCTACTCCCGGAGGCCCGACAAGACAGATTATTGTTCCTTTCATTTTTGGATTAAGTTTTTTAACTGCAAGATAGTCAAGAATTCTTTCTTTAACCTCTTTAAGTCCATAGTGGTCTCTGTCTAAAACAGAAGAAGCTCTTTCTATATCAAGATCATCTTTTGTTGTTTTTTTCCATGGAAGTTCAAGAAGTGTTTCTATATAGTTTCTTGAAACAGATGCTTCAGCTGAAAATCCAGGCATTTTGCTCATTTTTTTAAGTTCTTCATCAACTTTTTTCTTAACTTCAGCTGGAAGTTTTGCTTTTTCTATTCTCTCTGCAAGTTCTTTATCTTCATCTTCAGGAGTGTAATCTTGAATTTCCTCTTTCATAGCATTTATTTTTTCTTTTAAATAATATGCTTTTTGAGCATCATTCATTTTGTTTCTGACTTTATCTTCAACTTTCTTTTCTATTTCATTTATTTCAATTTCTTTTGAAAGCAGATCTAAAATCATATATCCTCTTTGTTCAACATCAAGAACTTCTAATATTTTCTGCTTATCTTGTGAATCAATGAAAAGATTATTGGCAATTAAATCAAATCCGCCGTTTATATCTTTAGTTGATTTTAAAGTTACTAAAACTTCTGGTAAAGTTTTCCCTAAGAATTTAGTATATCTTTCATAATATTCTATAACTTTTCTGTAAACTGCCAGAGTTTCTTTTGAATCTGAATTTTTACATTCAACTTCCACATAACCAGAGCTGTATGACCCGTCTTCTTCCTCTTTAGGATTTTCCAAAAGAACTCTTTTTTCTGCTTCCACAAGAATTTTTATTGTTTTATTAGGCATTTTTATACTTTGAAGAACATTTACAATGACTCCTGTCGTATAAACATCTTCAGGAAGTTTCGGTTCTTCTTTAAGTGTCTCTTTCTGCATTCCGAAAAGCATTTTTGAATTTTCACTGTTTTCTAATTTTTCAAGAGTTTTCATGCTCTTTTCTCTTCCAACATATACAGGTGTTACTACTCCAGGGAAGATAACTAAATCTCTTGTAGGCAGAAACGGTAATCTATTTTCCATAAGCTATTATCCCTCCTTTTTTATTATCTGAACTTTTTTGTAGTCATCAAGCCCGTCAACATCAACTATAACTTTTTCTACATTTTTTTGTGACGGTACTTCATACATAAGTTCAAGCATTGTATTTTCTAAAATTGCTCTTAATCCTCTCGCTCCTATTCTTCTTGCCATCGCTCTTTTTGCAACTTCTCTTAAAGCTCCCTCTGTAATAACAAGCTCTATTCCTTCCATTTCAAAAAATTTCTGATATTGTTTTACTATGGCATTTTTTGGCTCAACAAGAATTCTTAACAGTGCATCTTCGTCTAAGCTGTCAAGAGTTGTAACAAGAGGAAGTCTTCCAACAAGTTCTGGAATTATTCCCTGCTTTATTAAATCTTCAGGAGTAACTTTTCTTAAAACTTCTCCCTCTTCTCCTCTTTTAACTCTGCTTGTATCTGCTCCAAAACCTAAACTTTTCTGCTGAGTTCTTTTTGATATAACTTTTTCAAGCCCTTCAAAAGCCCCTCCGACTATGAAAAGAATATTTTTTGTATCTATCTCTATAAGTTCCTGGTTAGGGTGTTTCCTTCCTCCTTGAGGGGGAACTTGTGATTTTGTTCCCTCAATTATTTTAAGAAGAGCCTGCTGAACTCCCTCTCCGGAAACATCTCTTGTTATTGACATATTTTCAGATTTTCTTGCAATCTTATCAATCTCATCTATATAAACTATTCCTCTTTCTGCTGCTTCTACATCATAATCTGCTGACTGAAGAAGTCTTACCAAAACATTTTCTACGTCGTCCCCAACATATCCTGCTTCTGTAAGAGTTGTAGCATCAGCTATTGCAAAAGGAATATTTAATATTCTTGCAAGAGTCTGTGCAAGAAGTGTTTTTCCAGAACCAGTAGGTCCTATTATAAGAACATTTGATTTCTGTACATCAACGCTTTTGTCTGTTTCATCTGCAAGTTTTATTCTTTTGTAATGATTATACACTGAAACTGCCAGAACTTTTTTGCTTTCGTCCTGACCGATTACATATTCATCAAGTTTTTCTTTTATTTCTTTTGGTGTAAGAAGTTCTGTTTCTATTGGATTTTTTTTCTCTTTTACTATTTCTTCTCCAAGAGAGTAATCAAGCATTTCATAACATGCTTCTATACAATCTTCACATATAAAAGCTCCGTTAATCCCTGAAAAAAGTTTTCCAACTTCCTCCTGTCCTCTTCCACAAAAAGAACAAACCGGTTTTTTCATATTTCTCTCCTCTCTGAATTACTATCTCTTGATAACTTTATCTATAAGACCATATTCAACAGCTTCTTCTGCTGACATAAAGTTATCTCTGTCTGTATCTCTATACACTTCTTCAACTGTTTTTCCACAGTTTTCAGCTAAAATTTCACTAAGTTTTTTCTTAAGTCTTAAAATCTCTTTAGCATGAATTTCTATATCAGCTGCCTGCCCCTGAGTTCCTCCTAAAGGTTGATGTATCATTATTCTTGAATTCTCAAGAGAAAATCTTTTTCCTTTTGCCCCTGCTGAAAGGAGAAAAGCTCCCATGCTTGCAGCCTGTCCCACACAGATTGTCTGAACATCTGGTTTTATATAATTCATTGTGTCATATATTGCCATTCCGGCTGTAACAACTCCACCTGGGCTGTTTATATACATTGTAATATCTTTTTCCGGATCTTCAGCTTCCAAAAATAAAAGCTGTGCAACAATGGCATTTGCCACATTGTCATTTATCTCTGTTCCCAAAAAGATTATTCTGTCTTTCAAAAGTCTTGAATATATATCATAACTTCTTTCGCCGTAGCTTGTATTTTCTATAACTATTGGATTGTACATTTTATTATCTCCTCCTTAAATAAAAAATAAAAGATTCTTTTATAAAAATATTTTATTTTTTATTTAAGAGGGAGAGAATTGCTGTATTATTTAAAATAACACAGCGCTCTTCCCTTTTAAATTATTTTATTTTTTAAAACTATTTTACGTTAGCTTCGATTAATTCAATAGCTTTACTCATTAATAAATCAGTTTTTATACTGTTTATAAAGCTTTCATATCTCTTAGCTTTGTCTAATTCTTCTTTAAGAATTTCTGGAGTCATTCCATACATTTTTGCAACTTCTTCAGTTTTTTCTTTTACCTCATCTTCAGAAACTTCTAAGTTTTCAACTTGAGAAATTTTATCTAGGATTAAATCCATTTTTACTTTATTTTCAGACATTGGAGCTAATTGGTTGTAAATAGTATCCATAGTCATTCCTGTCATTTTTAAGTATCCGTTTAAATCCATTCCCTGCATCATAAGTTGTTGCTCAAGATCAGCAAGTTTAGCTTCAACTTCTCTTATAACTAAGCTTTGAGGAACTTCAACAGTAGCTGCTTCAGTTACTTTTCTAAGCATTTTTCCTCTGTTTTCGTTTTTAGCATTTTCTTCTCCTCTTTTTGCAACTTCTTCTGATTTTTTAGCTTTTAAATCTTCAACAGATTCAAAACCATTTGCTTTTGCAAATTCTTCGTTTAATTCAGGTTTATTAAGTAATTTAACTGCATTGATTTTTACTTTGAATACAGCAGGTTTTCCTGCAAGGTTAGCTGCATGATATTCAGCAGGGAAAGTTACATTTACTTCTCCCTCTTGACCTTTAGTGTATCCTACTAATTGATCTTCAAAACCAGGGATAAACATATTGCTTCCAAGTTTTAATAAATGAGAATCAGCTTTTCCACCTTCAAAAGCAACTCCGTCAACAAATCCTTCAAATGCTAGGTCAACTGTGTCACCCATTTGAGCCTTATATCCATCTTCAGCATCTTTTAATTCAGCTTTTGCTGTAAGCATTCTTTCTATTTCTTCATTTAATTTGTCTTCTGTCATTTCAAATACAGCTTTTTCTATTTCTATTCCTTTATATTCTCCTAAAGTTACTTCAGGGAAAACGTCAACAGAACAAGTTACTTCAAAAGTTTCTTCATCCATTTTAACGCTTACATTGTACATTGGGCTTACTGGTTTTAAGTTTTCAGCTTTTACAACTTCAGCAAAGTATTTTTTAAGAACTTTATCTGTTAATTCCTCTTTTATTCCTTCAGCATATTTAGCTTCGATTTGGTCAATCGGAGCATGTCCTTTTCTGAATCCCGGAATTTCCACAGTTTTTTGAGCATTTGCAAGTATTTCTTTTTTTAGTGGAGCAAACTCCTCTTTTGATAGAGTCATTACAATCTCTACTGCAGATTTTTCAAGTTTTTTGATTTCGTGTTTCATCTTTTCCTCCTTAAGTGTTTTTATATGCTTTATTCATAAATTTTTATTTTATGCCTTTTATTTTAATGCTGTACCTATCTTTGCCTTTTATATTAACTTTTTCCGGATAGTATACAATATCAAATTTTTCTTTTATATTTTTATGCTCTATTTCATTAGACAGATTAAAAGCAATAAAAGGATATTCTTTTTTATTTTTTTCAATTATCCCGTTAAAATGTCTGTCTTCCACACCAAATTTTTCAATATTTTTTATGTAAACACCTCTGTCCATAAATAAAGGCTGCTGATTTTCAAGCCCATATGGAGAAAGTAGTTTTATATCTTCTAAAATCTCTTCATTAATTTCATCTATTGAAAGCTCTAAATCCACTTCGAGAACTTTTTCTTCTCTGGTTGTTTTCAGCTCTTCTATCTCTTTTGCAAACTCCTCTTCTATTTCTTTAAGCTTTCCTGTTTCAGCAATAAAACCTGCTGCTAAGTCATGCCCTCCGAAACGGACAAGTTTACCCTCCATTTTTTTAAATATGTTGAAAATATTTACTCCATTGTTGCTTCTACATGATGCTTTTCCCACTCCGTTTTTTATTGCAACCAATATCACCGGAACACCAAATTTTATGCTCAGCCTTGAAGATACAACACCGATTACTCCCGGATGCCAATTTTTTGAAGTAAGAAATATATATGGCATATCTTTTGTTCTCTCTTCTTTTTCAAGAATTTCAATAGCCTCGTCATATATTTTTTTCTCCAACTTTCTTCTTATTTTATTGGTTTTTTTCATTTCTTCTATTATATTATAAATTTTGAAATCATCTTCTTCAATAAAAAAGTCTGCCCCTATCTTAGAAACCCCTATTCTCCCAAGGGAATTTATAAGAGGAGATATAAAATAACTCACATCAGTAGTATTTATATTCTTGTTTTGAAATTTCAAGTATCTTATAAGATATACAAGCCCCTTTACCTTTGTCTCTTTTAAAACCTGAAGACCTTTGCTTATTATAACTCTGTTTTCATCTGTCATTGGAACTACATCAGCAACTGTTCCTATCATAACTATATCAAGATATTTATATAATCTTTCTTCTGATATTTTAAGTTTTCTGTATATTCCTTGAGCAAGTTTTAAAGCAACCCCTGCCCCTGACAGATATTTGAATTTATAATTTTCACTCAATTTTGGATTTATTAAAATATACTCTTCATCAGATTTTTCTTTTGTAGATTTATGATGGTCTGTAACTATAACTTCTATTCCCAGACTCTGTGCATATCTTATATCCTCTATTGAATTTGCTCCCGTATCAACGGTTATTACCATTTTCCCGTCCCGTTCATCGATGAAGTCTATGGTCTTTTTATCAAGACCATAGTTTTCCTCCATTCTGCTCGGAATATAATATCTTGTATCAATTCCTATTTCTCTCATAACAAGAACGAGAAAGGAAGCTGCAGTAATTCCATCTACATCATAATCTCCGTAGATATAAATTCTCTGCTTCTTTTCCCTCAGTTTTATAATTTTTTCAACAGCCTCTTCCATTCTTTCAAAATCGAAAGGGTTTCTCAGCTGTTCAAGACAGGGATTTATAAATCTCTCCACATCTTTCTTTTCAACTAAATTTTTATTTAATAAGAGTCTCGTTAATATTTTGGAAGTTTTCCAAGCATCTGCTTTTTCCGCTACAATGTTTTCTGGAATATTATTGTTTTTCCATATCATAGCTTCTCTGTCCTACTCTTCCTGTTTCTTCTTAATATCATCAAGCAGCTTAGATATTCTTACTGCATATTCTATTGAGTCATCTATTTTTATTCTCATTTCAGGAACAAATCTTAAATTTAATTCTTCTGAAACTTTTTTTCTTAAGAATCCTCTTATCTCATTAAGCCCCTCTTCAACTCTTTCTTTATTTATGTTTTGTCCTTCCATAGAAAGAATTGTAAAATAAAGGTCAGCAAATTTTAAATCTTCTGTTACTCTCACCTTTGTCAAAGAAACCACACCTTTTACTTTTGGATTTTTTACATCTTCCAAAAGAGCTGTTGAAATAACTCTTAAGACTTCTTTTTCAATAGCTGCCAATCTTTGTTTTCTCATTATAAATACCTCCGTTCTGCATAGAAGGCTGCACGGCTCATATTATCTAAGAGTTCTTTTTACTTCTTGAATATCAAATGCTTCTACAATATCTCCCTCTTTAATATCATTAAAGTTTTCAATACCAAGTCCGCATTCCTGACCTGCAACAACTTCTTTTGCGTCATCTTTAAATCTCTTAAGTGATGCAAGTTTTCCTTCGTAAACAACAACTCCATCTCTTACTATTCTTATATTAGAATCTCTTCTTACTTTACCATCTACAACAACACAACCTGCAACATTTCCAACTTTTGCCACTTTAAATACTTTCTTGATTTCAATTCTTCCAAGATACATTTCTTTAAATTCAGGCTCAAGCATTCCTGTCAGAGCTTTTTCAATATCTTCTATAATTTGATAAATAATTGAAGATGTTCTTATTTCTATTCCAGAAGTTTCAGCTTCTTTTATAGCTTTTGTTGTAGGTCTTACGTTAAATCCTATTATGATTGCACTTGAAACTTCTGCAAGTTTAATATCACTTTCAGTAATTGCTCCGGGAGCTGACTGAATAATATTAACTGCAACTTCATTTGTAGAAAGTTTCATAAGTGACTCTTTAAGGGCTTGTGCAGAACCTTTTGAATCTGCTCTTAAAATCAGATTAAGTTCTTTTAAGTTTTCGTTGTCAAAACTTTCTGATAAAGATTCAAGAGTTATTGTTTTCTTACCTGTTTCAGCCATTTTTCTTTCTTTAGCCATTTCTTCAACTATTCTTCTTGCATGCTGTTCATTTTGGATAACATAAATTGTATCTCCGGCTTCCGGCACACTGTTAAATCCTATGATTTCCACAGGCTGAGACATCTCTGCACTGTTTACTCTCATTCCTTTGTCGTCCATTAAAGCTCTTATTTTTCCATAAGATTCTCCTGCAACGATAACGTCTCCAATTTTTACAGTTCCCTCTTGAACTAAGATGTCTGCAACCGGTCCAACTTTAGGGTCAAGTTTTGACTCAAGAACAACACCTTTTCCTCTTTTCTTAGGATTTGCTTTAAGTTCAAGAATTTCTGCTGTAATAAGAATTGTTTCAAGAAGAATATCTAGGTTTATTTTAGCTTTTGCTGATACTTCAACAAATTCTACATCTCCACCCCATTCAACTGAAACAAGACCATGTTCCATAAGTTCTTGTTTAACTCTCATTGGGTTTGCTTCCGGTTTATCAATTTTATTGATTGCAACAATAATAGGAACTCCCGCTGCTTTTGCGTGAGATATTGCTTCTATTGTCTGAGGCATTACACCGTCATCTGCTGCAACGACAAGAATTGCTATATCTGTAACCTTTGCCCCTCTGGCTCTCATATCTGTAAAAGCCTCGTGACCAGGAGTGTCTACGAAAGTTATTTTCTTTCCATTTTTAGTTACTTGGTAAGCCCCTATTTTCTGAGTAATTCCTCCAGCTTCCCCGGCAACAACTTCTGTTTTTCTTATAGCATCAAGAAGAGATGTTTTTCCGTGGTCAACGTGTCCCATAATTGTAATAACAGGAGCTCTTTCTTGTAAATCTGACTCTTTATCTTCTATTTCAAGAGCAAATTTATCTCCAAATGCAATTTCTTCTTCTTCCTCCTCCTCAACAAGAACGTCATAATCTGCTGCAATTTCTTCTGCAAGTTCTATGCTAAGAGGACTGTTTATTGTAAGCATTTGTCCTTTTAAGAAAAGTTTTTTAATGATTTCAGAGCTGTTTATCTTTAATTTTTCAGCAAACTCCCCTAAAGTCATTTCTCCTCTCATTTTTATAATTTTAATTCCATCTTCTTCTACTACTGTTCCAGCTTCTGTATCAGCTTTTTTTACAAAGAAATCAGTTCTTCTTCCTTTTTTCTTTTTCTTGCTTTTATCTTTCTTTGTTTCCAATACAGACTCCTTATTTTTCTCTTTTATTTTTGATTTCTTTTTCTTTTTTCCTGGTTTTTCATCGTCAGCAGATTTTTCATCTTTACTGAAGTGGCTTTTTATTTTATCAACCTGATCTTCAGAAAGTCCTGAAAGATGAGATGACACTTCTATTTCCAAATCTTTTAAAAGATTTAAAAACTCTTTATTTCCTATTTCATACTTCTTAGCTAATTCATGTACTCTAACTTTCATTAAAACTAAGCACCTCCTTAACTTACTCTATAAGTCCACGGGCTACCTTCTTGTTTTTAACAGCAATCACATTTATTTCCTCTTTGTTAAAAATATCTCCAAGTTCATTTTTCTTTCCATAATGCACATAAGGAATATTTTTTTCTTTTGCTTTTGCTGTAATACGTTTATCATTTCTTTCACTTATATCTTCAGCTATTATGATAAAATGAACTTTTTCTATTTCATCAAATATCATATTGATTCCAAAAACAAGCTCTTGAGAATTTTTCATTGCCCTTAAAATTTTAAGGTAGTCTTTGCTGTCCTTCTTCAGTAAGTTCAACATTTTTAGTAAATCTTCTATTTCCACTTTTATTTTTTTATGTTTTGACAACCTGTTTATGCACTCATGTGTCTTGCACACATACTGGCCTCTTTTTTGAATTGTCTGCTTTTCATCAAGGGTGAATTTTCCCTCTTCATCTTTTTCAACTATTCTGAAAAGTTCACTCTTATCTTTTTTTTCTCTGCAGATTACACACATTCTTTCGGGATTAGTCTTCATTTTCCTCTACTGTATCCTCTGATTTTTCTTCAGCTGTTTCCTCAGCTTTTTTTAAGTCTTCTTTAACTTTAATGTCAACTCTCATTCCTGTAAGTTTTGCTGCAAGTCTTGCATTTTGACCATTTTTACCAATAGCAAGTGAAAGCTGTGATGGGTCAACAATAACTCTTGTTGTTGTTCCGTCTTCTAAAAGTTCTACACTGTTTACTTTTGCAGGGCTTAAAACAGCTGATACGAATTCTTCAATTGATTCTTTCCATTCAACAATATCAATTTTTTCTCCATTTAATTCGTCAACTATATTTTTTATTCTAAGACCTTTCTGTCCGATACAAGCTCCAACTGTATCTATGTTTTTATCAGCAGAGTATACAGCTATTTTTGCTCTTGAACCAGCTTCTCTGGCAACAGATTTTATTTCTATTAATCCTTCTGCAATTTCAGGAATTTCAAGTTCAAATAATTTTCTTAAAAGTCCTTCATTTTTTCTTGAAATTACAATTTTAGGGAATTTATTTGTTTTTTCAACTTCAGCAACATAAACTTTTATTCTTTCCCCTACTCTGTATGTGTCAGCAGGTGACTGTTCTGCCATTGGAAGAATAGCTTCTGTTCCGTCAAATTCTATAAAGATATTTTTTCTTTCATCTATTCTTCTTATTATTCCGTTTATAATATCTTTTTCTTTAACTTTGAATTTGTCGTATATGTTTTGTCTTTCAGCTTCTCTCACTTTTTGGATAACTATCTGTTTTCCGTTTTGAATAGCATTTCTTCTGAACTCTTCACAGTTTACTTCGATTTTTACTTGGTCTCCGATTTTTGCTCTTTTAGAAATTTCTCTTGCATCTTCAACAGAAATTTCAAGTGCAGCATCATAAACATCATCAACAACTGTTTTTACTTCGTATACCCCGATTTCTCCTGTTTCTCTGTCAATTTCAACTTCAACTTTTTCTTCGTCACCATAATGCTTTTTATAAGCAGCAAGAAGAGCCTGCTCAACTGTTTCAAGTAAACTTTCTTTACTTATTCCTTTTTCTTTTTCAAGTTCTTCCAATGCTTCTAAAAATATTTTTGCGTCTTTACTTCTCATTCATTTTCCTCCCAATAGGCATTAAATATCCTTAAAGTCATAAACAAGGTTTGCTTTTCTAACCTCTTTAAAAGGTATTTCCAATTCTTCGTTATCTGTCATTAAAAATACTGTGTCATTTTCAAATTTTGATAATATTCCTTCAAAATTTTTCTTTTCATTTATTTTATGTTTTAAACTTACTTTTATTTTAGAACCTGTAAATCTTATATAATCTTTTTCTCTTTTAAGAGGTCTTTCAACTCCGGGAGAAGAGATTTCCAAAAAGAATTTTTTGTCAATCAGCTTGTCTATATCATCTTCAACTGCCATGCTTACTTTTGCACAGTCATCAAGAGATACGTCTCCGTCTAATTTTTCTATATAAATTCTTACATACCAATATCCGCCTTCCTGCAGATACTCAATGTCAACCAATTCAAGTTCCATTTCTTTCAGTACAGGCAATACTATTTTTTCAATTTTTACAATGCTTTCTTCTGCTGTTTCTTTCATAATTAAATTTTTCACCTCTCTTTCATTTTTTCATTCTACAAATAAAGAGTGGGTTGCCCCACTCTTCTCGAACTAGTATGATTTATCATATTAATTATATCATATATACCCCCAAAAAAGCAACGTTTTATATATTTTTTTAAAAAATTTTTAAATTATTATTGACTTTTATCAATTTTAATATTATAATCTCTGAGAACCATCAAGAGAGACAGAGGGAGCGGCCCGATGAAGTCTCAGCAACCTGCTTATATAAAGTGTGGTGCTAATTCCAGCAGATGGAAGGACGAATAAGTTTTTATTTTCCCTTTCATTTGAGATGAAAGGGATTTTTTATTTCTAAACTAAATTTATTTTAATTATCATTTTATTATTTAATTTTTTTATTACTTTGAGGAGGATTTTTAATGGAAAATTTAACATATTTTACTTCTGAATTCGTATCACCGGGACACCCTGATAAAGTTTCAGACCAGATTTCTGACGCTGTTCTTGATGCCTGCCTTGCAAACGACCCTGATTCAAGAGTTGCCTGTGAAGTATTCTGTACAACAGGACAGGTTATCGTCGGGGGAGA
>OGXP01001133.1_pt1 | contig 24201 bp, 25 predicted proteins | sample 1576351 | NCBI WGS metagenome assembly OGXP01 (sample SAMEA3541517, study PRJEB24748) | human gut metagenome | biome: human gut; feature: human-associated habitat; material: faeces | place: China | collected 2012
AGGTGGTGCTCTTTAAAAGTTCACTTCTGCTGCTAAAAAAACTTGCAAAACACATATAGTCTCCCTCAAAATACATAACAGCATCATCAAGATTTATATTTTCAATATCATTTAAATATTTCCCTGATTTATTATTTTTTACAATTTGTAATATGCCTTTTTCAAATGATTGTTTTGCACTTCTGATAAATACATCATCAAAAGTTAGAATTTTACCATTTGAGCTGTCAATATTATAACTGCTTAAAACAGTCATTCCATTAGCTCCCCCTGTATAAGTGTAGTTATCTGTAACAACAGAAGTGACACCGAAACTGTTCTTATATTCTTTAAAATTAATAACATTTTCAGCTTTAGCTGCAGAGCCTGCATTTTTAAGTTCTTCTCCCTCAGCAGCAACTTTTCTTACAGCAGTTAAAATTTCATTTGTAAATGCTCCGTTTAAATCTTTCATAGGTTTTCCGTTAAATTTAAACTGGGGCAGAATGATACTGTAACTGAAATTTTCTGCATTTTTTTCTTTCTTTATAGAGTCCACCTGAATATCAGCATATGCCATAGATGAAATCAATAAAAAAGGAACAATAATTTTTTTATTCATAATAATACCTCCTTGTAGTTTTGTTATCTTAATGATAGCATTTTAAAATATATTTTACAATGAGAATGTAATTTCTTTCATTTTTTGTGGAATAATTTTTTATATAGATACCTTTAATTTAAAAAATATATTAAAAAAATCAAAATGATTATATATAAAACAACAAAATAAACACATTCATTTTAAACATAAAAAACATATTGAATAAGGACTTTAATTGTGCTAATATTGATTTAATATTTTTTATATTTTTTCAAAGAAAGGGTGAGGGATTATGAATTTTGTATTTATATCACCAAATTTTCCAAAAAGCTATTGGAATTTTTGCAGGGGATTAAAAAATAATGGTGTAAATACTTTGGCAATAGGAGATGAGAAGTATGATGATTTAAGCACAGAACTTAAAAGTGTGATAAACGAATACTATAAAGTATCTTCTCTTGAAAATTATGATGAAGTTTATCGTGCTTGTGCATATTTTGCTTTTAAGTATGGACACATTGACTGGCTGGAATCAAATAATGAATACTGGCTTTTAAGAGACGCAAAACTTCGTACAGAATTTAATATTAACACAGGTATAAAAGAAGATAAAATAGGCGGAATAAAATATAAAAGCCAGATGAAAGAATTCTATAAAAATGCCGGAGTTTTAACAGCTCGTTATCATATAGTAACTTCAAACTATGAAGATGGAAAAAAATTTATTGAAGAAGTAGGTTATCCTGTTGTAGTAAAACCAAATAATGGAGTGGGAGCTGCTGCAACTTACAGGCTTTCTAATGATAAAGAGCTTCAATATTTTTATGCTACACATGATAAAAGTGTGGAGTATATAATGGAAGAATTTATAAACGGGGAACTTCTTTCTTATGATGGAATTGCTGACAGTAAAAAAGATATAATTTTTGAAACTGCCCATGCTTATCCTATTCCTATTATGGACGTTGTAAATGAACATAAAGATGTTATGTATTATTCATACAGAGAAATTCCTGAAGACTTAAAAGATACAGGAAGAAAAGCAGTAAAATCTTTTGATACAAACAGCCGTTTTTTCCACTGTGAATTTTTCAGACTTCTTGAAGATAAACCGGGGCTTGGAAATAAGGGAGATATTGTAGGACTTGAAGTAAATATGCGTCCACCTGGAGGATATACTCCTGATATGATGAACTTTGCAAATAACATTGATGTTTATCAAATCTGGGCAAATATGGTTGTATTTGATGAGGGAAGATTTGATAAAAATTCAAGACCATATCACTGTGTATATGCTGCAAGAAGAGATGAACACAATTATGTTTATCCATACAATGAAATCAAAGAGAGATACAAAAACAATATTGTAATGGAAGAAAGAATGCCTGAAGTTCTTTCAGGTGCAATGGGAAACAGTATGATAACAGCAAGATTTGAAAGTTTAGATGAATGTCTTGAATTTATAGATACATATTTAAAAAAATGTTAAAAAATAATTTATAAAACTGCGGGGAGGGATTTTATGCACACAGCTTATTATAAAGAATACAGCCATTCTCTTGGAAGAGATATGGAATTTATGGTATACGGTCACAGCGGAAAACCTTGTGTTGTTTTTGCTGCACAAGATGGACGTTTTTTTGACTTTGCAAATTTTGGAATGGTAGATGCAGTTAAAAATTTTATAGAAGAGGGAAAATTACAGCTTTTCTGCGTGGACAGTATAGACCTTGAAAGTTGGTCAAAAAAAGACGGAGATTATAACGAGAGAATATCACAGCATGAACGTTGGTTTAATTATGTTGTGAATGAAGCTGTTCCAAGGTTCAGACAAATTCACAATGAAACAGCCTGCGAAGATTATCAAGGAAAATTTATGGCAACAGGGTGCAGTATGGGAGCTTATCATTCTGCAAACTTTTTCTTCCGCCGTCCAGATATATTTGATAATCTTATAGCTCTGAGCGGACTTTATGATGCTCATTTCTTTTTTCCAAATTATAACAATGAATTGATTTATAATAATTCACCTGCTGAATTTTTAAGAAATATTCCATGGAATCATTACTATTTGGATATGTATAGAAATTCAAAAATAGTTATCTGTGTTGGGCAGGGAAGATGGGAAGCGGAATGTATCGTTGATACAGATAAAGTGAAAGAAGATTTGGAAAGGCTTCAAGTCCCTGCTTGGATTGATTATTGGGGATATGATGTTGACCACGACTGGCCTTGGTGGAAAGTACAGCTTCCATATTTCCTTAGTCATGTGCTATAATTTTATTATACAAAATTTTTTGCACAAGGAGAGTTTCATATGGTAATAAAAGAAGAAATTTTTATAGAACCTTTTAATCTTTCAAGACTTTTACACATTTATATTCCTGATGACATTCAGGAGGGAGAAAGATTTCCTGTAATGTATATGTTTGACGGTCATAATCTTTTCTTTGATGAAGATGCTACTTATGGAAAATCTTGGGGGATAAAAGATTTTTTGGACAGAGCAGAGGGAAGAATAATAATTGTGGGGCTTGAATGTAATCACGAAGGAAACATGAGACTTTGTGAATTTTCTCCATATTCATTCAAAGACAGATATTTTGGTTTTGTTAAAGGTCTTGGAAAAATTACAACAGATTGGATAGCTGATGTTTTAAAACCTTATATTGATGAAAAATATCCGACTCTTCCTGAAAGAGAATTTACAGGAATAGGAGGAAGTTCTATGGGAGGACTTATGTCTGTTTATGCTGTAGGCTTAAGGTCTGATGTTTTTTCAAAAGCTGCCTGTGTATCTCCTTTCTATGAACATGTTTTTGGAAAGCTTGTTGATGAAGTTTCAAATGCTGAATTTAATCCTGATACAAAAATTTATATAAGCTGGGGAAGAAAGGAATTCAGAGGTTCAAAAGGACTGGCTCTGGGAACAGAAAAAAATCTTATTATGACAAGAATTTTTTCAAGCAAAGGGGCAAAAGTTTTTCCACATCTTATAATAGAGGGAGAACATACTGAGGCTTCTTGGGAGACTGAACTTCCAATGTGGTTTTATGAACTTGATTTAATAGATTTATAAAATATAAAACGGCTGATACATTTAACTTTGTACCAGCCGTTTTGTATTTATTATTAATATAGAGATCAAAACATTTTGGCTTTTATTAACGAATAAAATTTGTGAATACAGGTTGGCACAGTAAAAATGTTACTGTAATTGACAGTGTTATAAAGGGAGAATATTTAGCATGGTATTCTGAAAATTTAAAACTGATTAATTGTAAAATAATTGGAACACAGCCTCTTTGTTATGCAAAAGGTCTTGTTCTTGAAAATTGTGAAATGATTGACTGTGATTTATCTTTTGAAAAAAGTGAAGTTACTGCTTCTATAAAAGGAAATATTACAAGCATAAAAAATCCTTTAAAAGGAAAAATAACAGCAGATTGTATAGGAAACATTATTTTGGATACAAATACAGAGTGTGAAATTATAACAAAATAGAAAAGAGGGGGGAAATCTTGAGAATAATACCTATTCTTTTCCTAGGAATAATGTCAATATATTTTTATCTGGTTCTACTAAGATTTAATACATGGACAGGATTTAATTTAAATAAAATTTTATTATTATTTATTTTATTTTTAATAGTAGTACCTGCTTTAAATTTTTTTGGAGTTTGGTTTTTAACTTTACTCCATTTATTTGAAATAGGAATTTTAGTAGAAATATTAAATATTATCTTAAAAAGAATGGATTTAAAATATTGGAATAATATATATCTTTCTTTTGCTTTTCCAATTATAGCTGTTATTATAATATTCTGTTATGGATATTATAATATAAATAATATAAAAAGAACTGAATACAATCTTTTTACAGAAAAAAATATCCATAGAGAAGGATATAAAATAGGTTTAATCAGTGATATTCATTTTGGAAATTCATTAAATAACAAAAAAATGGAAAAGCAGGTCGAAAAATTAAACTCAGAAAATTTTGATATTTTAATATTAGCAGGAGATATTGTTGATGAGAGTACTAATTTGCAAGAAGTCAAAGATATTTTTAAAATTCTAGGAAAAATTAAAGCAGAAAAAGGAATATATTATGTGTATGGAAATCATGATATGTCTAATTACAGCAGAAAGCCTAATTATAGTTTGAAAGATTTAAAAGGTTCTATAAATGATGGGAATATTAAGATATTAGAAGACGAAAACATAAAAATCACAGAAGATTTAACTATAATAGGAAGAAAAGATAAAACTGAAAGAAATAGAAAAAATAGCAGAGAATTAATAGAACAGGCAGACAAAAACACTTATCTTATTCTAACAGACCATCAACCAGTGGAATTAATAGAAAACAGCAGACTTGGTTATGATCTTCAACTTTCTGGGCATACTCATAATGGACAAATATTTCCATTTAATTTAATAATGAAATTTTTTAATCTTTCAGAATTTATTTATGGAAATAAAAAAATCGGAAAATTTAATATTATTGTCAGTTCAGGATTTAGTGGCTGGGGTTATCCTATAAGAACAGCAGGAAATTCTGAATACGTGGTTATAAACTTAAAAAAGATAATATAAAATATAAATATTATTTTTTATGAAATTCTTGACCTAGAGTTAACTCTAAGTTGTATAGTAGAAGTATAAAAATTAAATCTGTAAAAAAGGAGAACAGCTATGAAAAATATTTTAGTTTTATCATCAAGCCCAAGAAAAAATGGAAATTCAGATATTTTATGTGAACAATTTATAAAGGGAGCAGAAGAAAGCGGACATAATACAGAAAAAATTTATATTTCTGATATGAAAATAAATTATTGTACTGGCTGTGGAGTCTGCAATACTACTGGAAAATGTGTCCAACATGATGAAATGGAAAAACTGTGTGAAAAAATGTTAAAAGCAGATGTAATTGTTTTTGCTACACCTGTATATTTTTATTCTATGTGCGGTCAGATGAAAGTTTTTATAGATAGATTAGTTCCGGTATATACAAAACTTTTAAATAAAGAAGTGTATATAATAGTTACTGCCTGGGATTCAGAAAAAGCAAATTTAAGCTCAACAGTGGAAGCTATAAGAGGACTTACAAGAGACTGTATGGAAGGAACAATAGAAAAAGGAATTATTTTAGGAAGCGGAAGTGCAGAAAAAGGAGATGTAAAAAATACTCCTGCTTATTTAGAAAGTTATGAAATGGGAAGAAAAGCATAGGAGGACAAATGACAATATCTGAAGTTAGTAAAAAATATGAAATTTCCACAGATACATTAAGATATTATGAAAGAATAGGACTTATCCCAAAAGTAGGAAAAAATAAAAGCGGAAACAGAGATTTTACAGAAGTAGACTGCAACTGGGTAGAATTTATTAAATGTATGAGAGGAGCAGGTATCTCTGTAGAAAGTTTGATTGATTATGTAAAACTATTCCAAGAGGGAGATAATACAATCAAAGCAAGAAAACAAATTTTAGTAGAAGAATATGAAGTTCTAACTGAAAAAATAAAAAACTTACAGGAAGTTCAAGAAAGATTAAGATTAAAAATAGAATTTTATGATAAAAATATTTTAGAATATGAAAAAAAATTGACAAATAAGGAGGAATTTTTATGAAGACAATAAAAAAAGATGAATTTGAAAAAGTTAATATTTTCGGGACAGGAAAACCGAATGTAGATTATGCAAAATATTTTACAGGAGATTCGTTTTTGAATCCTCTTACTGAATTTGAAATTTCTCCAGTTTCTTTAGTAAATGTAACTTTTGAACCTAGCTGTCGTAATAATTGGCATATTCACCATGCAGATAAAGGTGGAGGACAAATATTAATTTGTACAGCTGGAGAAGGTTGGTATCAAGAAGAAGGAAAAGAAGTTGTAAGTCTTAAACCAGGAATGGTAATTGTTATTCCTCCAAATGTAAAACATTGGCATGGAGCAAAAAAAGATTCTTGGTTTAGTCATATAGCTGTAGAAGTTCCAGGAGAAAATACTTCAAACGAATGGTGTGAACCTGTAACTGAGGAAGAATACAACAATTTATAAATTAAGGAGGAAACAGTATGAAATTTGATTTTACTTATTATAATCCAACTAAAATCTATTTTGGAAAAGATTCTCTTAGTAATTTAGAAGGAGAATTAAAAAAATATGGAGAAACTGTTCTTTTAGTTTATGGAAAAAATTCTATTAAGAAAAACGGACTTTATGATAAAGTTATTGAAATTTTAAAATCTGCTGATAAAAAAGTTATTGAACTTGCAGGAATAAAATCTAATCCAACATACAAACAAATGATGGAAGGAGCAAAACTTGTAAGAGAAAACAATGTTGATTTGATTTTAGCTGTTGGAGGAGGTTCTGTTATAGACTGTTCTAAAGCTATTTCTGTGTCAGCTTATTGTGATGAAGAGCCTTGGGAAAAATATTGGATTAATTTTAAAAATGTAGATAATAAAATAGTTCCTGTTGGAAGCATACTTACAATGGTTGGAACTGGTTCTGAAATGAACGGAGGTTCTGTTATTACTCATGAAGAAAAAATGTTAAAAAATGGAAGAGTTTTCCCTGCGGAAGTTTATCCAAAATTTTCTATTTTAAATCCTGAATATACTTATACAGTTCCTAAAAATCAAATGGTCAGCGGTATTTTTGACACTCTTTCACATCTTATGGAACAATATTTTTCAGGAGACGACAACAATACTACTGATTATGTGATTGAAGGAGTTATGGAATCTCTAATTGACAGTGCAAGAATAGCTGTTAAAAATCCAAAAGATTATGAAGCCAGAAGCAACATTATGTGGTGTGCAACACTTGGATTAAATACAGTTACGGGATTATCAAAAACACAAGATTGGGAAGTGCATATGATAGAACATCAAGTTGGTGCTTATACTGACTGTCCTCATGGAATAGGGCTTGCCATTGTATCAGTTCCATATTACAGATATATTTATAAATATGGTTTAGATAAATTTGTAAGATTTGCTGAAAAAATTTGGAAAGTAGATGGAAAAAATATGAGTAAAGAGGAAATTGCTCTTGCAGGAATTGAAAAACTTTCTGATTTTATAAAAGAGATGGAAATTCCTACAACTTTAAGAGAAATTGGAGCAACAGAAGAAATGCTTCCACTTATTGCAAATTCTACTGTAATTATGGAAGGTGGGTATAAAAAATTATCTGCTGATGAAATTTTAGAAATTTTAAAGAAATCATTCTAAAAATAATAAAGGGGCTGCAGCCCCTTTAACTTTTAATTCTTTTATTTTTTATATTCAGCATATAAATCTGCTATTAATTTATCTGTATCAAGATTATTTTTTTCAATATCTTTAAAGTATCTGTAAGTTCCAACTTTTAATTCAAGAGCTGCATCTTCATCAGAAACAATAATTCCGTTTGGGTGCATTTGAAGAGCTGAAATTGTCCACATATGATTTATTCCCTCTTCCACTGCATGTCTTAAAGCTCTTGCTTTTCCTGCACCGTTTACAAGAATTAAAACTTCTTCAGCATCCATTACAGTTCCAACCCCTACAGTAAGAGCAATCTTTGGAACTTTGTTTATATCTCCGCCGAAAAATCTTGAGTTTGCAATTATAGTATCTTGAGTAAGTTCTTTATCTCTTGTTCTTGATGTAAGAGAAGATCCAGGTTCATTAAAAGCAATGTGTCCATCTGGCCCGATTCCTCCAACAAATAGATTTATTCCTCCATAAGATTTTATTTTTTCTTCATATCTTTCACATTCAGCTTTATAGTCTTCTGCCATTCCATTAAGCATATTTATATTTTCAGGTTTAATATCAACATGATCAAAAAGATTTGTGTGCATGTAGTTATAATAACTCTGCTCGTTGCTTGGCTCAAGCCCCACATATTCGTCCATATTAAATGTTACAACATTTTCAAAAGATAAAATTCCATCTTTATAAAATTGAACCAATCTTTTGTACATATTTACAGGAGTTCCCCCTGTTGGAAGTCCTAAAACAAAAGGTTTTTCTTTAGTAGGTTTAGCTTCTAAAATTCTTCTTGCCACATGTACAGCAGCCCAGTCACAAAAATTTTTTTCTGTTATTACTAATCTCATTTTTATCCTCCTAAAAACATTCATATTATCCTTATATAAATAGGATAACACTTTAATGAAAAAAAAGCAACATAAAAAGAAATAAAAATACAAAATTATTCCTAAAATTTGAATTATTTTTTCAGAAAGAATTATTTTTTATTTTCTCATTTTTTACATTTTAAAATCACTTACAAGTTTCATTGCATCGCCGATATATTTTTCTGCAAGTTCTTTGTTCTCTGTTATAAGTGCAACATAAATTATATCTATAATTGTAAGCTGGGCAATTCTTGATGAAAGAGCTGTTGAACGGAAATTATTTTTTTCCATTATTGTACTTATTTTTATATCAGCTAAATCTCTTATTGGGTTTGATGACATTTGAGTGACAGAAATTATCTTTGCTTTTCTCTTTTTAGCTTCCTTTACAAGATTATAAATATCTACAGTTTTTCCCCCTTGAGAAATAACAAAAACTACATCATTTTCATTAAGTGTAGAAATACTTGCAAGCTGAATATGATAGTCTGCTTCACATATAGAATTCATTCCAAGTTCTCCAAGTTTGTAATGGAAATCTTTGGCAACAATTCCGGAATATCCTGCTCCTAATATAAAAATCTTCCTTGCATTTTTAATAATCTCAACAGCTTCTTTCACTGTATTTGTATCAAGAATTGAATAAGTATCTTGAATTATATTGCTGTTTGCATATGCAATTTTTTTTATCAAATCATCAAGTTCGTCTGTTTCTTGAATATCCTCATATATAAAATTAATTTTTTCTTCAACGTCACGTCTTCCCATATCTCTTCCAAAAGAAATTTTAAATTCTGGAAAACCTGAATATCCAAGTTTTTTTGCAAATCTTACAACAGAAGCCTGACTTACTTTACATTTATCTGCAATCTGATATGTATTCATATATACAATTTTATCAAGATGCTGAAGTATATATTTGCTTATCTTTTTTTCCTTTGTAGTAAGTTCACCCTGCATCTCTTTCATTTTTGATATTACACTCATTTCCTATACTCCTTTCCCTGAAATGTATTTTTTGATTTTAATTTTTTTTGAATTTCATTTAAAACACTTCTTTTATCTGCACTCCATAAAGGCATGGCAAGGTCATCTTTTTTTGCATCTCCTGTAAGTCTGTGAATTACAATTTCAGGATTTAACCTTTCTATAAGCTCTACCACAATATCTGTATACTCATCTTTTTCATAAATTTTAAATGGGTGTTCGTAATAATATTTTTCAAGCCTGCTGTTTTTTAAAATATAAAGAAGATGAATTTTTATCCCCCATGATTTTACATTGTTTATTAAGTCTACAGTTTCAAAAAGATTTTCTTTTTCTTCAAAAGGAAGCCCTGCTATCATATGAGTTACAAATTTTATATTTCTTTCATTTAACTTTTTACATGCCTCTATATAACACTCTGTTTTATATCCTCGGTTAATTACATCTGCAATATTATCTTTTGCAGTCTGTAATCCAAGTTCTATCCAAAGAAAAAATTTTTCATTGATTTCTGATAAGAGGTCCAAAACTTCATCACTTAGACAGTCAGGTCTTGTAGCAATGGCAATTCCTATAATTTTTTTATGTGAAAGTGCTTCATAATAAACTTTTCTTAAATATTCAACAGGAGCATAGGTATTTGTAAAATTTTGAAAATATGCAATTACATTATTATCGCTGTTTTTATTTTTTATAAATTCAAGCTGTTCATCTATCTGACTGCTTATAGATTTTCCTCTTTCTCCTGTAAATTCTCCGCTTCCTCTGTCACTGCAGAAAAGACACCCTTTATGTGAAATTTTCCCGTCTCTGTTGGGACAGGTAAATCCTCCGTCAAGTGATACCTTATATATCTTGCACCCAAATTTTTCTTTTAAATAATTATTTAAAGAATAAAATCTGTCGTTATTATTTTTTATGTTCATGTTCCTCCTTTATACTTTAAAAAATTATTTATAACCATTACAAATTAATATTGATTTCTTAAATTAAAAATTATATAATATAGAAAAATAGTAAATAACTAATTTGTATGGAGGTATTAAATATGGAATTAAAAGATAAAATTGTAGACTTATTAAAAAAATCTGAACCAATGAAAGGGGGAGAAATTGCCGAAGCTCTTGGTGAAGATAAAAAAGCTGTAGACAAAGCTCTTAAAGATTTAAAAAAAGAGGAAGCAGTAATTTCTCCAAAAAGATGCTACTACTCTGTTGAAAAGTAATCGTATCCCCGTATTGAAAAAACTTTCGTAATTTTTACTGAAAGCAAACCAAGAAATTTTATTTATTAAATTTCTTGGTTCGTCGTCCCTATTAGTCGTTGAGATTTTTAACAAAATCTCATCTCCTATATTGACGATTTTTCACCAACGGGGCAGTTTTCTTTTGGTTCGTTTTCTTTGTCTGCACAAAGAAAATGAACACTCTTTCAACTATTTTTTAAATGATTTTCTCTTTCCATTTTTGAGAATATACACCCGCAGTAATCTTGTCTGTAAAGATTATAATCTTTTGATATTTTTATACTTTCAACATATCTTCCTTTTTTCTTAAAATCTCCGTAAAGATATTTCACATCATATTCTTTTGAAAGATTTTCTCCAATTTCATTTATCCATGCAGAATTTTTCATAGGACTTATAGAAAGAGCAGTTGTAAAATAATCATATCCCTCTTCTTTAGCTTTTCTTGCAGTCTCTTCCATACGAAGATGGTAGCACTTATAACATCTTTTTCCACCCTCACGTACATTTTCAAGACCTTTTACCTTTTCAAAAAAATCTTCTTTGGGATTATATCTTCCCTCTAAAACAGAAATACTGTATTCTCTTTTCCTTACATACTCTACCATTTCATCATATCTTTTATGATATTCTTCATTTTCTGTAATATTTGGATTGTAATAATAAATTGTAATATCAAAATATTCTTTTAAAAGTTCTATTACAGTTGAAGAACATGGAGCACAGCATGAATGAAGAAGAAGTTTAGGTTTTTTCTCTTCACTTTTTAAATTTTCTAAAATTTTTTGCATTTCTAAGTCATAATTAATTTTTATCATTTTCAACACCTCTAATAATTTATTTTATTACAATAAAAATATTTAATCAAGTTTTAATTTTATTTTAGAAAATTTTTTAATTAATAATTCAAAAACAAAAATTTTAAAAGGAAATGTTTGATTTTTTACGAAAAATATACTATAAAGTCTATAAGCATGAAACAAAAAAAAGGAGACAAAATGACAGATATAAATGAAAAAGATTTTGAAAAAATAGAAACAGAAGATTTGAATTATTATTTAATAGAAAATATAAAAGAGATGATTGGTGAAGAAAGTGAGATAAGAGATAATACTCTTTTTATTCCTGAATATTCTCTCTCAATACGTCCACAGGTAGCTAAATCTGACAGCAATATGGCTGTTATAAATTACTATTTGTATTCTGAAAATTGGGACAGAGAAATTTTTGAATGTTCTGCAAGTATGGGAGAAAATAGAAAACAGGCTCTTTCACTGGCAGAGCAGGGATTTATTTTTGGAATTATGTCAGGTATCAAATATATGATGAAAGATGAATTTTTCAAAGAAATAGAAACAGAGTTTAATGGTCTTCATTCTTGGAAAATGTACAGCAGTGATATTGTAGCAATGGGTGATGTTCCAGAAACTATAAATCCAAGTGAAATCTGGGGAATCATTGAAAACGAAATTCCAAAATATCTGGGAAATCAAAAAATATCTTATATAAAAGTTTTTGCAGCAAAAAATAAAAATGATATTACAGGAGAATGCCGTATAAATGATGAGCCGGTAAAAGAGCTTGGAGAACTTATAGCACAATATATTTCTAAATGGAATACAGAAAATTTTGGACTTAAAAAACAATTTTTCTTTGCAGTTCAAGATGATAAAACATATATACCATATCCATATACTGAAGAACAGATTGAAAAATTTGTTCTTGAAACTGCTGATATGTTTGAAAAAGTTGAAACAGAAAAAGATTTAGATGATATGCTTCAAAATTTTGGAGATAAAATTGGAGATTATGATTTAGCTGAAGAACTTATGGGATTTATTCCTGAAATTTGTGCAGAAAGAGCTTTTCCGAATATAAATTATCCTGAAAAAGTTACTATTTATATGGGAGAAAATAAAAAATTAGAAGTTAATAAAAGCCAGATTGCTTCATATTATATGATAAAAAAAGCTGTAAACCATATGATTGACCACGGACACATTATGAAAGAGCTTTATCATAAATTTATAAGCATAAGCTCAGCATATAATGTTATATGTCAGGCTTTAGAAAAAGATAAAGTTGATTTGACAAAGGAAGAGGGAGCTGTAATTTCAACAGCCTATGGATTTTCTGAAACTTATAAAATAAGATAAAATTCTGTACCAAAGAAAAAATGCAAAATGGTTACAGAAAAAAGTTTTAAAAGAAAAAATTTATTATAAAAAATATTGATTAAAAATACCATAAGTTTATAAATGCTTCATAAGATAATTATGTAAAAAGAACTAAGTATGATAAAATATAAATATATAATAATTTTAAGGAGATAAAAATATGACAAAATTAAAAGAAAATGAAAATTTATACAAATATATTTTAAATCTTTCGTCATTTGATATTAATGAAATGATTGAAAAGGCTGATACTGAAGAAGAAAAAAATTTTTATTTAAAGCTTGAAGAACTTAAAACTCAAATTTTACAAGAAAAATTAATTGCAGAAGGAGTATATTAATGCCAAATTATGTAATTTTTGCAGGAGTAAACGGAGCTGGGAAATCAACACTTTATAAAACTATTGTCCCTGCTCTTGATTTAGGTGTAAGAATAAATACAGATGAAATTGTAAAAAGTATTGGAGATTGGCGAAATAATAAAGACCAGATAAAAGCAGGAAGAATGGCTTTAAAAATACGTAAAGATTGTATAAATAATATGATTTCTTTTAATCAAGAAACAACTCTTACAGGAAAAAATATAATTAAAGCCATTAATGAGGCAAAAGAAAAAGGATTTACAATACATCTTTATTATGTGGGAGTCGATACTCCTGAAATTGCAAAGCAGAGGGTAAGAAATAGAGTTTTAAAAGGCGGGCATGATATTCCCGATGATATAATAGAAAAAAGATATTATGAAACTCTTGAAAATCTTAAAACTATACTTCCAAAAGTTGATTATGCAAAAATCTATGATAATTCAGAGAAATATAAACTTTATTGCAGCAAATTTCATTCTTCATACAAAATATTATATAAAAATTTACCAAAATGGCTTGAGAATATATTAAATGAAATTATAAAAAATAAATAATATGATAGAATATAAATATAATAATTTTTTAGTAAAACTTAAATTAAGGGAGGGATAAGATGAGCAGAATTATTACAGAAGAAAGAGCTGAAAAGTTGGAAAGTTTTGAGTATTTAAATGATATTTTAGAATATCTTGATGAAATACAAAAAGAAAACAATTATACAGATGATGAAATGGACAATGACTTAGATGTTGCCCTTTGGAGAGCATATGTATATAACAACATGGACAGCTATGATTATTATGACTTATCTGAAAAAACTCTTGCAAAGGTAAAAGATGAGGGAATAAAAAGCGGTGTCTGGTGTTACAGATATTCTTGTGCTTTGGTATATCTTAGAAGATTTGACGAAGCACTTAAATACAGCAGACTGGGAACAGAAGTTGAGCCTAGCTATCCATGGGGCTGGCTTCAGCTTGGCAGACTTTGCTACAAATATAATTTATTAGACGAGGCTTTTCATGCAATAGATAAAGGGCTTGAGCTTGTGCCGGGTGATTATGAATTTTTAACATTAAAAGATGATATTGAAAATGACAGAGGTTATGCTTATGCAAATTCTCATTATATAAATGAAGAAGCTGATAAAAATTTAAAAGAAAGATTAATTGATGTCGATGACGAAGAGCTTTATAACAGTTTTATAAATAAAACTGACCTTGAAAAAGAATTGGATATGCTCCATAAAAGAGACAAACATGAAAAAATTATAGAAATTATTAATTCTCTTCCAGAGGAAGAATTAAATTATGATATTCTTGGAAAACTTGCAAGAGCATACAATAATAATGACGAATGTGAAAAAGGGCTGGAAGTTTTAATGAAGATGAAAAATGAGGGAGAAAATACAGCTCTTTGGAATTTCCGTGTGGGATATTCATATTATTATTCAAACCCGTCAGATATTTCTGAAAAATTTAAAAATCTTGAAAAAGCAAAAAAATATTTTGAAAGATGTCTGGAATTAAATCCTGATGAACCTGATGCAGATGTTCTTTTAAGATATACTTATTCTGATTTGGGAAATAAAAAATTGGAAGAGGGAGAAAAAGAAGAGGGAATAGAGTATCTTAAAAAAGCAAGGGAGCTTGCAAAGGGAGAAGATGAAATTATTTACTCTGAATCAGAGCTTGCATGGGCATATGATTATATTGGAGAACATGAAAAATCTTACGAATATCTGCAGAATGTTATCTCTTTGGGAAGAGACGACAGCTGGATTCACTCTGAACTTGGATTTTGCCTGAAAGGATTGGAAAAATTTGATGAGGCTTTAAAAGAATTTGAAAAAGCTGTTGAACTTGGCAGAGATGATATTTGGATTAATTCCGAAATAGGCTGGCTGTACAATCAAAATCAAAATTTTGAGAAAGCTCTTACTTATCTTAGAAAAGCAGAAAAAGCTGGAAGAGAAGACTGGTGGCTTTCTTTTGAAATAGGATATTCTCTTACAAGATCACTTGAAGTTCAAAAGGGAATTAAATATTATAAAAAAGCTATAGAGCAGGGAAAAGATGACATCCCTGTAAACAGCGAGCTTGGATATTGGCTTGACGGTATAAGAGAATATAAGGAAGCTCTTCCATATTTGGAAAAAGTAAAAAAACTTGGAAGAGATGATGAATGGATAAACACTGAAATAGGTTTCTGTTTAAACAGACTTGAAAGATATGAAGAGGGGCTTTCATATTTAGAAAAAACTTTGGAGCTTGGAAGATGTGATGAATGGATATTCTCTGAAACAGCTTTCTGTTTAAAAAAATTAAAAAGATATGATGAGGCTTTGGAATATTATAAAAAATCTGAAGAGACCGGAAGAAATGATGAATGGATAAATTCAGAAATTTCAGAATGCCTTGGTGAGCTTGGAAGAACAGAAGAAGCTATAACAAGACTTAAAAATTTTGCTGCCACAAAAGATGGAAATACAGATACAATTAATTCACAGATAGGATATCTTTACGGAAGACTTAATAATTCTCAGGAAGCACTGAAATATCTTTATGAAGCTGAAAAACTTGGAAGAAAAGATGTGTGGCTTTGCTCAGAAATCGGCTGGAACTTAAGTGAAAATCCGGAAAAGTATGATGAAGCTCTGGAATATTTTAATAAGGCTGTTGAACTTGGAAGAGATGACACATGGATTAATGGTCAGATTGGTTTCGTCTTATCAAAAATGGGAAAAAATAAGGAAGCAATAAAATATTTTGAAAAAGCTAAATTTATAAATTCAGAAGACACTTGGATTTTATATCATCTTGGTTCTTGTTACAGAAAAACAGGGGATATTGAAAAAGCTCTCAATGTTTTAAATGTTTCTTTAGAAAAAGGTGAGTATAAAGGGTGGGTTGAGCTTGAACTTGCCTGGTGCTATGCTCTTATCGATGAAAAAGAAAAAGCAGAGGAATATTTAAAAGAAGCTGACTCTTATATCGGCGGAGAAATTGTAAGTTCTTTTGAACTGAAAAAAGATTTTGAAACAATAAAAAAACTTATTTCAAGTACAAGCTATTTGGCATAAATAAAAATTAAAAATAAGGAGTAAAATTCATTAAAGGTGGCAAAAATTAACTTAAAAACATTAAAAAAAGATAAAAAATCTGATTATTATGAAACAACAGTTGATGATATATGGGGAGAGAAGAATATTCCTGTGATTTTTCATGTTGAAGATTTTCTTGATGCTCATAACAAACAAGAAGTTAAAGGGTTTATGCTGGAAGAACGTCCTTCAATAGAGGGAATTCTTAAATGGCTTGACGAAAATAGAAAAGAGGTTGCTAAAACAATTATAAAGAATAATTTTCTAAAACTTTTAGATGACAGAAAAGTTCCAAATATTCCCCCTGATAAAATATTTGTTCCTGATAAAAGAAAGGGATTTCTTTCTCTTTTAGAGGACTGGGTAAAAAGTAAGGGGAATGAATATGAGTTTCAAGGAAAAAAATGCTGTATCACTGATTGGAAAGCTAAAGTGGATTTTCCTGTAACAGAAGAATCTTTTACAAATTCTATTTTTATTGAACGTTTAGAAGTTGATTTTTATGATGGAGGAACAACTTTAGATTTAAAAATAGAATTTTTCCCTGACTATTTCTGCGGGCAGAAAGCTATAATATTTTTTGATGCTGATGAAAAAGAGGGATATAGTCTTGACTTTGTCACTTTAGTAAATGACCGTCACAAAAAAATAACTAACGATTTAGAAGAAGATGATTTTGATGATGACGATTACGACTACGATGATAATAAATATGAAGATGATTGGGAAGATGAAAATTTTTATAAAGTAATGGAAAAATGTATGGCGACAGAAGAAATAGTTTATGACTTCGTAAAGAAATTAAATAGTCATAGTATTCAAGACATTTTATCTTTCTTGGCTAAAGATTTTGTTTATATTAACCAAATGGGGAATAAGATAAAAGGCACTAAGGGAGAAAATGAATTTGCAGATATTTTTAAACTTTTCCCAGATTATAACATAAAAATCAATGAAATCGGAATGGGAGAAACAGATAAATGTTTTATCTATTCAACTGTAAGCGGGACATATTATAAGAAAAATTTAAAAGGAAAAAAATCTTCATTTAAAATTCCTGCTGTATTCATTGCTAAAATAGTTAACAAAAAAATTAAATCGTGGCAGGTTTTTTCTGATACAAAAGTTATTTTTGATTTAATTGAAAAAATTGAAAAAGAAGTTTCTGAAAATCTGACTTTAATGTAAAAAAATAAAAAAATTCCCTGCATTGGAAAATAGTTCGTTATTAATGCAGTGAACAAAGCGTGAAAATTCACATGTCTGAACGAAGTGAGTTTGTGAATTTTAGCTTTGAGAACAAAATTAATAGAACTATTTTTCACCAGCAGGGCAGATTTCTTTTGGTTACTTTTCTTTGACTGTACAAAGAAAAGTAACATATCCTAAAAACTTTCTATAATTTCTTTTGTAATATTTTCAGCAACAGCTTTCACAAGTTTTACTGTTTCAAGATAATCATCATAAGAAATAAATCCATAATGAGAGTGAGTATATCTCACAGGAATTCCGATAACTATTGTAGGAATTCCCCCATTTTCAAGATGAATTCTTGAAGCATTTGTTCCCCCGCTCTCTCTTACTGTTTCTTGAATTTTAATATTATTTTCATGAGCAATTTTTTGTATAAACTTTACAAGTCTTGGATTTGCAATCATTGTAGGGTCAATATGACGGACTTGAGCCCCTTTTCTCAAAGCTCCCTGACTTCTGAATTCTCCTCTGAAATTATCATCAGCAGGAGGACCTTCAAGAACTATTGCTAAATCAGGCATAACTTTTTGAGCTGCAACAACTGCCCCTCTGCACCCCTCTTCTTCCTGAGAAGAGAAAACTCCTGTAAGAGTTACATCTAAATCTTTATCTTTTAACTGCTTCATCACATCAACTATAACTGCACACCCTACTCTGTCATCAAATGCTTTTCCTAAAAACATTCTTGATTTTTCATTGTATGTACATTCTACATCTGGAACAACAGGGGCTCCAATTCCAATTTTAAAATCATTTACAGTTTCATCATAAGAAGTTGTTCCCACATCAATAAACATATCTTTTATATCAGTAACTTTTCCTGCTTCTGCTTTTGATGTAAAATGCGGCGGGATTGAAGAAATTATTCCCTCCACATATTCACCCTCTCTATTTAAAACTTTTACTTTGTGAGCAGGGATTTGCTGATTGCTCCACCCTCCAAGAGTTATAAATTTTAAAAGTCCGTTCGGCTCTATTGACTGTACCATAAATCCAACTTCGTCTGAATGGGCATCAAGCATTACAACAGGCTTTGTTCTTTTTTCTTTTGGAATATTATTTATATAAAGATTTCTTATTTTATCTTCATCTACTGGATAATCTTCCCCGATAAATTTTTTTCCAAGCTCTGCAACCTCATCTTCAAATCCTGAAACCCCTCTGGCATCACTAAGTTTTTTTATAAGTTCTATGGAATTCATTTTTTCCCCTTTCATATTTCATCTCATTTACATTTTAATTTCAAAAAGCACAGCTCCTATTTTCATAAGGAGATCCTCAACTTCTTCTTTATGTTCTTCATAATAATCTTTAAAAACTTCCTGTATTTCAACTGTAACAGCAGGAGGATTTGGAGTTTTTAAAAATTCAAGATGTGTGTCTTTATCATCTATATTTTCTGAAATAGTTTCGTAAGCCTCCTCTGTTTTAACAAGTATTCCCATTACAGCAGGCTTTAATCTGTGATGAATTTCAAAATGGATAATATCGTGTCTTGTAGGAAAAATAAGAAGAACAAAATCATCATATTTTTCATTTATATATCCCATAGCGTGCTTTCTATCAAGAATAAATTTTTTTATTTCTTCACTCTCTGGAAAATTTAAAAATTCATTTTCATCAAAAATTCTGTTTATCTCACTGTTTTTAATATAAAAATTCATTTTCATTCCTCGTCTCTTTCAACATTATTTTAATTTGATTATAACAGAGGTTTTTTCAAAAGTCAAAATTTTCGGGAATTTTAAAAGGAGGCTTCAGAAAGCCCCCTTTATTTCAAATAACTATTTTTTTAATTTTACTCTCATTAAAAGATCTCCGGCTTTTACATCACCAGAAGCAACAACTTCAATAGTATCCACCATATCCATGCTTGTAATGATTATAGGAGTTTTAGTTGATTTTGCATTTTCTCTTATATAATCTAAATCGTATTCTATAAGTTTGTCACCTTTTTTTGCAGTTCCAACATCAGCAACTCTTTTTAAACCTTCGCTGTTTAATTTTACAGTGTCAATTCCAAAGTGAACGATCATTTCAATTCCATTTGGAGCTTCTAAACTTACAGCATGGTTTGTTTCAAATATATCTATTTCTCCGTCAACAGGAGCATATATTGCTCCAGGAGCAGGATCTATTGCACAACCGTCTCCTATCATTTTTTGAGCAAATGCTTCATCTGGAACTTCACTTAGAGGAATAACTTTTCCATTTAATGGAGAATATACCTCAAACCATTCTTCAGCTTTTTTACCTTTTAAAAAATCAAAAAATCCCATTTATCTCTCCTTTTTCCTGCTTTTTATAATATTTGTTCTGATACTCTATTATTCCACATTTATAAAAATAAATCAAATAATTTTTTTCTAAAAAAATTTTTTTATTTTAAAACTTTTTTTTTAGTCACCACGTCTTATGTGTGAAAGAAAGAAAAAGAAAAAAATTTATTATTAATCTGTTTTTTAAACTATTTTATTAGTATGATTATCTAGGAGGTAATATTATGAATCCAAATATTTTTACTGAAAATTCAATTCTTGCAATAAATGATTCAAGAGACCTGGCTATAAAATACAAACAGTCAAGTATTAAGCCTGAAATATTAGCCCTAGCTTTATTACTAAATAAAGAAGGATTAATACCAAGAGTCATTGAAAAAATGAATCTTAATGTCTCTTCTATTATAAGCGGACTTGAAAGAGAGATTGAAAAATTCCCTAAAATAGAAGGAAACGGTCTTGGTGATGTATCTATTGATTCTGCTGCAAACAGAGTTCTTATAGATGCTGAAGAAGAAATGAAAAAAATGGGAGACTCTTATGTAAGTGTTGAACATATTTTTATTTCACTTTTAAAAGAATGTAAAACATTACAAAAATTAGGTATTGACCTAAATAAATTCAGAGAGGCGATTAAAACAATTAGAGGAAATCAAAAAGTAGATTCTCAAAATCCGGAATCTAAATACGAAGTTTTGGATAAATATGCAAAAGACTTGGTTGAACTTGCCAGAGAAGGAAAAATTGACCCAATTATCGGTAGAGATGCTGAAATAAGAAGAACTATTCAAATTATTTCAAGAAGAACAAAAAATAATCCTATTTTAATTGGTGAACCGGGTGTTGGTAAAACTGCAATAGCAGAGGGACTTGCTCAAAGAATTTTAAACGGCGACGTTCCAGAAAACTTAAAAGACAGAAAAATATTCTCACTTGATATGGGAGCTTTAATTGCAGGAGCAAAATACAGAGGAGAATTTGAAGAAAGATTAAAGGCTGTATTAAAAGAAGTTCAGGCATCTGAAGGAAAAATTATTCTGTTTATTGACGAAATTCATACAATCGTCGGAGCAGGAAAAACTGACGGTGCAATGGACGCAGGTAACTTATTAAAACCTATGCTTGCCAGAGGTGAAGTAAGAGTTATCGGTGCAACTACCATTGATGAATACAGAAAATATATTGAAAAAGACCCGGCTCTTGAAAGAAGATTCCAAACAGTTCTGGTAGATGAGCCTACAGTTGAAGATACTATTTCAGTTCTTAGAGGACTGAAAGAAAAATATGAAGTTTATCACGGAATAAGAATAAGTGACGGTGCTATTGTTTCTGCTGCTGTTTTAAGTGACAGATATATTTCTGACAGATTTTTACCGGATAAAGCTATTGACCTTATCGACGAAGCAGCTGCTATGATAAGAACAGAAATTGATTCTATGCCAAGTGAACTTGATGAACTTACAAGAAAATCAATGCAGCTTGAAATAGAAAGAGAAGCTCTTAAAAAAGAAGACGACGAGGCTTCAAAAGAAAGATTAAAAGCTCTTGAAAAAGAACTTGCAGAAATAAATGCAAACAAATCTGTTTTAAAATCTCAATGGGAAGTTGAAAAACAAGAAATTGAAAAAGTAAAACAGCTTAAAGCAGAAATTGATAAAACAAAACTTGAAATTGAAAAAGCTGAAAGAAATTATGATTTAAATAAACTTGCAGAATTAAAATACGGTACTCTTGCTACTCTTGAAAAACAACTTAAAGAACAGCAGGAAGCATCAGACAAAAAATTTGACCATGCTTTATTAAAACTTGAAGTAGGCGAAAATGAAATTGCAGACATTGTATCTAAATGGACTGGAATTCCTGTATCAAAACTTGTTGAAAGTGAAAAGGAAAAAATTCTTAACCTTGAAAAATCTCTTAACGAAAGAGTAATGGGACAAGAAGAAGCTGTTAAACTTGTTGCAGATACAATTTTAAGAGCGAGAGCAGGATTAAAAGATAAAAGAAGACCAATCGGTTCATTTATTTTCTTAGGACCAACTGGTGTTGGTAAAACATATCTTGCAAAATCTTTAGCTTATAACTTGTTTGACAATGAAGATAATATGATAAGAATTGACATGAGTGAGTATATGGATAAATTCTCAGTAACAAGACTTATCGGTGCACCTCCGGGATATGTTGGATATGAAGAAGGAGGACAACTTACAGAAGCTGTAAGAAGAAAACCTTATTCAGTAATCTTGTTTGACGAAATTGAAAAAGCTCACCCAGATGTATTTAATACATTCTTACAAATTCTTGATGACGGTAGACTTACTGACGGTCAGGGAAGAGTTGTTGACTTTAAAAACACACTTATCATTATGACATCAAATGTTGGAAGTTCATTAATTCTTGATGACCCTGATTTAAGTGAAGAAACTAAAAAATCTGTAAATAATATGTTGAAACAAGGATTTAAACCGGAATTCTTAAACAGAATAGATGATATTATTATCTTCAAGAGCCTTTCTCTTGAATCTATAAAAGATATTGTAAAACAATTATTAAAAGAAACTCAAGAAAAATTAAAAGACAAATACATAAAACTTGAATTTACAAATGACGTTATTGATTATCTTGCAGTAAACTCTTATGACCCTCACTATGGTGCAAGACCACTTAAGAGATTTATCCAAAAAGAAATTGAAACAGAACTTGCTAAAAAAGTTTTATCAAATGAAATTAAAGAAAAAGATTCTGTCACAGCTGAACTTGTTGACGGAAAAATTAAATTTACTGTAACTCAATAAAAAATTAAAAAATAAATTTTTATTTCCTGTGAATTAATTTTCATGGGGAATTTTTTTATAAAAAATATTTTATTTTTATTTAGAATTTAAATATCAAACATATATTTCTTTTATTTTCAAAAAATAAATCATAAAAATTTTTTATTATTTAATCTCTATTTTTTATACAAGTAAAAGAAAATTAAAAAAATATTTAAAATTTAGGGTTGACAATATTTTCATTTGGTAGTAAACTTAGTGCAACAAAACAGAATACAAACAGAAGATAGAGGTTGCGGAATTCAAGAGTAATTGAAAACAAAAGATTTGTGTATCGTTTTCAATGAAAGGGAAAACTGCCGAAGGATATATGTAAACACAATTATATATATCTTGGGACGGTGTATAAGATACAGCGGACTGTCACAACAATGTGGAGAGCTATCGTTGGTTTTTTAATATTTTTTTAACATACTTATTTAAAAATATTATTACCATAAACTCATTTTTGTGAATCTTCAAAAATCAGTTTATGGTTTTTTTATTTCTGTCAATAATTTAAATTTTTATAAACGGGGGTTTTATTATGGGTAACAGATTTTTCAGATTAGTTTCATTTTTAGGTTTTGTTTTTTTAATGGTTTCAACGGCAGTATTTGCTGATGAGGCAGCTTATCAGCCTGCAATGTATTCAACATTCTGGGCATTAGTTCCACCGGTTGTGGCAATCGTTCTTGCTCTTCTTACAAAAGAAGTTTTTAGTTCTCTTTTCATAGGAATATTAGTTGGAGGACTTTTCTATTCAGGATTTACTTTTGAAGGAACAATGACACATATTCTTCAGGGCGGATTTGTAACAGTTCTTGCAGATGCTTACAATGTTGGAATTTTAATCTTCCTTGTTATTCTTGGTGGAATGGTTTGTCTTATGAATGCAGCAGGTGGTTCAAGAGCATTCGGACAATGGGCAAGCAAAAGAATAAAAACTCGTGTTGGTGCTCAGCTTGCAACAATACTTCTTGGTTGTTTAATATTTGTTGATGACTACTTTAACTGTTTAACAGTTGGAAGCGTAATGCGTCCTGTCACAGACAAACACAATGTACTCCGCGCCCCTGAAGAGCGCGACGGCGGGAAACTTGCGGATGCCGTAGCGTGCGCCGAGGGCCCTGCCCTCGGAGACGGCCGTGTACCAGCCCGAGGCGACGGCGGCGCCGAGCGCCTTCCTGAGCTCGGGGCTGCATAATATCATAGAACATATTCGTGCAATTCTCCTTTGTCCATTGTCAGGACT
>OGXP01001152.1_pt1 | contig 23865 bp, 28 predicted proteins | sample 1576351 | NCBI WGS metagenome assembly OGXP01 (sample SAMEA3541517, study PRJEB24748) | human gut metagenome | biome: human gut; feature: human-associated habitat; material: faeces | place: China | collected 2012
CAAGTCCAACAAGAAGCGCCATTTTTTATTTTTTGGAAAAGATTTGAAGATAAGAGGCTCTTTGTCAAATGGTGTTGGTGACAAAAACAAATAAATTTTTTAGTAGCTCCAGTTGTTTATGCGCTGGAGCTATTTTACTGCTAATAAATTGTTACAAATTAAAATCCTTGCTCTAAAATGATAAAAACTTTTATATCCGTAAGCAACTCTTTTTAAAGTTTTAATTTTTCTGTTAATTCCTTCAATTACCACATTATTATATTTATAATTTAAACTATTCTCTATATACTCTAAATATTTTTCAAATGTTTTTATTGATTTTTTCATTAAATTATTTGCAGAAGATTTATATTTTTCAATAATATTTTTAAATCTCTTAATTTTTTTATCTTCTATTGTAATTAAAATTTCCTGATATATTTCATAAGCTATTTTAAGTTCTTCATTTTTGGAAAGAATAATATTAATCATTTCATTTTCAGAAAGAAGAGCATAATCAAACATTTTTTCCACGATTTAATCGTTGGAAATAAATCCCCAATTAAGCTCATATACGGCTTATATTCATTAATTTTTGTAATTTTAATATCAGAAGTTTTTGTTCCCCATTTAATTATTTCCTGTGCTTGGCAATGAGGACATTCATCAGTATTATATGTAAGTTTAGCATGAATAACTTTAGTTTTAATCCTCTTAATCTCTTCAGTAGTAACTTCATTTTTCAAAATATGAATATTTCTTTAATATTAAGTAAATTTTTGATAGAATATTGTTGAGACAAATAACTCCCTCCTAGTTATTATTTTGCTTCGTAACTTAATTTTAACAGGAAAATTTATTTGTCTCATCTTTTTTTGAAAAAATAAAAAAAATGGTGTCAGTATATTTAAATACCAACACCAAATATTATACAACTCAAAACTTGTTGATACAATACCTGCGGTTGAATAACATAGCAACTATATAAAGACTATCCATTGACTATGATATTTCTCAGTTTGATAAACAATTAACAGAAGAACAGAAAATTGAAGAGCACTATTAAAAAATTATTAAAATACAAAAAAGAAAATCTTTTGACAAATGACCAGCTTACATCCGTGGACTACTTAGAAAGAAAATCAGGACCATACAGATAATAAAAAAAACCTGGAGAGATTAATTTCTTTCCAGGTTTTCACTATTTTTTATTTTGCCATAAAAATCCCACCATTGATAGAAAAATTTATTTTAAATATTAAAAAAGTAAATACTTTATAAAAATATTAATTTTATTCCCACTCTACAAAGATGGATTTTTTATAGTTTCAAACCCTTATTTTATGGGCATTTTATTTTTTCTATTTTTATCATTTTTTTATATTTTATAGGTTTTTAAATTTTTTACGGCCATTTTACGGCCAAATACAATTTCAATATTTTAAAAATTAGTTAAAAAAAGCCTACACTTCTTTCAGTTGAAAATTCAAATAATGAATCTAAACTATAGTCTTCATTAGTACCATAATTTACAGCTAAATCATTATCAAAAAATATTTATATTTTTAATAATAAGCCACTATTTTGTTAAAACTTAAGCCTATATTTATAATAATTTATTTAATAACTGAAAATGTTTTCTTATTTCTTCTTTCTCTTCCCAAGAGTGACTCATCAGCAAAGTATTAAAAGTTGCTGTTGACCTGTCAGGATTTGTTACTGAAATTACTGCTGAAAATTTAGCTTTTAATATTTCTCTTTCATGTGTTAAAAATCTGCTTAATTTTTTCTCTGGAATAAAAAATTCTTTAATATATCTATCAGCTCTATCAACTATATACTTTTCTTCTTCAGAACTTTCGCTGATAGCTTTCATAAGAAGAGTTTCTATCGCTCCTTGTTCATCAAAAGGTAAAACTATAGGAATTATATCAGTAATATAGTTTTCTCCCTCTGATTGAAAATTCCAAGTATTTAAAGTATTATTATTTAGTTTCTCTATATTTATCCCGCTAATTTCTAAAGTAGACTTTATTTTTTCTAAAGCTGATTCTATTTCAGAATTATCTCTATCTTGAATTATAAATACTTGATTAATTGCATACTCTGGCTGATTCAAATTAATTTCTTTTATGCTTTGAAAAGCCTTAAGGAAGTTATTTTTTCCGCCGACACTCCATATTGCTAATCTATCTTCATTTTTTTCATAGATTTCTATTAATTGATTTCTTGGATTGACTTTTGGCAAAGAGTAATATTCAGAAAATTTTTTATTTTTGTTGTTAGATACTAATTTCCAAGAATTTGTTTTGAATAAATAATATCCTAAAATATATACTTCATCAAATCCTTCACATAAAATTATACTTCTCTTACTCATACTCTTAATTCCAAATCATAATTTTCTCTATTATCAAGAGCTTCTTTTCCATTCATAACTTTTGCATAAGTCTTATTTTCTTTCTTTTTGAGTCTTATTATAGAAATATCTTCTAACATATCCTCATTAGCATATAAAAATTTATCCACTGCTTCAAGACTGTGAGTAGTTAAAAATAGCTGAACATTTTCTTTTTTTGCCACTTCAACCATAAACTTAAAAACTTTTTGCATAATTGAAGTATGAAGAGCAGTTTCATATTCATCTACTAATAAAATTCCATCTTCAGCTTTTATAATAGCATTCAGCATTGTAAGAGCTTTTTTCAAGCCATCTCCATATAATGCTACTGGAAGATATTCCCCGCTTGATAATTCTAATACAGGAATATAATTATTGCCGTTTGGAATGTATCTTATATCTGTAATGTCTTTATCAAATTCTTGTAGCAAGGCAACAGCCTTATCTTTAATATCTTTACTTTTTAATAACTCAACAAAAATATCATTTATTATATGATCTATTGTCTGAATGAAATGAACTTTAAAATCTGGTGAAGTTATCTTAAAAGAAAAGTCAGAGTATTTGTTCAAAACTAACTTTTCATTTTTATCATTCACAGAAATTTCATAAGTATAGCTGTCAATTTCTTCTTGGTTACCTATAATGCTTTTATTTTCTGTAAGATGATATATTCTTTCTTTTGTAACTTTTACCTGAACATCTTTCTTTTTATTTTCTATTATTCCGTTAATATCAAAGAAATGAGAATCTGATTTTTTAATATTAAACAGATAATATAAGGAATCCAGTATGTTCATTCTTATTTCTGCCTTATAATTATCTCTTTGTCTTGAAATTTTTGAAAGAGTATACATAGTTGGATTGGAAAAAATCTGTATTGCTTCTAATAAACTGGTTTTTCCTGCATTATTATCTCCAACTAAAATATTAATACTTTTTAAACCTGTAATATTTAGTTCTTGTATTCCTCTGTAATTTTTTATATTAATATTTTCTATTTTGAACATACGTTACCTCTTTTCAAAAATATTTTAATAATAAGCTACTGCTTTCATTTACAATTTTTATCATTTTTTTATATTTTATAGGTTTTTAAATTTTTTACGGCCATTTTACGGTCAATAAATTTAAAAATATTATTTGAAATCATGAACAGATTCTACTTTTTTTCCATCAAAAACATAACCTATCTTAACTATATTTTTTACTCCATATTTTTCTAATTCTACATGATATTTTTTATCCTCTATTTGTTTCAAAGCCTCTTCAGCTTCCTTTTTCACATTAGAATGTCTGGCTCTTTTTAATTCTAAAACATATCCGGGCTTTGTTTTATTTTCAGGAAATAGAATTATATCAGCTCTGCCATACCCTGCTTCCATATTTGATTTAGGTGTGTAATACCCATCTAAAGCGTAAAAGAATCCTGCTAGTAGCATATGATATGAATTTTCATATTTCTTATTTGTATCATGAAAACTCATAACTGATAAAATAAGTTTTTCTATTGACCTGTCAATTTGTTTTAAGTTTTTATCATACAGAGCATCTCTTAATTCATCTACTACCCTGTATTCTCCAAAAATTATAGTTAAAAATTCATCTTTAAAAAATTTTGTGATTTCTATATTTGGTATTCTTACCGAATATCTTCCATCATCTAGTCTTTCTTTTACAGTTAAGTACCCAGAGTATAGCATTAACTCCCATACTTCACTTACAGATAAATTATTTCCAAATCTTACATTATCTGTTATTCTTACAGAGACTTCTTCTTGATTAAATATTTTTTCAAGAGTTGACAGTCCTTCTTCTCCAGAGTTTTGTAAGAGTTCTCTTATCATAAAGTTTGAACTTGTATTTATCCAATATGCTTTTAGTTCTTTATTTTTTACAAAATTTAATATACTCCAAGGATTATAGATGTCACCTTTTCCAAAACTATATCCATCATACCATTTTTTTACATCTGACATTTTATAGTCAATTTGGTAGTATTTAACCATATCTTCTACTTCTTCTTCTATTAGTCCAAAACTTTTATTATAATCATTATCTAAGGTTGTATAGCTTATAAAATTATTCAAATCAGAAAAGATACCTGCTTGAGCTATTCTTATAATTCCGGTAAGAATACCCATTTGTAAGTATTCGTTAGTTTTAAGAGCATTTCCATAAAAAGCCTTTAAAAAATCTTTCATTTCTGTATAATAACCTTTTTCATATGCTGTCATAACCGGAGAGTCGTATTCATCTATAAGGACAATAACCTTTTGATTATAGTATTTATATAAAAGTTTAGTTAAAAAAGACAGTGATGTTTTTAGTTCTTCTTCTTCACTTTCTTTTCCAGCAAATTTATTAAATATTTTATTTTCATTTTCAGTTAAAACATGGTTAATTTTTCCATCAAATTCATTATACAGCTCAAATATTTTTTCTCCTATACTTTTAACTGCTCCACTCCATGTTGAAGAAGTAATTCCTTTCATGCTGATAAAAATAACTGGGTATTTACCTTGTTCTGTTATGTAAGGAGATTTTTCTATATACAATCCATTAAATAGCTTTCTGTTTTCTTCTGCTTTTTCTATATTAAAAAAGTATTTAATTGTAGACATATTAAGAGTTTTTCCAAATCTTCTTGGACGGCAAAATAGTTTAACTTCTGTCCCATCATTTAATAAATCTTCTATAAATTTAGTTTTATCTATGTAGTAATAATTTTCTGTTACTATTTTTTTAAAATCTTCTACCCCAATAGGAATTTTCTTCATGTCTACACCCCTCTTTCTTTGGATTATATGTATAGTATACCATAAAAGGTTTTAAATTTTTTGATATTTTGTATTTTTCCCATTTCCTATTTTTACAATCAATCCAAGTGATAAAAGTTCTCTCAGCATTGTAATAATTTTAGATTGGCTTAACTCTATATGCTCTTGAATTTCTTTTCTGCTCTTTGTTCCTTGTTCTAAAAAATTAATAATTTTTTTATATTCATCAGCTAAAACTAATGGCTGTTTTTCTATATTTTCTTCTATTTCTGATTGATAATGAATATTCGGAAGAATTACTTGAAAAGCTCCTGTTTCTGCTTTAAATACTGGCTTTAAATTATAATTTTTATAATTTAAAAGAATTTTTTGTATTCCTGTTCCATAAGCTTCTATTAAATGAAGTCTGTAAAATACATCTGCTAATTTCTCATTTCTTGATTGTGATACTCCAAGCATTACAGCCTCTAAAGAAAGTCCTGATATAATTCCTCCTAGTGATAAAAACTCAATTCTATCCTCGTAAATATTAACAAGAGTACTTGCTCCAAAAGAATATTCTCTATGTACTACAGCATTTAAAAGAGCTTCTCTTATAGCTTCTACAGGGTAATCTCTTTCATCTTTTCTGATAAGTCCTTCAAATGTTGCTTGTGTTTTATTAAGTAAATCTATATATTCAAAAGCCTCTGTAATCTGCTTTAAAAGAGAACCTTTAAATTCTTTTCTGTCTTTAAATATTCCTTTTTCTTTTCCTTCAAATATAGCAATTTTTAATGTGTGAACACACTGGTCTGATAGTAAAAGTCCCAGATTTGTATATAAATTATCTTCTCCTATAATACCGAGTGTTTTCTTTTGAATATCTCCAAAACTGATGTCTGTATTTTTAAAAATCATATCAGCATAATTAAAAGTCAGCTCCTGATTTAATGAACGAAGTTTTTCAAATGAATCTCCATCTGTTTCTTTTATCATCTGTCTTATATAGTCTTCTGAAGCTGGAACTGACGAATTTCCTTGACGAATATATACACCTGACGGTTTCAATCCTTTTTCAGCTATATAATACGGTCTTGAAGCTCCTCTTTGTACTCTTATTACTACGATATTTTTCTTTTCTATCAGCTCAACATTCAGTGTTACATACATAGATACATCAGGTTTTATGGCATTTCTTATTGAAGCTCCTGCTCTTTCAATAACATCATCACTGTTTTCTACTCCAATAACTTCTCCTTTGTCATTAACTCCAATATAAATAATTCCATCACAGGTATTAGCAAAGGCTACTACCTCTTTTTTTAGTTCAGATGTTAGTATTTCTTTTAACTCTACATTCATACTTTCTAAAAAATTCATTTTCTCACCTCTAAGGTTCTAATATGATTCTAACATATTCTAACACATTCTAATATTATTATCAAATTAGAATGTTAGATACAGAATACAGCATATAACGGAATACTTTTTATATTATTCTCAAAGCCAAAATTCTTACTTGAAACCTTTATAACATATTCTGGCTTATATTTTTTCATATAGTTTTCAAGGCTTTTTGCTCTTGTGTTATCTGCTGATTTAACTTCTACAGGAATTGTTTTTCCCTCTCTCATTATTATAAAATCAACCTCTGATGTTCCTTTTGGAGCTTTCCAATAGTATTGAGTATATCCATTAATATTCAGATGAACATTGACATAGTTCTCTGTCATACCACCTTTGAAATCATTAAGCTCTTTAGATAGATATAAAATATCTTCAGGAACTATCTCTTTCTTAGCACATAAAAGCCCTATATCTGATACATAAATCTTGAATGAATCTATATTCTTATAGTTTTCTAAAGGCTTTTGTATATCTTCAAGACCATATATTTTAGAAGTTATTCCAGAAAGAGTAAGCCATTCTATTGCATTTTCAAATTCAGAAGCTCTTCCTCCTGTTTTAACTAATTTATATTGAAATCTTGTATTTTCTTTAGAAAGTTGAACTGTGATGTTATCATAAACGAGTCTTGTCTTTTTAATTTCATTTGTCACATTATATTTACTCATGTCGTTAAGATAACTTAATAAAATCATGTCTTGTGTGTGCCTTATTAAAGTGTAGTTCCCTGTTTCTCTGAACTTACTAACACATTCAGGCATTCCACCAACAACTAAGTATTTTCTATAATATTCCATTGCTGCATCATGTAAAACTGACGGCATAGGAGTATTTTCTTCAAAAGATTTTTTTATAGCTACTATAAGTTCATCTTCTCCCATTGCCATCAAAAACTCTTCTATGTCCATAGGATATAAAGTTTTCATATCAACTTTACCTACAGGAAAAGAAAACTGCTGTCTGTTTACTGCAATCCCTAATAAGCTCCCTGCAACTATTATATGATATTCTGGAGCTTGTTCACAGAAATACTTAAGTGAAGTCAAAGCTCTTTCACAAAGCTGTATTTCATCAAAAAATATAAGAGTTTTTTCTTTTACGATAGTTTGATTAGAAAGTCTTGACAGAATTGGAATCAAGTAATCAGGGTTTATATTCTCTTCAAAGTTTTCTTTCAGTCTTGTATCTGTCTCAAAGTTAAAATATGCCACATTTTCATATTCCTGCTTTCCAAAAGTAAGAATAGAATATGTTTTGCCTACATATTTTGTACCTTGTAAAATAAGAGGCTTTCTGTATGTACTTTCTTTCCATTCTTTTAAATACTTGAAAATTTTTCTATACATAGACAGCTCCTTTTTTATTTACATTATATCTCTTTTTGGGTAAAATATGAATTGTAGATTTAAGTTAATACTATTTCGTGTGTAAATTAATATAGAATACCATAATAAATAAGTATAAGCTATTCTCAAATACCAAATGATTTAATTTCTTTTATAAGACTTGTAATATATCATCACAAAACATCATATAAGCTGTTTATAGGGCTTTTAAGGCACTTCTTGAAACTATTTGACTAAATGTATTACAAGAATGACATAATAGCTGTAAAAGGCTTTTAAATTCTTTGTAAAATGTTATAATAATTGATATTAAGAGTCAAGAAATAAATCTCAACTCTTAATAAATATAATCTCTCTTATCTGTTTCTCATAAAGAACATTATCCGAATTTATATTACAATTTACTTCCTCAAATATTATTTCTACTCTGTCAAACTTAGATACTCCTAATGAGATACAGTTAAAGCCATAAGAAAAATATTTTCTGCTTGCTTCATCTCTAATAACTGCAGATTCTGAAATATCTATTTTAAAGCGGTCTAGTATTCTAAGTTTTGAATTTTCTATTATACATGGAACATCATATAGAAACATTTTATCATAGTATATAGCATCACTTATTATCTTTTTTCTCTCTATTAATTTTTTTAATACCTTCTGTAAATACAAAGGGTTATTTCTCTTAGTTGAAATGTATCTATGATAAACTGGTTTAAGTAAGCTGTGCTTATCTGTATCACTTAGAAGAATATTATTAAGAAAAGGAATCTCCTCAAAAGAACAGTTTATATTCTCATTTATTAGATTTTCTAAGAAATAATCAGAGGTTTTGAAATATCTCAGCAGCATACCTACATTAAAATCTCTTAATTGTGAATGAATATATGTAATCTTATTGTACATAGTCTGTTGAGGGAGATTTATTATAGTAGTTCCTATTCTTAGTTCATTAGGACTAAGAAGCTCATAATCTTTTATGTGGGAATTGACATATATTCTTCCAAAATTAGTTTTTAAGAAGCATTTATTCACCATAGTCTTTTCTGTAGTGCTTGTATTCTTTAAAATGTATTTCATGTTATTTTCCCCCTTTGCAATATTTAGAAATCATTTTTTTCATATCAGCTATCTTTTTAAATACTCCAAAATAGATAACATCTCTATCTTGTTCCAGTTTTGTTAGAATTTTTTTAGCTGTTGATGTCCCTTGATACCCGCTGTTCTCATTTGAAGAAGTTTCCATTATAGCTTGTCTTAGTATATCCCAGTCATATATAAGGTTATGGTTATAGAAGATAAAATTCTCATAGCTGAAATTATTTTTCTTTCTCTCAGCTGTCAGTTTCTCTTTTAGAAGTGCTATCTGCTGTTCTTTTACTTTTTCCAATACCTCATCATCAAAGATATTATCTAAGATATATTTAGCATAAGGTCTTACATATTCAGTAAATATATCAAAATGTTCAAACTCTTCCAGTGTAAATTCTTTTCTGTTTACTCTTTTAGAAACTTCCATTCTTATTCTCTGTTCTAAGTCTGGATAACTTTCATTCATTAACTTTACTAAAGCTGGGAACTTCTCTTTATAGTAATCTTTAAATTTTTGTGCTTGGTTGTAGATTGTCAGTTTAGAATTATAGTCATTAGGATTCGCACTATTTGACAGTACAATCGTCTGTATCTCTCCATCTCCTTTTATTTCTTTAGGAACACACTTCTTATTTTTTATTTTAAATACCTCTCCTAATACTTTATATATAGTTTGATAACTTTTAAAACTTTCTGTATCTTTCATTATATAAGTAAAAGGTACATCTACTCTTGTAAGTTTTATTCTTAGATTATTATTTATCCATTCTCTTAACTCAATCTTTTCATTACTTCTTATATCTTTTATTAAACCCACTTCACTCCATATCTCTACAATAAACTTTTTATGTACTCTTATACATTCTTCCTTAGTTTTTATAAGATAAGCATTAGTCTTACTGAAGAATCTAGGATAAGAAAATCTTGTCTCTATTACAATTTCTCCATTAGGTAAAGTTTTAGAAGTTATTTTATCACAATACGGAACTCTATTCAATACATTAGCTATAACCTCTTTAGCTAAAGTCTGACTATATTCTCCTGTTTCTTCTCCAAGTATAAATTTTAATTTTATAGTATCTAACATAATATTTTCCCCTTAAGTTTATTAATCTATTATTAAGTGTTAGTCAGCGGGAGTAATATTTTCCTTCTGTCTTTTGGTGACAGAAGGAGGCTACCCTAGAAGCATAGCAGGTCATATGCCCGCTTGTAATAAAAGGAATAACAGTGTAATTAATGATAGATATAGCATAGTATTATAGCTATATTGATGTAGTAACTCTCAATTATTTACTGTGAGTATGATAACTTATGTTATTTACATATATTCCTTTCAAAACATAAAAAAAGAGCCTAAAATAGTTGTTTTTAAGCTCTTTTAAGGGTATTTCTGCTATTTCACTCCTTTGCTCAACACTTTTAAATATACTCCAAAATACAGCCAAATTTGTATCAGCTGTTACAGTTTACACAACTCCACAGCTATAATATGTACACGTATATTGTTAATAAAAAGAAAAATTTTTATATACATCTATTCTTTTAAATAAATGTTATACATATACATCATTGTATAAAAAATTGAGAGGTTTCCCTCTCACTTTTAATCTCTGGTCTATTTATGATTTTCTTATTATAAGTCTTTTAGAAGCTCTGTCATAAAACATTTGTATTTTTCTATCATTAGGAGTAATACCAAGACTTCTTATTATATTTTGATTAATTGAAATATTATACTGTTCTGCAATACCTTTCTTAGCTTTTCTATATGATAATCTCTTTTCCATAAACAACACCTCCAAAATATATGTACATATTATTGTTAGGAGTATTAACTGCTTTTTAATGAATATAAAAAATGCCAGAGATTTTTATTTCCCTGACATTTTAATAAAACTAACTTATTCTATATTTTTCTTTTAATTTTGCTATATCTAAAAACTCAATTTTTTGTTTTGCTATAATTGTCACTCCTATAGAAAAGTTTCCTTATAAAAAATAATTTTGCCAACTTATAAAAGAAATTTTTTGTACATTTAATAATAAATTCTCTTATAATCATTTCCACGATTATTGTTCAGAAATTTTATAAAGAGGAAATAACCAAATTCTACTCACTTCTGGTATTTTTATACTTATAGAATCATATAAAAATTTTACTTTTTTATTTTCAATTATTCTAAATGGGATAGCAGTTTCAAACATACTTGAATATTGAAATCTTAATAATATCGCTCCTTCATCTTCTTTCTCTGGATTCCAAGCAACATCATAAGTTACCGAATTTAAATCAGCCAATCCATTTTTAAGTAATTCTTTTGCTGTATCTTCATTAGAATTCATAGTTTGTTGTAATTTAGGAAGAAGATCTTCTTCGCTGAAATATTCAGTACTAGAAGCTAAACTTACTGAAAATATCATTGCCCAAGCTATATATTCTTCTTTTGTTTTAATTTCTCTTGTCCATTTACTTTCTTCTTGAAAAGGAGCAACTATAAATTTTTTCGGTAAACTTTCTTTTTGGAAAGTTTCTATTATGATTTCATTGGAAACAATATGTTTTTCTTCGCTTGATAAACTACCAGCATACATTAAATTTGAAATTATCATTAACGATACTAATATACTTATTAGTCTTTTCATAGTTGGTCTCCTATTGATTATCTTCTTCTAAAAGTACTTTATAAAGTAAACTATAAGCATCAAATTGGTCTTGAGTTAAGTAATATTTTTTTTCTTTCATTTTTGGTTTTATATCTGTTTGATACAAACTTATATAATCTCCATCTTTAAAAGTTTGAATTGATACCTCTACATTATCACTAGATGCAGTAAGTACTTTTCCGGTATTAGTTTTTCCTGAAACTTCCCACTTTATTTTTGGCGTTTTAGGAAGTTTTATTCCTATATCTTTAGCTGTTTGATAAGCTCCATCACTTGTCATATAAAACATAGCTAACATTTGAGTTAGATTTGCATTTATTTGATTGTAGTTAAGTTCATAAAACTCTCCTGCATTTACATATCCTGTAACTATTTCCTCAACTGTAGTACCATCGTCAAATGTTATTGATTTAGTTGTGTCTATATAATTTCCATCTCCACAACCAGTGAACATCATTAGCATTGTTAACATTAATCCTAAAAATATTTTCTTCATTTCTTTCCTCCTTATTTGTCAATTTTTTTATTATATTCTATTTTACATAAATTCCATTTCTTCTTAATATCTCTTCATTAAATTCATTCGTAGGGATAAACCCTTGTTTTATTAAATTCTCTGTATAGTATTTATTATATGCAAAAGCTAATATTATATTAAGTATAAATCCACCAGCTCCAGCAGTAAAAAACGAAATTGCTGCTGATACTATAAATAAAACTAAAGCTGATACGTAATCTTTTCTAAACAAAGGTACAAAAAAACCAAAGAAAAAAACTGTCCAACTAAATCCTACAAATCCTTCTTTAATTATATTATCTCTTACTAAAGTCACTTTTTCTGCCATAAGTACTCTTCTCCTTTTTCTTCATTATTTTTGCAATTTTAAATTTTCATCAGAAAAATCTGATAATCCTATCGAACCAAGTTTACCATTTAATAATATATTTAAATATCCATTTGCTTCTCTATACATACTCATTTCATCTATTCTTAAATTTATAATTGGAATAAAAGCAAATATCTTACTCATTTTATCTACTCCATTTTTTGCTATAAGTTTTGGTAAAAATTTTACTATATTTTTTTCTAAGCCATTTATTTTTTTCTCAGAAAATTCTACACTTATTTCAGAGTTTTTATATCTTTTAAAATTTTCAAACCCTTCCACTAAAAGCTCAAATTTTTTATAATAATCCTTATCTTCTCCATGAGGATTTAAAAATCTATAGATGGAATATATAACTGTTAATGTATATAAGATTGAGTAAAATATTCCTATACCACTAAAAATAACAATTAATGCCACAAAAATTTCTAATCCTCTTGCAATATACCCTTGAGTTCTAGATAATTTTTGTTTTTGATAAGTGTTCTTTAATTCTTCTAACAACTCCTCTTTTTTCATTGATAATAAAGTTTCTAAATTTGTTTTCATAAAACTTCCCTCCTTTTAAATACCTAATTTTTATAATAATTTTCTTCCACAAAATTCACAATATCTACTTTTAGTTACATCAACATTTGCTCCACAGCCTGGACATCTTTCAATTTTAACTATTTTTTCAATACTTGAATTTTGCTTAGAAATTATTTCTTCTATCTTTTTATTTTCTTTATCATAATAAATATTTAAAAATATTCCATTTTGAATTAATACCTCTAATTCTTCTATAATTTCTGAAGTTTCTCTGTTAAGTTTTTTTGACATTTCTTCTATATCATTATATCCACCATTTATTAAATTCACATATTGATTTACATTCCTAGATAATTTTCTCTTAAAACTTCCTAAACCTATCAATCCTAAACAAATTATCCCAAAAAAAATTCCTATTCCTTCTTCATCTCCTAAAAAAAATATTCCTGAAATTAATCCTAAAAAAATTCCTGCAACGATACATACTATCCCAATTAACTTCTGTTTTCCAACAGAATCATAATTAACTTGTAACATTTATTCCCCCTTACATTTACTTATATTATAAACAATAACAAATCCTAATAAATTTAATAATAAAATTATTACATTTGCAATAATATACTGTTCCACACTAGAAAACACTTTATAAAAGCAAGAAAAAGATATAGCTAAAATAATATATAAAATATTTAATACTATACTTCCTGAATAAAATAAAACTTTATCAAGCTTTACTTTTATATTACTATATAAGAAAATTTCTCCTAAGAAAACAAAAAAGGATAATACTATAAAAAATACACGATATATATTTTCTTTAATGCTACCACTAAATAGAAAAAACAAAAGACATATAATTGCTATTAAAAATGCCAAAATTATAAATATATGTTTGTTATTTAGTTTTTCCATTTTTCCTCCTATTCCACTTTTGCTCCACATTCTGGACAAAATTTTGCCTCACTTATTAAAACTGTATTACATTTGCTACAATGTTTTATTAAAGGTGCTCCACATTCAGAACAAAATTTTGCATTTTCATTTTCTTGGATTGCTCCACACTTATTGCACTTCTTATATTGTAACTCTCCACATTCTGGGCAGAACTTAATCCCCTTTAAAATTTCTTTACCACATTTTTTACATTTTATATGTTCTTGTTTTTTTAAATTAGAATCTTTATGTGTCATTATATTAGAATTAAAACTTTCATTAAAAGTATTACCTAATCCAACTCCCATAGCCATCCCTATTCCTGCACCCATAAAATCATTTGTTATTCCATTAGAACTATTTTTAGCAGCTCCTTCCAGTGTATCAAAAGATCTTTCTTGTAAATAATTATAACCGACTATATCCATCTCAGCTCTTTTAGCCAATGCTGATTTTAATTTTTTCACTCCTTCATCTTCTTCTGGTACATTTATATCATTTATAAAAAAATTAATTAAACTTATTCCATACTCTTCAAAAAAAGGACTCATTGAAGCTTTTATATAATCAGATAATTCTATTATACAAGAGTTAATTTCTAATATACTTATTTTTTTATTCACAATATATGAAGATATTACATCTTTAACTTTAGATAAATATACTCCTCTAAAATAATTATTAATTTCAACCTTGTTAAAACTATTTTTTACTCCTATCAATTTAGTGAAAAAAACTTTACTTTCTTCTAACTTTATTCCAAATTGTCCAAAAGAACGAACTGGAATAAAAATTCCATACTTAGGATCCTGAAGCTGTATCGGAGTAGGAGTTCCCCATTTAATATCTAAATTAACTCTTTTATTTACAAACCAAATTTCTACTTTGAACGGTGATTCATTTCCAAAAGGAATATTTATTATCTTATTTAAAATAGGTATATTTTTTGTATCTAGAGTATATTTACCTGCTTTAAAAATATCACAAATTTTCCCATCTTTTACTAGAATAGCTTCCTGAGTTTCATTTACAATTAATTGACTCCATGTACCTATTTCTTCATAAGGATATTTCCATATAAATTCATCAATTCCACCATCATATTTAATAATATTAACTATTGCCATATTTCTTTAGAATAAATATATTAAATATTTATCTGTTCCTCCTTATATAATTTTATAGAATCTATTTTGATGCTACCAATTAAACTCTGATACTAAAATCAGAGTTTAATTTTGTAGTTAAATTATTAGATAATTTTATTTACGATACAAATTCTATATGCTTCATTTCATATAAATAAAAGTCTTTGCCATGCTTTGACTTTAAAAAGTTATATCCTGTTTTTCCATCTCTTTCTAAAGCTAATGGAAGTATATCAATTATCTCTTTGTTAAAATATATCTTTATATTTTTCTTATCCTTTATAGCTTGTTCCACTCTTAGAAATAGATTTTTATAAACAACCCTCTCTCTGACAGCAGGGTGTAAGTTTGCATAAGTAATGAAAATTTTTATAATCATATCTATATCATTTTCCAGCAAATGAAAAGCTATCATTTTAGGAACAAGTTCTGTATTTATTTCATTTAAGTTAAAATATACTTCTCGCTTTTCATCTAATGAAAAGATATCGTATCCTATTTCTGTAAACTTCTCAAATCCCAATTCCTTTATAATTATGTTATAAAGTGTTTCTTTTTTTAAGTTAAAATACTCCACATCTTTATTAATTACTTCATAAGCTAGTTTTGGAATTTTTATTCGGATTTTTTTTCTCATGTTTCCTCCACTAATTTTCAATACTTATTGATATTATATCTCTAAAAATAATATCTTTCAAAAGGAAGTTTTTATATAGATATAGATAAAATTTATATCATTGTAAAATATTTAATACCAATAATTATCGATTATAAAATTAATAATTATTGTACTCATACTAGGAATAAATATATTAATAATATAAAATAAGATGATTGAGTTTTGATCAATCAGCTAAGTTTATTTATTTAACCCTTTTCTTCCAATGTTTACACTTTATCTTTTCTACTTCAAATATATCTTCTTGGTATAAAAGATAATAGTAACAAAACTTATCATCATTATCAAACCATCTGCAATTTTCACATTTCATTTTATCTCCCCTCCAAGCAATCTTCGTAATAACCAAAAAGTTCTTCAACATCTGTATAACTAGCGATACTTGTAAATTCTTTACTCAGGAAAAAGTCATATAAATCTGCTAAAGACATCTTAGATTTTATTTTTCTTCCTGTATCATTGAGAAAGCTCCAAATTTCATGGTAAAAATTAAATTTATAAGCCATATCAAAAATTTCTTTTTTGGAAAGCAAAAGAACTTCCTTTCGGAAGTCCTCATACTCTTTTTCTATTCTTTTAAAATTTTTCATTGTTCCTCCCTAACTTGCAAGTAGTTTCTCACATTCCTTTATAATTTCTGTATCTTTAGATTTATCTCTTAAGTATTTTATATAGCTTCTGTCATTATGGTAAATATCTCTCAGGCTCTGCCCTTTATATTTTCCAAATGTAATTATGATTTCATTATTATTTTGCTGTTCTGCTTTAGGTTTTGCTTCTGTTTTCTCTTTGCTTTCTTTTTCTTCGTTTAGCTGAAGTTTTGGTGTCTCAGCAAAGATATATCCGTTGCCTTGCTTCTTTATTGGATACCAGCTGTTTCTAGCATTATAAAGGTATCTTCCTATTCCAAACCCACTGCTTGCAACTCTTTTAAAAGCATTTGATATGCCACCTTTTACTGATTCAAAATCTGTTACACTTGCTCCATCTTCCTTTTCTATCCACTCATCATTTATTCTGATGGAAAGAGTACACAAGAAACCTCCTTGAATTTCTTTGTATGATACTTTCCAATTCTCAAATCCCACAACTTCATCTAAACGATTTTGGATTGCTCTTGCCTGTACATAAGCAAGAGCTAGTCCCATTGTTTTATCTGAGTTTGTTGCACCTACTCTGAACTCTAAATCTTTCTCATCAAATTTTTCCTTTAGTCTTTCACATAATCCTTTCATAAAATCCTCCTAGTAATCTTCAGGAAACATAATTGTCCAATATCTTCCTTGTGATTCATCACTGCCTTGTACTGCCCATATATTCATTTTTCTAAATTTATCATTTAAAGTATGCTCTTCCATTTCTTCTGGATATTCCTGACGACGAATCATTTTATTTTCCTCTACCTCAAACACTTGAAACTTACCCAGATTTTCCTCAGAGCTTTTTCTGATTTTTCTTTTAAGCAGATGAATTACTTCTGCTACAATTCTTAAATCTAAATTTTCATAAACATTTTTTGTCATATAAATATTTTCCATTTTTCCCTCCGTATATTCTTAAAAATGACCTCATAAAATCATTTTTAAGCCCTATCTTTTTTATTCTTTGATATTTTATTCAAGATGAAAATAACTGTCTGTAAATACCATTTAAATGCTTATACATATATTTCGTACATAAATCATTTATTTTAAATGCTTTATTTCTTTTGAAAATTTTATAGTATCCATTTTCATTTTTCCTCTTAAATTTTATCCTGTTCCTCTTTACATCTTTCTTGGCTGTTTTGCCATTTCACCCCTGTTTTTTTGGTAAATATATGTATATCTTTAAAAGCAGGATTTAGGAAACATATATTTACCAATACTTTTCTAAATCCTAAGTTTTTCATAATTTTTTACAAGGATTCCCATTTCCCTGCTTAAAATCCAGAAATTATATCTTGAATACCTTGTTTTTCATCTGTTCCATATATAATCTGCTCCATTATTCCCAGAACTTTTTCAAAGGATTTTTCAATATCCACTCCTCTTCTGTATGATGAAAGATATTTATATGTTCCTGATGTGTCTAGGTCAAAATGAGTTCCAAATATTAATGCCCCAAGTTCAGCTTCTATTTCTGCTCTGCTTTTTGATATTTTTTCCTTATTATCAAAATGGCAGTTATAATGGATAAATTCATGTATCATTACAGCTGCCATATCAATTCTATTATTTGATTTTTTAATATAAATAGTTTTTCCATCTGTCTGTCCAGAAACTTCATCATAGAAAGTCTTTTTAAGCTCTATCGGTGCATACTGCTCTACACATTTTTTTACAGCCCTGTAAAGTTTCATAGGAGTATATTTAAAATCTTCTGATGATTTCATTTCTACATCTATACTTGGAATTTCAACTGTATTTTCTGTTTCTTCAACTTGAGACCTGTCAAATACATTTACAGGTTTATAACCATAAATCTCATCTTTTTCTTTGCCGTCTTTTATGATATTTCTAATAAGAGGAACAAGTATTGAAATTGCCCTGCTTCCTTTCTTTACTCTATATCCAAGTTCATTCCATTTCTTAATTCCTGCAACAAGAGTTGCATTTGGATTCTGCTTATAAATTAAAATTGTGTTCCGTATGCTGTAATCGTAGAAATTATTCTTTCTGAAAGCTATAAATCTTTTAAGTTCATCTGAATTTTGTAAAAAGTCTTCTATTTTCTCATCAATCCCATTTTTCAGTTTTAGCATTTTTTCGTCCATCATTTTCAATCACTTCTCCTTTTGAAATTATTTTACCGTTGAAATCACTTTCATATCCATAAATTAAGTTCTTTAAATCTTGTATCATCTTATCTGCAAAGAATAATTATCAACTATTCTTGCTCCTTTAAGTTCGCCGTTGGCTTTAATGTATTCTTTGATTTTTTCTTTATCAGCTTTTCTTTCTTCTGTTACTCTTATAAATTCATCTGGAAGAGCTGCCATATCGTAAACATCTACAGCAGGACTTCTTCTAAGTCCATAACTTCCTAAATCTGTTTCAATCTTTTTCATTTCAAGAGATTGCAAAGTGCTTACCAAATAATTTTTAAGTCTTTCTGCCTTATTTAATCTTGCCTTGCTTAATTTCAGAAGCCTGTCTGATTCCTCTTTTGCAATTTTACTTTTAGCCTGTAAATCTTGAATGTATTTTAAAAGAGATGAGCTTTTATTTTTCAACTCATTTCTTAAAAATAACATTATTTCACTGTAGTTTTCTTTATCTAAGTCATTTCCATCACTTTCAAGGAAAATATCCAAAGTATTTATCATTCCTTGACTAATTTCATATAGTTTCATTCCTTCCATTCTAACCAACTCCTTATTTTATTTTTTATTAATTACATCATCAATAGTGCCTATAGCTGTTCCTATAACAATTAAAATTCCACCAATAGCTCCAAGTCCTAACATAAATATCAATCCTCCTGTTTTTTAGGTAATATAAAAACCCAGTCTGTTTTTTAACAAACTGGGTTCAAGTTTTTTCTTATGTAAAATTTATTTATACAATTTATAATATATAATTAATTTTATAATAAGGTCTTATAATGTAAAGAAAATACACAACCTTTTTTTATAAAGTCATTTTCTTTTAAGGCAAATGTCAATAACTGTGTTCCAAGTATATCAAGTGGAGATACTCCGCTTTCATCATCTCTTACAGCAAATTGAGTTTCAAAAATATAAAATACATTATTTTCAATTACTTTTTTCTCCAATAACCTAACTAAAGAATTTTTATGATTTAAATAAAATCTATGTTTATCTTCTGATAGAGTTCTTGCAGTTCTTAGATAAAAGTTTTCCATTCTCATTAAGTCTTCACTTTTATCTTTAAAATATCCAGAAGTTATTTCTCTTATATGTTCTGTTATTTTTTTAGGTAATAATTCAATTACAAATTTTTTCCCTTTACCTTTATCTAATTCTGTATATCCTTCAAGTTCTACTTTTATATCTTCATAATCATATTCACTTATTATAATTGGCTCTAAAGAATTTATACCAAATGTTTTTGTCAATCTTATTGAAGTTTCATATATATAAATATTTTCTTCTGAATAATTTTCATTAAGTATATTTATATCATTATATTTTGAGAATAAGCTGTATAAAACACTAAAATTGTGTCTGTTTTCATTTGAGTTATCATTCATTAATTCATCATATTTTTTTATAAATGAGTGAAGTTTATTTAATGTTAATAATCTAGTTCCATTGAAAATTTCTTTATAAACTTTTTCCTTATTATTACCTCCTATAAATTCTTCCTTTAATTCATCTATACGCTCTTTAATAAGTAATTTCTTTAACAGTTCTTGCATTTTAGCTATTAATTTTACATAACAAAGGCAGCTTAATCTTAGTGGAGTAGTTAAATAAAAAGACTTTGAAATATTCTCATATAAATATGTATTATCTTTATCATCAAGTTTCTTTAATAAAAGTTGTACTAATTTTGTTTTTAAATCTTCTAATTTTAATATGTTATTTTTTTGAGAAATAAAGATTTTTTCTTCTATACAAAATAAATGAATTTTTATTCTATACTGATCTCTTAGGCTAAAATTATCTAGATTGTCTTCTATATCTTTTTTTATGTCTTTTAATAAACTTATTTCTTCTGATGATAATTCAGGCTTTTGTAAGAAGTACAAAGAATACAGCATATTTATTTTTATTTTTTCTAATTCGCTTTGTATATTACGTTCATTTTCTTCTATTTTTTCTCTTAATTGTCTTTCTCTTAGTTCTTTTTTAGTTTCTTTTTTAATTTCTTTTTTAATGGTAAATTTTACGGATATTTCATCTTTAACAGGTAATATTTTAGAAGAGATTATATTTTTCCCTTGTTTATAAATTTTTTCAGCTTCTTCAAATGAATTAATTTTTTCTAACTGAAGATTTGAAAAGCATTCTGTTAAATATTTTTTATAAAATAAGTCAAAAGTTTCTTTTCTAATTATTTTATTTACACTATAGCTATCACTGTATATTTTTATAAAAGAATTATCTGAGCAGTGTGTTCTTATTTTATTTTCAATATCTTGATTTGTTAATTCTTTTCCATAAAGAAATTTAATATTATCGAATATAATGTCGTTAGATGCCACTCCATCATTAAGCCACAATCCCATTACATATAATTCTGTTATTTTTTCTTGTGATATATCAAAAGCTGGTACACAGCTCTCGGAACTAAAAAAAATTCTTTTTTTCATAATTTCTCCTAATAAAACTAAAAAAAATTCCAGCGAAAAATTTTTCTAAATATATGGCACAATACTACCAAGCAGATAAAAAAACTGCTGTCTATACTACCATTTTATAATGTATTGTAACATTTTTTCAATGGTATGACAAACTTTTAAGGAGGAAAAAATGAGAAACAACTATTTAAGAAACAAAACTTTTTCTCAAAGAATTGCAATGAGAATCAATGGGTATACTTTGGTATGGACGAAGAAGATAAGGAGGTGGATATGAAGAAAATGGGCATTGAGAAAATAAAGGAGGGTTTAAAAAATGAAAAATGAATTGGTTAGAATGGCTTATGAACTAGGATATCAGAATATATTGGATAATCTTAGTGGAGATCCGTACAAAGTCTCCTGCATAAAAAAGATTATCTTTTCTACGAAATACATAATTCTAGGCAGAGGAGTTATTAATTCTGAATATTTTAATATTTCAGATATTATAAAAAGACTGGAGGCTTTTAACGAATATTTTATTCCTATTCTTAATGACGAAGGCTTAAAAGCTCTTGAAGATAGAATTGAAAATGAAAACATAGAATCCGAAAAACAAAAAGAATTGTCTGAAGAAGAGCTGAAAGAAAAAATCAAGCAAAAAATAGAAACAGAAGTTCCTGAAGCAACAGAAGAAGAAAAAACAAAAATTTTTGACCTTGTTATTCAGGCACCAACTAAAAAGTTTGAAGCAGAAGATGAGTATTGGAATATTTATGATATTGTAGGAAGTGCTATTAAAACAAGAGAGATTTTAAATATCAAAATGGAAAAACCAATTACTAAAAATGACTTTAAAGCAAAAGATAGAAAAATAAAGGAGGAAAAAAATGGCGACACAAACAAATAGTTTAAATGTTTTTAATGACAAATATATAAAAAAGGCTTTAGATTCTCTTAATCCTGAAATGAAAAAAATGTTTTTGGAATATCTCAGTGAAGAGCAAAAAAAAATGATATTTTCAAATGAAGAAGCTCTAAAAAATATAGAGGAAAATCTTCCTTACGAGGTTATAGACTTGGCTTTCAAAGATCCAAGTCTGCCTCACCTAACCGAAGAAATTTTAAAAAAAATTCGTTTCAATGAACTTATTTCAAGCTCACATCAATTTAAGGCTGGTATTGAAACTGAGGATTTAGGAGAAGAATATGGAATTACACTTAAGATAGAATTTGCTTCTGGAAAAAATATTAACGTCCTGTTTCCTTTAACTGAGAAACTGTCAAAAGGATTTTGTTTGACTGTAAAAACGGATAAATATACTTGTGAAGGAGAAATAAGATATTCAACTGATGATAAAAAATTTTCTATACATAACTTAAAAATATATACTTATGAAGATATTATAAGTGTGTATAAAAAAGAGATTTCTCATTTTGGCAGTTCTCTAAAAGATAAAATAGACAATTTCTTAATAAAACTTGGTTATGATCCTGAAAATATGACACTTCTTGAAAAAAATATAATTTTCTTAAGACTTGTCGCTTTAGTGCAAAAGAAATATGTTCTAATAGATATATCGAAACCAGAACTTGGAAAAAGTTTTACTTTTAAATCTTTAGATATAAACTTATATTCTGTTTGTATCACAAGAAGTACAGCCTTTTACAATAGTGCTAATAAACAACTAGGTGATTTTTTTAAAGAATCTATGATATACGTAGCTGACGAAATCTCTGAAATAACTGACACTGAATTCTTTTCAAACCTTTTAGTCTACAAGAATGGAGAAGGAAAAATAGGAGATTTTCAATCAAGTGGAACTAACCGTAAATCAAGTAACTCTGTTGCCTTATTAGGAAATCCAAAAGTAGCAAATATAGATTATTCCAATATTTATTCCAAGAGAATTGATCTTTTTAATAAAACGAAAATTAACGAAATTTCATATTCTTTTCTTAGTAAAATGGATAGCTTACTGCCATCATATGGCTGCCGTACTTTAAACAAGCTGAGAAAAGATAATAAATACGATTTAGACCCAGAGTTCAAAGAGATTTTTATTAGTGCTTTAATAGAACTACGTGAAAAAGATATTGATGTTGCTGAGTTATTTGAAAAGAATGACCTTTCGCTAGATATTAGAACAGGTAGAGACAGGTCTTCTATTTTAAATACAGTAGAAGGACTTATTAAAATTTTATATCCAGAAGTTATTGATGATAAAAGTCAAAACATTCCTAAAGAGGTTCTTGAATATTTTTTATCTATTGCTGTTTTAGTTCGTCAAACTCTTAATAATCAAAGAGCTATAAAAGAGGAAAAAGAGTATACACCTATTATGGATTTATGCAGCTCTTACAGAAATGCTTACTTTAATTATTCTGCTTTTTCTATTTTTTATACACCACACAGAGTATATATTAAGCACTCTAATGGAAATATTGAAAAGCTGGCACTTGATTTTATCGGTATAGAGCGTAATAAAAAAGAGGCTGATATTTTAAAAGAAAAAAACTTAGTTTATGAACTAAATGAAATAAGTCTAAAACATTCACAAGAGTATAGTCGCTTATATTTGCTCAATCTTCAAAATTCTTTTAATCAGCAGAGTATTGGAAATATGCAAAATAATAGTCTTACAGCTATATATAGTTCACAAGATTGTTCTTGGAGGCAGTCTATGTATGGATTAGAAGCCGACCTTTGGGGACAACCTGTAAATGGGCTACAAGCTAACCCTTGGGGATATCCGTCCAGGCACAGGTCTTAAACCTGCTCCAGGAATTAAAGGAACGCCTGG
>OGXP01001160.1_pt1 | contig 23726 bp, 19 predicted proteins | sample 1576351 | NCBI WGS metagenome assembly OGXP01 (sample SAMEA3541517, study PRJEB24748) | human gut metagenome | biome: human gut; feature: human-associated habitat; material: faeces | place: China | collected 2012
GTGCAGAAGGGCAGAGAAAAAATGCTTGGTTCCTGGTTTGAACCGGTGACGCGGTATTTATTCGTAGGGCTGACTCTGGGCGTGTACGTGCTGGGCATTCTGTTTGGAGGAATCGGCTGATCTTTCAGAAAAGTCTTGAAAAGATAAAAAAGATGATGTATAATAATGCACATCTTACAGGGGAAGGGGAGTGAGCATTATCACTTCCTTTTTGTCATTTTAGTAAGGAAACTTTATTTTAGTTTACCGGAGAGGAGAAAGAGATGAGCATTAGAATTGGTATTCTCGGATATGGAAATTTAGGACGGGGCGTAGAGTGCGCGGTAAAGCAGAATCCTGACATGGAGCTGAAGGCAGTTTTTACGAGGCGCGACCCTGAGACAGTAAAAATTCTCACAGAGAACGCGAAGGTATACCGGGCAGAGGAGGCAGAACGCTTAAAAGACGAGATCGACGTGCTCATTCTCTGCGGAGGAAGCGCAACGGATCTGCCGGTGCAGACTCCTGCTTTTGCCAGATGGTTTAACGTAGTGGACAGTTTTGACACCCACGCCAATATTCCTCAGCACTTCGAGGCAGTGGATCAGGCGGCTTCTGAGAGCGGCCATGTGGGCATCATTTCCGTAGGCTGGGATCCGGGCATGTTTTCCTTAAACCGTCTGTACGCCACGGCAGTTCTTCCAGAGGGAAGCAATTACACCTTCTGGGGTAAGGGCGTAAGCCAGGGCCACTCAGATGCCATCCGCCGGATTGCAGGCGTAAAGGACGCCAGACAGTACACCATTCCCGTAGAGAGCGCCCTTGAGTCTGTGAGAAACGGGGAGAATCCTGAGCTGACCACCAGACAGAAACACACAAGAGAGTGTTTTGTAGTGGCAGAGGAGGGAGCCGATCTGGCTGCCATTGAGCAGGAAATCAAGACCATGAAGAATTATTTCGACGAGTACGACACGACGGTACACTTCATCAGCCAGGAGGAACTGGACAGAGACCACAAGGGACTTCCACACGGCGGATTCGTATTCAGAAGCGGCAGAACCGGCTGGGAAAAAGAGAACAGCCATGTGATTGAGTACAGCTTAAAGCTGGATTCCAATCCGGAATTTACTTCTTCTGTCATTGTGGCCTACGCAAGAGCTGCTTACAAGATGAGCAAAGAGGGACAGAAGGGCTGCAAAACAGTCTTTGACGTAGCTCCGTCCTATTTATCTCCAGAGAGCCCGGCTGACTTGAGAAAGAAATATCTGTAAGCGGCGGCTTCAGGGAGAGAATTTATGAAACGAAAGAAATGGAAGATACACGCAAAACAGACGGCGGCTCTCGCCATGGCCTTCACCCTGATGATTTCAGGCGCAGCTTCAGCGGCGCCCATTCCTCCGGATGGATCCGGGACAGGGCAGACCGCTCAGGGGGGAAACCAGACGTCTCAAGGCGTCGGACAGAATGGACAGCAGGCCACAGGACCGGCAGGGCCGGGAAACGGCGCTGGAAACTCAGGCTCTGCCTCCAGGCTGCCGTCTCTTTCGGGAACCGTGTCCACATCCCAGAGCAGCCAGACGTCCCAGAACAGCGCGCAGACAGGAAGCCAGGGAAGCAGCCAGGCGGCGGTTCCCCAGATCAAGGCGGAGGGCGCAGTTTTGTATGACGCCACCCGGGATCAGGCGCTTTACGAGAAAAATGCGGATACCCGCTATTATCCGGCCAGCATTACGAAGATTATGACAGCGCTTCTGGTGCTGGAACACTGCAATTTAAACGATACGGTGACGTTTTCCCAGACAGCGGTTACGAATCTGGAGTCAGGAGCCGTGACCCTGGGCGTTCAGGCAGGCGATCAGTTTACAGTGGAGCAGTGCCTGTACGGCCTTCTCTTAAAGTCAGCCAACGAGATTGCCAACGGTCTGGCAGAGCACGTGTCGGGAAGCATCAGCGGATTCGCCGATCTGATGAATCAGAAGGCGGCTTCTCTGGGCTGCACCAACACCCATTTTGTCAATCCAAACGGCCTGAACGATTCCAACCACTATACGACAGCCAGAGATATGGCTCTCATTGCAGACGCGGCCTTTTCCAATCCCACCCTCTGCAAAATAGCGTCCACAGTCAATTATGACTTTCCTGCCACGGCCAGCGTTCCGTCTGTGCGGAAGCTGACCATGGGGCACAAGATGGTCAATCCAGCGAACAGCGAGTATTACAGCGGTATTGTAGGCGGAAAGACAGGCTATACCTCTTTGGCGGGCAATACCCTTGTCACTTGCGCGGAGAGAAACGGCACAAGGCTGGTGGCCGTTATCTTAAAGAGCCGGCAGACGCACTATGCAGACACCAGAGCCCTGTTGGACTACGGCTTCTCACTGGTTCAGTCCGGCGGATCTGGATCGGGAACAGGCGGCCCCGGCGGCGGTCCGGGAAGCCAGCAGGGACCGGGAGGCGGCTCTGCATCCTCCAATCCCCACTGGGTGGAGGATTCCAGGGGATGGCGTTTTGTCAAGGCCGACGGCTCCTACGCTGCCAACGAATGCATGGAGATTAACGGGGAGATCTACTGCTTTAAGCCGGATTCCTATATCGTGAGCAATGACTGGTATCAGATAGGAGGAATCTGGTATTTCTTCCGTCCAAGCGGCGGCCTGGCGAAAAGCCGCTGGATCGAGACAGGCGGAAAGTGGTACTACGTAGACGGAAATGGATCCCTGTTCACAAACGGAACCACGCCAGACGGCTACCGGGTAGACGCAGACGGAGTGTGGATTCAGTAACTGCCTTTTGTCTATGTCCAGGAAAAAATTTTCAGTGACTTTAAATGGAACAAGAAAATTTTTTCCTGGACATCTTTTTCGGTGACTTTAAGTGGAACAGGAAAATTTTTCCACGGACATCTTTTTCGGTGACTTTGAGTGGAACAAGAAAATTTTTCCTTGTCCCCCGTCCTCTGCTTGACAATCTCCGTCAAACCTACTATATTATTTATAGCTGTCTGGAAGAGGTTATGTTCAGACAGACACAGCGCTGTCCACAGAGGCAGCAGAAATGAAACAGAAAAAGGCTGAGAAAAAGAGGAGTAGGCAGGAAGCCGCCCGCCAGAGAGAGCAGTCAGCTGGCTGAGAGACTGCTTGGGGAAAGGTCTGCTGAAGGTAGCTTTTGAGCCCGGCCCTTGAACCTGATTTTTGCGGTTGAGAAGATCAGACAGTAGAGGACTGCGGGTGTTCCCGTTACAGGACAGATGAGATTGCCGTTTTATACTTGTGCGGCAGAATAAAGGTGGTACCGCGGTGATTCGCCCTTTGCATATTGCTATGCAGAGGGCTTTTTTATTTCATAGGAAAAAATAGGAAAAAACATTCTATGAAATAAAAAATGCTCCGCAGGAATTCCGCTGCGGGAGATGTTTGGGAAAGGAGCCAGAATGTCCGTTCATTCAGGAAAAAAGAGCCAGGCCTCCAGCTGCGAGACCTGCAGCAATTACGTCTATGACGAAGACTATGGATACTATGTCTGCGAGGCCAGCCTTGACGAGGACGAGATGGCGGCCTTTCTGGGAGACCGGAAATTCCAGTGTCCCTACTACCACATAAACGACGAGTATCTGATTGTGCGTAAGCAGATGTAGAATCGAACACGCGCAGAAACAATAAGAAAAAGGAGATTACAGGATGAAAGAACTGGAGAAGAACTACAATCCGGCGGACATTGAAGCCCGCCTGTACCAGAAGTGGCTGGACAGCAAGTATTTCCACGCAGACGCAGAGCGCGGCAGAAGAGAGGGAAAGAAGCCGTTCACCATTGTAATGCCGCCGCCGAACATTACAGGACAGCTCCACATGGGCCACGCTCTGGACAATACCATGCAGGATATTTTAATCCGTTACAAGAGAATGCAGGGCTATGAGGCTCTCTGGCAGCCGGGAACCGACCATGCGGCCATTGCCACAGAGGTAAAGGTTATCGACAAGTTAAAGAGCCAGGGCATTGACAAGCACGACCTGGGCCGCGAGGGCTTCTTAGAGAAGGCCTGGGAGTGGAAGGAAGAGTACGGAAGCAGAATCGTAAATCAGCTGCACAAGCTGGGATCCTCTGCCGACTGGGACAGAGAGCGCTTCACCATGGACGAGGGCTGCTCCGACGCAGTGCTTGAGGTATTTACAAAGCTCTACGAGAAGGGATATATTTACAAGGGATCCCGCATTATCAATTGGTGTCCTGTATGCCAGACCTCTATTTCTGACGCTGAAGTAGAGCACGAGGAGCAGGACGGCTTCTTCTGGCACATCAATTATCCGATTGTTGGGGAAGAAGGACGCTTTGTAGAGATTGCCACCACCCGTCCTGAGACGCTTCTGGGAGATACGGCAGTGGCTGTAAATCCTGAGGACGAGAGATACAAGGATTTAGTGGGAAAAATGTTAAAGCTGCCTCTCACAGACAGGGAGATTCCTGTTGTGGCAGACGAGTATGTAGATAAAGAGTTTGGAACCGGCTGCGTAAAGATTACACCGGCCCACGATCCTAACGACTTCGAGGTAGGAAAGCGCCACAATCTGCCGGAGCTCTGCATTATGAATGACGACGCTACCATCAGCGCGCCGGGCAGGTATTTCGGCATGGACCGCTACGAGGCCAGAAAGGCTATGGTGGAGGATTTAAAGGAGCAGGGCCTTTTAGTTAAGGTAGTTCCCCACTCCCACAACGTAGGAACCCACGACCGCTGCGGTACAACCGTAGAGCCGATGGTAAAGCCACAGTGGTTTGTGAGAATGGACGAGATGGCGAAACCAGCAGTGGAGGCGATCAAGTCAGGAAGGCTGAAATTCGTTCCGGAGAGCTTTGGAAAGACATATCTTCACTGGCTGGAGGGCATCCGCGACTGGTGTATTTCCAGACAGCTGTGGTGGGGACACAGAATCCCGGCCTACTACTGCGATGAGTGCGGCGAGATGGTGGTTGCCAAGACCATGCCGGAGAAGTGCCCGAAGTGTGGCTGCGTCCACATGACCCAGGACGAGGATACTTTGGATACCTGGTTCTCCTCCGCCCTGTGGCCGTTCTCCACGCTGGGATGGCCGAAGAGCACGCCGGAGTACGAGTATTTCTACCCGACAGACGTGCTGGTAACAGGCTACGATATTATCTTCTTCTGGGTAATCAGAATGGTATTCTCCGGTCTGGAGCAGACTGGAAAGGAGCCGTTTAACACTGTTCTGATCCACGGCCTTGTCAGAGACTCCCAGGGACGCAAGATGAGCAAGTCCTTAGGAAACGGCATCGATCCGCTGGAGGTGATCGACAAGTACGGCGCAGACGCCCTGAGAATGACTCTGATGACAGGAAATGCTCCTGGAAACGATATGCGCTTCTATTGGGAGAGAGTGGAGGCCAGCAGAAACTTCGCAAACAAGGTATGGAACGCTTCCCGCTTTATTATGATGAATGTGGAGAAGGCGCCGGAAAGCCAGGCAGCTCTGTCTGATCTGACTATGGCGGATCGCTGGATCCTCTCCAAGGTAAACACTCTGGCCAAGGACGTGACAGAGAATATGGACAAGTACGAGCTGGGAATTGCTCTTCAGAAGGTTTACGACTTTATCTGGGAGGAGTTCTGCGACTGGTACATCGAGATGGTGAAGCCGCGTCTCTACAGCGACGAGGATACCACCAAGGCAGCCGCTATCTGGACCTTAAAGACAGTGCTCATCCAGTCCTTAAAGCTCCTGCATCCGTATATGCCGTTTATCACAGAGGAGATCTTCTGCAATCTCCAGGAGGAGGAACCGTCTATTATGATTTCCTCCTGGCCGGTTTACAAAGAGGAATGGAATTTTGCTTCCGAGGAGAACGCAGTGGAGACTATCAAGGAGGCAGTGCGCGGAATCAGAAACGTCCGCACCTCCATGAACGTGCCGCCCAGCAAGAAGGCAAAGGTTTACGTAGTTTCCGAGGACGAGTCCCTGCTTGGCATTTTTGAGCACAGCAAGGTATTTTTTGCTACCCTCGGATACGCCAGTGAGGTATGCCTCCAGAAGGACAAGACAGGAATTGCCGACGACGCCGTGTCTGCCGTAATCCCGAAGGCAGCTATCTACATGCCGTTTGCAGAGCTGGTAGACATTGACAAGGAAATCGAGAGACTGCAGAAGGAAGAAGAGCGCCTGACCAAGGAGCTGGCCCGCGTCAATGGCATGCTTGGAAATGAGAAGTTTGTAAGCCGCGCGCCTGAGGCTAAGATTGCTGAGGAGAAGGCAAAGCTTGAAAAGTATACTCAGATGATGGACCAGGTAAAAGAGCGCCTGGCTCAGCTTTCCAAGTAGAGAAGCAGAATAAAATACTAAAAATCAGATAGAAAAACCGGGCAGAGAGACTGGCTGATGTAACATGCCAGCTTCTCTGCCCGGTTTTTTACACTGCTTTTGCAGGAAATGATGTTTTTACAAAAAATGCCGCCGCCTTACAGGCCTGCTTCCGGCTGAAACATGCGAAGCCCCTTGGAAATGATCTGCTCTACTAAAGAGGCCAGCTGCTCCGGCGTTTCCTTCAGGCCGGAGTCCAGCCAGTACTGTACCAGGCCGATGCAGCCGGTGACAGTGAAGGAGTAGTAGGCTTCAAAGGCAGAGTCGTCCAGAAGTGTGTTCTGGGAGCTGCGGGAGGTCTGCCGGCCGCCGCCTGCGCCGGGCCGGAACAGCTCCATCCAGTCCTTCAGGCACTTTTCCCGGACAATATCCTTCAGACGGTTGACAAAATTGATGTCTCCGTTCTGTCCAATCAGAATACTGACCATATCGCTGTTCTCCTTCACCAGCTGGAAGACGCGGGTGAAGACGAGAGCCGGATTGGACAGCAGATCAGAAGCTTTGAAATGATTCAGCACATCCTCCAGCTCCTCTAACAGCTCATTTTCAATCTGTTCCATTAAATCGAAGATATCTCTGTAGTGCAGGTAGAAGGTTCCCCTGTTAATATCGGCCTTTTCCGAGATTTCCCGCACTGTAATATCCTGAATCCGCTTTGTCTTTAAAAGTTCAGTGAGACACTGGCGGATCACCCGCCGCGTTTTTCTGATTCTCCGATCGAGAGTTTCCCCCTTCATAATTAAAATCTCCTTTAAATCGATGCCTATTTCTGGAAATGATCACCAGATATATGCATTAATCAACATATATTTACAATTTGATTATTAATGTTCTCTGTGTGGAAAAATGATTATTGTCAATCATTTCGTTCCTGAGTATAATTTATTATAAATCATTAATCAACACATGTCAATTAATAGAATCTGTGTTTGTTAACAGGATATATGTTGAACACAGGACAAATATCACTATAGCTTGAAAGGAAGATGTATATGAAGCGAAATAAGAAACACATATCCAGTATCTGCCTGGCAGCGGCCCTGCTCTCTCTTTCTGTTCCAGGAACAGTCAGGGCGGAGGAGAGCGCTGGCTGGGTTTCTGACGAAGCGGGATGGAGGTACATAGAGGCAGACGGAACAGGCGCGGCCCCGGGCTGGAAGCTGATAGACGGATCCTGGTACTGGTTTGAGGACAGCGGACGGATGCGGACGGGATGGCTCCTTCAGGGCGATACCTGGTATTACCTGGACGATTCCGGCACCATGGCGTCAGGATGGCGGACCATCGGCGGAAAAAGCTACTATTTTACAGAGAGCGGAGCCATGAAAACAGGCCACGTGGAGCAGAATGGGACCGTTTATTCCTTCCACAGCGACGGAAGCGTGGACACGGCTAAAAAAGAAAAAAATACAGGCGGCGGAGCCTTTGAGATCGGTTTTTATGACGAGGCCTGCCAGAATCTGGCGTCCAACTTAAACGAGCTGAAGCTGGACAGTTTTGACGGCGATGAGGACGAAGATTATTATGAGGACGACAAAAAGGATTACGACAGGGACGCCAGCTATGAGATCAGCGGAAAGCTGACAGAGATTGCGGCCCACCGCCTTGCCATGGCCAGAGAAAAAGGGTATGGAAACGGAAAGATCCCGGAGGAAGGCGATCTGACGGATTACTTAAACAGCATCCAGTATAACGGCGGCCGCCGCCATATGGAGGTGTACATCAAGAATGTGGACGGAGCCGGCGAGGCGGAGGAGAAGCTTCTGGATATCCAGGAGGACGCGAAGAAGCGGCAGGACAGACCGGACTACTACGGCGGGATGGGAATTGCCCACACAGAGGTAAACGGAAGCGATTACTACATGGTGATCTTTATGAAATAGACTGGCAGGGCAGGGAATTCTGATGACGATGCGAACATTAATACGGACATTAAAAATAAAAGGAATGCAGCTTTCGGGAGCGCCTGCAGGAGAAAAGCCGAAGTTCAGTCTTCCTGATTTTATCCTGGAAAAGAGCAGAGCCATTGAAAAGCTGTTTCTCGTTCTGGTGATTCTGTCGGTGATTGCGGCTCCCTTTGTGGAGGTCAATTACGACCTGACGGAGTACCTGCCGGACACAGTGCAGTCGAAGCAGGGGCTGGATCTGATGGAGGAGAAATTCGGCTATCCAGGAACCGCCAGGGTGATGATTGAGGATGTGACTCTCTATCAGGCAAAGCTTTACAAGGATAAGCTGGAAGCTGTGGACGGAGTGGATCAGATTTTGTGGCTGGATATGGGGACAGACGTCTACTCGTCTTCCAGCTTTATCGACAGCAGCGATATTGCAGATTATTATAAAGACGGGTCGGCGGTCATGGACGTGACCTTTGTGGAGGGAGATACCAGCAAGAAAACCTCTGAGGCCATTGACGCGATGATGGAGATTCTGGGAGATAAGGGATACTTTACAGGTCCGGCTGTGCAGAACAAGTCTCTGGAAGAAAATGTCAGCAGGGAAATGAACATGATTCTGGCTCTGGGCGTCCTGATGATTTTTCTGATTCTCTGTATTACCACCAATTCCTGGTTTGAGCCGGTGCTCTATCTGACCATCATGGGAGTGGCGATCCTTATTAATAAGGGCACCAATATTTTTCTGGGCCGGATTTCCTTCCTGACGGACAGCGTGTCGGCTGTACTGCAGCTGGCAGTTTCCATGGATTACTCCATTTTCCTGATTCACGCCTACACCAGGGAAAAACAGAAGGGAATTGAGCAGAGGCAGGCACTCAGAAACGCTATCGACGAGGCGCTCCGCTCCATTTTCGCCAGCAGCCTGACGACCATCGTGGGCTTTATCGTGCTGGCTTTTATGAAGTTCAGCATTGGGTTTGATATGGGAATCGTGCTGGCCAAGGGAATTGTAGTCAGCCTGGTTACTGTCGTTTTGTTTATGCCTGCCATGATTCTTCGGACCATGTCCCTGATCGAGCGGACGGCCCACCGGCCGTTTCTGCCTGATTTCGAGGGGCTGAGCCGGAAAATCTATAAAATACGCTGGGCAGTTCTGATTTTTGTGGCAGTGATTATCATTCCCGCCTACACGGCTCAGGGCATGAATTCTTTCCTCTTTGGAAACGAGTCGGTGGGCGACAGCGAGGGAACGAAGGTCTATGAGGACGAACAGGTGATCAATGAGAAGTTCGGCAGAAGCAATCTGATGATTGCCCTGGTTCCCAACACCTCCATAGTGACGGAGAAGGCGTTTTCTGACGAGGTGGAAAGCCTCCCCTATACGAAGTCCGTGACTTCTATGGCAGGGACGCTTCCGGCAGGCATTCCGGAGAGATTTCTGCCCAGGTCGGTGACAGAGCTGCTTCACAAGGAGGATTATGCCAGAATCCTGATTTATGTAAAATCCAAGGGGGAGAGTCCCCTGGCCTACCAGTGCTCTGACGAGATTCAGGCGATTATGAAACGGTATTATCCGGAGCACTCCTATCTGGTGGGAACCACGCCCTCCACTCAGGACATAGAGACTACGATCACAAAAGATTATGCCAGGGTGAATGCCATGTCCCTGATCGGCGTGTTCCTGGTAGTCATGTTCAGCTTTAAGTCTCTGATCATACCGCTTATCATTATGATTCCCATCGAGGTGGCGGTTTTTATCAATATGGCCGTGCCTTACATTGTGGGGGATACTCTGATTTTTATGGGCTACATTATCGTAAGCTCCATCCAGCTGGGGGCTACCGTCGACTATGCGATTTTGACTACCAGCAATTACCTGGAGTGCCGCAGGGAGGCCGGGAAAGAGCAGGCGGTGATTATGGCGTTAAAGAGAACTATACCGGCGGTGCTGACCTCCGGATCCATCCTGACTGTGGCAGGCTATATGGTTTATAAGATTTCCAGCGTGGCGGCCATCGGAGATCTGGGACATCTGATCGGCAGGGGAGCCTGGATGAGCATGGTTCTGGTGCTTACGCTGATGCCGGCTTTTCTGGCTCTGTTTGATCACATCCTGATGGATAATGAGTTTCAGCGGCTCAAGAAAGCCCTGAGCAGGAGGAGCAGAAAAAAGAAAGTACAGGAAAAGGAGGCTTCTGGCCATGAAACATAGAATGAGAATCAGAATCTCAGAAAAAAGAATGGGGAAACGGCTTCTGGCCTCCGTCATGGCCGCGGTAACGGCGTCCACAGCCATTGCCGTGCCGGCGTCTGCAGCGCCTCCCAGAGTCCAAGTGGACGAGACCATGTATGTCAATCTCGATTATTATGGATCCGAGACGGAGATCAACGTGGTGAAGGGCTGCAGCACCAACGGCGTGACGGAGTATACAGATTACGGCATTTATGAAAAGGTAGAAAATATGACGGACAGCACAGCGCCGTCTATGGGGGACGGAAGCGTTACCTGGAAGTTCCCTGACAAGAATCAGAGATTTTATTATCAGTGTACCCTTCCGAAGGAAGAGATGGAGCTTCCCTGGACCTTCGACATTTCCTATAAGCTCAATGGCGTGGAGACAGAGCCCAAAGCCTTAAACGGAGCGTCCGGGCTGGTAGAAATTCATGTGAAGGCAGTCCCGAATCAAAAGGCCAAGGCCTATTTCAGAAACAACATGATTCTGACTGTGGCAGTTCCGGCCGATATGAGCAAATATTACAGCATCGACGCGCCCGGCTCCCAGCTTCAGTCAGTGGGAAGCTATTCTGCCGCCGTTTTTATGGCGCTTCCGGGAGAGGAGGGCGATTACACGGTGCGCCTTGGAAGCGACAGCTTCGAGAGCCCCGGAATCGTGATGATGATGGTTCCAGGAACCGCCAGCGCCTTTGAGCACATTGCGGATTTAAAGGAGGCCAAAGACACCTGGAGAGAGAACGGGGACGCTCTCTATGAAAGCTATGACGCCATGCTGCAGGCCTTTGAATCCATGGGCACAGGCGTTTCCACGGTTCAGAGCGGTCTGGGGCAGCTTGAGCAGGGCAGACAGATTTTATCAGGCAGCAGAGCGGCGATTGAGAGCGGATCCGCTCAGGCCCTTGACGATCTGCTGTCTGTGACAGAGCAGACGTCGAAGCTGATTCCTTATCTGGAGACGGCCCAGAACGCGGTGACGGACATTAACGACAACGCCAGGGCCATCTACAATACCATGGAGGATATGCAGGATGAGCTGGACGATCTGTACAGCGGATTAAAGTCTCTGCAGCATTCCCTGGAACGTGCTTCTGACAGCATCGGAGCCGGTATCACGGCTGCCGAGCAGCAGGCCATAGCGGAGGAGATCCAGAAAAAGGCAGGGCAGCTGGAGCAGATTCTGGCGGCCCTGGGACAGCTGGGGCAGGGCGCAGGCGGAAGCTGGCAGCTTGCCTTGGAAGACTGGGAGGATCTGGAGGAAGCCCTTTCAGAGGCAGATTCCTTCCGCTATGACAGAGGTTCCGCAAAAAAGCCTGACGGACAGGAATTGTCAGAGAAAGACAGCTCAGAAGGCGCTGGAAAGGCCACGGCAAGCAGCGCAGAGGAGAAAGGGACACAAGAGGAAAAGAGAGAAGACGAGTCAGAAAACAGCAGTGTGACGGCTTTTTCCACTGATGAGGAGCCTGTGCTTTTGGATCCGGACAGGAGAGGGCCTTCTGGAGAGCCTGGATCCGGCGGGGATAATGACGCGGACTTTGAAGAATGGCAGGAGTGGCAGGACGAGGAGCTGGAGAAGTACGCAGACCAGGTGGAGGCGGGACTTCAGACTGTGTCTGGAACCTCCTATGGCGGAGACGTCGGTCTCCTGCTCCAGATGGTGAAAGAACTGCTTGGAAGCTCAGACGAGACCATTGCGAAGGCCGGAGCCCTGATCCAGAAAATCAACGGACTCTGTTCCGTCATCTCCGAGGCTGGGGAGGATACGGCCAGGGTGGTGAAGGAACTTCGAAGCTGCACGGATCAGCTGGTAAACCTGCTAGACGACACAAGAGTGATGATTGACACGATGGACAGCTATGTGCCCTCCATGCTGGATGCTCTGGGAGCTACAGAGGAGCTGATGAACCGTCTGGCAAAAGCTATGGGAAGCACGGAGAGCGTGCTGCGCGCCGTTCACAATACTCTGGCAGCTGCCGGAGATTCTCTGGACGGGGGAGCCAAAAACACCCTGGCAGGAATGCAGGAACTGTTAAACCACAGCCTGACAGCCATTGAGAGCTTAAAGCAGGTGAGAGAGGCCAGCCGGAATATGAAGGATACGCTGGATGAACAGCTGGACAAATTTGAGGAGGAAAACAATTTCCTGAATCTGGATCCAGGCGAAGATCTGGTATCTTTCACCTCCGGGAAAAATCCTTCCCCCCACAGCATTCAGATCCTTTTAAGAACGGAGGAGATAGACGACGAGGCGTTAAGTGGAGACACTGCAGATCTGGAGGCCTCCGCCCAGGCAGATCCGGGGCCTCTGGCCAGGATCTGGAACGTGCTTGTAAAGATTGTGAAAGCGGTTGTCGATATTTTTAAAAACAGGTAGCGCCAGTACGCGCTGCCTCAGACGGGAAAAGCAGGCGTTTCAGGCGGCTTTCTGTGAAGTCTTTCAGGCGGATCGGAGGGCCGCTTTGTTTTTCCTGTCGAGAAAGCGGAAAATTTACCGAAATAAACTTCTTGCATAATAGCGAGCTTATATTATAATAGAGAGATGAACAAAAAGAAAAAGCCTGCGCAGGGACAGGCTGTCTGCAGACAGAGGAAGCAGACAGAAGAAAGGACAGGAAAGACATGGGCAGAGGGCTTGACAGCTTCACTGTGAAGGAGGCAGAGGAATACCTGAACGGGATTCCTAAATTTACCAGGAAGAAGCATTCCATAGAAGAACTCAGGGAAATATTGGACGAGACAGGACTTTCCCTTGACGGCGTCAGGCTGATTCATGTGGCCGGAACGAACGGAAAGGGTTCTGTGTGCGCTTTTTTGTCCTCGATTCTCAGGGAAGCCGGGGAGCCTGCGGCAGTGTTTACCTCTCCTCACCTGGTTTCTGTCAGAGAGCGGTTTGTCTTTGACGGAAAACAGGTGGAAGAGGAGGAATTTCTCGCAGCATTTTGCCGGATACAGCAGATTCTTCCCATGATGGAGGAGAGAGGACTTGGCCATCCGTCTTATTTTGAGTATTTGTTTCTGATGTTTGCCGCCATGATGCAGAAGAGAAGAGAGTACACGGCAGTGCTGGAGACCGGGCTTGGAGGGAGACTGGATGCGACCAACTGCGTCCGCCGTCCGCAGGTATGCGTGATCACCTCTGTCAGCCTGGATCACATGGAGTATCTGGGAACTACGGTGGAGCAGATTGCAGGGGAGAAGGCCGGCATCATCAAGCCGGGCGTTCCCGTATTTTATGACAGGAGCGATGCACGGGCCGCCGCTGTGATTGAGAGCCAGGCCAGGCGTTTAAAGAGCCCTGCCTTTGGGGTGGGGGAGGAAGCGTCCTGGCAGCAGACTCTGGAACATGGGCGCCTGTTTTTGAGAGAGGGAGAGAAGACCCTGGAAATCCCCTTTGCCGCCCCTTACCAAGTGGTAAACGCCATGCTGGCAGTCCGGACGGCCGGGTATCTGGGAATTTCCTGGCAGGCCGTTTCCGAGGGAGTGAGAAAGACCGTCTGGCCGGGCCGTATGGAGGAGATTGCTCTCGGCGTCTATTTAGACGGCGCTCACAATGAGGGCGGAATCCGGGCGTTTGCCAGGGCTGCCTCCCAGATTCCAGGAAAGAGGAAAATTCTCCTGTTTGCCGCAGCCTCGGATAAGGAGTATCCGACGATGCTGCGTCTGCTGCTTGAGACGCTGCGCCCCGACGCCGCGGTACTGACCCGCATTGCCGGCAGCAGAGGGCTTGAAGTGGAGACGCTCCGGGCGGCGGCAGAAAAGGAGGCCAGAGAAGCCGGTCTGTCTGTTCCGATGACAGTCAGGCCGACAGCGGAGGAGGCGCTTCTTGCCGCCCTTCAGGATAAAGGGAAGGACGACACGGTATTCTGCGCCGGCTCTCTTTACCTGGCAGGAGAAATAGAAGATGTGATAAGGAGGAACCGTTATGACAAAAGAAGATAGAACCATGATTGACTTTGACGAGGAGATCAGCCGTTTCCAGCCCAGCCTGGAAGTGGAGGACATCGGAGAAGCCATCGTAAAGAGCGATTTGACCGATATGTCAGATATTGTGATGGAAGTACTTAAACATGCGAAAGAGCGGTAAACGATATGGATCAGTTAAAAAAAATCCGTCTGGCTTCCAACGGTTTTTATAACCTGGGGCTGGAACGGGCCAAGATACGCGACCTGACGGGGGCGGTGGAGGCGCTGAAAAAGTGCCTGATGCTGAATAAATACCACATTGACGGAAGAAACCTTCTGGGACTTATCTACTATGAGATGGGAGAGGTGTCAGACGCTCTGGTTCAGTGGGTCATCAGCATGAATTTTAAGGAGCAGGACAACCGGGCCGACTATTATCTGGATCAGATTCAGAGGAAGCCGGAGCGGCTGGATACAGTAAGCCAGAATGTCAAGCGGTACAACCAGGCGTTGGCCCAGGCCCAGGCCGGGGACGACGATCTGGCAGTTCTGCAGCTGACGAAGGTGGTGGAGGTAAACCCGAACTTTATTAAGGCCCACCTGCTGCTGGCAGCGCTTTATATGAGCCGCGGAACCTACACGAAGGCGGGCAAATCCCTTCTGAAGGTATTGAAGATTGACAAGAATAATCCCAAGGCATCCTGGTACATGTCCATTGTCAAGGCCAGGACGGGCCGGGCGGATGTGGAGAGAAGAAAGCTTAAAAACGCTTTTTCTCACAAAAAAATGCAGGACGACGATGTGATTATTCCGCCTTCCTACAAAGAAAATACGGGATGGCAGTCCATCTTAAACATTGTGGCAGGCCTGGCGCTGGGAGCCATGGTGATTTTCTTCCTGGTTATGCCCACGAAGATTAAGGCGCTGAATAATGAGCACAATCAGGAAATCCTCAAATACGAGGAGAAGATTAATCAGAGAAACGAGGAAATTGACAGCTTAAACGGACAGATGGAGCAGGCCAACAGCGATAAAGAGACAGCGGAGCAGAAGCTGGACGAAGCGTTAAACAGCAACGACAGCCAGGTGAACCAGTACGCGATCCTTGTTAAGATGCTGCAGGCTTACCGAAACGAGGATCTGACCGGGGCAGTCACACTGTATCCTGGATTCAATCCGTCGATTTTTACGGACGAGACGGTGCTTCAGATTGCCAACGGAATCAAGCAGGACATCGAGACGAACGGCTACCAGACCCTGGAGGATCTGGCCTACACCATGTGGTCGGCCGGCCGGATGGACGAGGCGTTAAATTATTACAACACCTGTCTGACCATCCGCCCGCAGAATCCGAAGGTAATTTTCAGCATGGGAATGATTTACCGTTCCAAGCAGGATTACGCCAAGGCGGTGGAGCTGTTCACCCAGGTAAGCACCCAGTACGGAGATTCCGAGTACGCGGAAAAAGCCAGAAATCAGCTGACAGAGCTGGCGCCGTACGTGCAGACGGCGCCCCAGCAGCCGGCAGAACCAGAGGGAGAAGCTCAGCCGGAGGGCGGGGAACCGGAAGCAGAGCCTGATCATACAGACGGCGGACAGGAAGCAGAGCCGCAGCAGTAAGACACATAAGAATGAAAAGAGACACTACAGAAGATGGAAGATTCTTTTGCAGTGTCTTTTTTTTGCGTTAAAAATGGAAAAAACGCCGGGATTCCGGCTTTCGCTGATTCGTAAGCTTTTTAACAGGACAGGAATAAAAAAAGGACTCCGGGGAATACTTTCATAGGACGCAGTGAGCAGATAAACAGAAAAAGGACGGACAAAAAAACTGGGCAGGAAAAGGAGGAAAAAGGCATGGAACAGGATTTTACATATGAGGCGTCGGAACAGATGCTGGTGATTCATCTTCCCAGAGAGGTAGATCACCATAACTGTACGGCGCTGAAAAATGAGACGGATCTGATTTTGGCAGAAAATTATGTGACCAGAATGATTTTTGACTTTACGGATACGCAGTTTATGGACAGCTCAGGAATCGGGGTGCTGTTAAACCGCTACAAGCAGATGAGGGGAAGCAGGGGAAGCGTCGCCTATTACGGGGCGGGACGCCAGGTGAAACGGATTCTGTCTATCGGAGGAATCGCGGGAATTGTGCAGGGATACGATACGAAGGAGGCGGCCATAGAGGGACGCCTGGAAAGGAGAGAGCCATGCAGAAGGGGATGGAGATGAAAAAAAACGGGAGACAGACAGAGACAATGAGGATGGAGATTGAGAGCCGCTCAGAAAACGAGGAATTTGCCCGGGTGGCGGCGGCGGTGTTTTTAAGCCGCCTGGATCCTACAGTGGAGGAGATGGACGATATAAAGACTGCGGTTTCGGAAGCTGTTACCAACGCAGTCATCCATGGATATGGAGGCGGGGAAGGGACCATTTACATAGAAATTCAGGTCTGCGGCAGGGAGGCAAGGATTACGATCCGGGACGAAGGCGTTGGAATCGCAGACATTGGCAAGGCCATGGAGCCCATGTACACCTCCGAACCGTCCGGAGAACGGTCCGGCATGGGATTCTCCTTTATGGAGGCCTTTATGGATCAGGTGGCCGTGGAATCAGAACCTGGCCGCGGAACAGCCGTCATCATGACAAAGACGGTCGGCAGGTGAGCGTATGGAAGGAACAGAGAGACAGGATAGAACGATACAGCTCATTTCCCTGGCCCACCAGGGAGATAAAGAGGCCAGAGATGCTCTGGTAGAGGAAAACGTAGGCCTGATCTGGAGTATTGTCCGAAGGTTTGTGGGAAGGGGCTGCGAGACGGAAGATCTGTTCCAGATCGGAAGTATCGGCCTGATGAAGGCCATTGATAAATTTGACACGGCCTTTGATGTGAAATTTTCTACCTATGCAGTCCCCATGATTATGGGCGAGATCAAGAGATTTCTACGGGACGACGGGATTATCAAGGTAAGCCGTTCCATCAGGGAGATGGGAATACGTGTCAGCGCGTCCAGGCAGAAGCTGTCGGGAACGCTGGGCAGGGAGCCGACGCTGGAGGAGCTGGCAGAGGACGTGGGGGCCAGCCGCGAAGAGGTGGCCGTTTCTCTGGAGGCCGGGGCCCAGGTGGAATCTCTGTATGCCCCGGCGGCAGGAGGAGAGGAGACAAATCTGTCTCTCCTGGACAGAGTTGGCGGCGAAAACGGCGGACAGGAGGAGGCGCTGAACCGGCTTGTCCTCAGGGAACTTTTGGGAACCCTTGAAAAGAAGGAGCGGGACCTGATTGTGAGACGCTATTTCTATGACCAGACACAGACAAAAATTGCAGAAGCCCTGGGGATTTCCCAGGTTCAGGTTTCCAGGATGGAGAAGCGGATTTTAAAGAAAATGCGGGAAGGCTTTGAATAAAAACAGAAATTTTCTCCATACTAATAAGAAATCGTTTGGTGATGGGCCTGTGTCTGCCCAAAAGCTTTGGGAGTCTAGCTTGAAAAGAAGGAGGGATTATGCCAGTATGAACTTACAAGAGGATAGAAGAAAATGGGAGAAAGGCATGACAATAAGTCAAAAAATAGAACTGAAACATCAGGAGGATTTGCAGCGCCTTAGAGGCTTTCGATTACTTGATGATGACTTTTTGACAAAATGCTTCGAGAGTAAGATGTGCTGGCAGGCAGGGTAAGATTTTTCAAAGAGAGTAAGGAGGGGATTGCAGCTATGTGTAAGACTATGGAAGATATGAGATAGGAAGCGTTGCAGAAATGTCCGGATTACTGCTTGATAGGGTAAAAGAGTTGGAAGCGAATAGGAATGTATAAGTCACATTTTTTATCTGATACATAGTAAGGCGGAGAAACTCCGAACAAATAGCGAACATAAATGGTAAAAATTTTGGCCGGAGAACTGAAATTGGTTTTCCGGCCGTTTTTGGAAAAATTTAGAATGGCAGTACCGGGAATAGAGGCACTTTTATACAGGTCTGCTTTTTACAACGAAAATATTCCTCGATCCGCCATCTGGAAAAGTAGGTTCTGGCAATGCGGATCACATCATCCTTTGAACGGCTCTCTTTGTTTGCAGCCAGCATCATGGGATGTTCCGTGATCCATAGACCAGAACCAGATAAATATTCTTCCGGGAGGCAGTGATCTGAACTTTTACGTGGGAAAGATACCACTTTTATCAATGAGAACCACTGGTTCAGAGGGAACGATACTTTTTGCGGTGTGGAGATAAGAAGCAGCCGCAGAAGCCGGCGTTCCTTCCGAAAGATGATTGGAAAGCCGTTTTACGGTATTCGCCTTATGTACCGTTTCATGAAGCTGGCTGGAAATATCAGTGAGCAGGCAGCTTCTGGATGTCAGAATGCCATAAACCATATCTGCTGTGAACTTCCGATGAGGTTTTGAAAGTGTGCAGGAGATTTTATTAGTAAAAGCCAAAATTTTTCTTTTCAAACGGTAGGTGATTGATGTAGAGTTAGTCATAAGGAATCTCCTTTCTTTTTGTTCAGTAAGGTTTTTGTTTGACGGCTTAATTGCACATCAAAAATGAATATGATTCCTTATATTTTAGCTATTTTGAAAGCTGAGGACAACAAAACTTAATAGATTTGTCTCGTGTGGGGATGATTATGAGGAAAATTAAGGTGTTATAAATAAATTGACTTGAAATAAGAAGAGTGATATAATAAGTGTAAAATAAAACATTTGGTTGAGTTGTAGATTTAGAGAGGAAAACAATATGAAAAAATTATTAATTTTTCCCCCGGGATGGTCACCAGTTGGGCCATATTTAGCTTTACCGATTTTAAAATCATATCTTAAAGAAAAAGAAAATATTGAGGTATCTATTAAGGACTTAAATATAGAATTTTATGATAAAATCTTATCGGCGGACTATATAGAAAAGGCTTTAAACAATATAGAAGAAAAGAATTTGAGTGAATCTGAAAAAATAACTCTACAACTAATTAAAATGTCCTCTTTAAATGTTGATAGGGCAAAAGAAGTTTTTAGAGGTGAAGAATATTTTGATTTAGAAAAGAGAAATTATGCAGAAAATATTATAAAAATGCACTATTTATAATTAGTAAATCTATAGAGGGGAGTACTATTGATCTAAATCAGATACAATTACTTTACGATTTTAAAAAAACAGAAGAAATTTTAAGAGCTTTAGATGATAGTGTTCATAACCCATTTGTTCAATTTTATAAGGCAGAAATAATTCCATATATAAATAGTGAGAATATAGAGTTTTTAGGCATTTCAATTAGTGGTTCATCGCAGTTAATATCAGCTTTAACTTTATGCAAACTAGTTAAAAAATTTTGTAAATGTGTTGTTCATATCTCTCTAGGTGGTAATTATATAACAAGATTAGCAATTAATAATTTATCAAATAACCATCCGTTTTATGAATTTTTTGATTCGATAATGTTATATGATGGTGAGGCAGTACTTCCTGTATTGATTAGAGCTATTGAGCAAAAGAAACATTTAGAGAATATTAATAATTTGTATTATATAAGTAATGGTGTTATACAAAAAAACAAGATAGTTGGAACCGATATTTTAAATGACACAGTTCCTGATTTTGATGGTTTTGCAATAGAAAAATACCTTATGCCAGAGTTGGTTTTGCCTATATATACAAGCAGATGTTGTTTCAATAAATGTGCTTTTTGTACTATACCACATGCTACAGCAGGAAATTATCGTACTATTCCTGTTGAAAAAGTTGTACATAATGTAAAAGTTCTAAGCCAAAGATATAAATCAAAAGTTTTTTCGTTTGTAGACGAAACGTTTGAAGCTGGAAGAATGATACAATTTGCTGAGTTAATTGTGAAAGAAAATTTAGAGATTTTTTGGCATGGTGAGACACGTTTTAGTAAAAAATTAACAAACGAAGGATGTTCCAAAATTTATGCCAGTGGCTGTAGACAAATTCAATTTGGACTAGAATCATATAATCAGCGTGTTTTAGACAAAATGAAAAAACATGTTAAGCTTGAATGGATAAATGATAATATTGAAAATTGTTTAAAAAACAAGGTGCCAGTACATTTATTTTTTATGGTAGGTTTTCCAACTGAGACTCAGGAAGAGGCGATAAGGACTATAAATTATACTACTAAAATTTTATATGATTCAAAATATAAATATGGAGTACCTTACTCTACGAGAGGTTTCCAAGAGTTTGGATTAGATATAGGCTCTGACGTATGGCATTATCCTGAAAAATATTTTGTTTCTAATATAGATGTACTCGCGAGAGGAGATTTGTCTACGAACGCTGATTACGATATTTCCTGTGGTTTAACTCAGGCAGAAAGTAGAGATTTGGTAAGTGAATCTAGATTTGAAGAGCAAATACAACAATTATTTCCAGAGTACATAATTCTTCCAAATAGACTTCACATATCTGAGATTACTTGGATTTTAGATTCAATAAACAAAGTTGATTATAATAAAGAGAATTTAAACAAAGTTAATAATATAAATAGATATAGTGAAAAAACTATTTTGGTATTGAATGAAACGGTAAGTTTCTGTAGATGTTATAATGAAGTTGCTGGTTTTGAAAATAAAATAGTATTTTATAATCCTAATAACCATTATATATTTTCAATATCAGTTGAGTTTGAAGAGGAGATACAAAAATTAAAACAGGGAATATTAATCTCAGATATAAAATATTCCGAAGAATTGTATTATGAAATTTCGTTGATGGTTTATTTCGGATTTGTTGAAGCTTTATATGACGAGGCAAAAGTAAAAAGAAATGTAAAGGATGATTATTACATTCTTAATTCTCATTTTATAAAAAGAGAGAAAGATAATACAATATTTTTATTTAATTTAATTACATATAATTTATGTAAGGTAAATAAATTAGCATTACTTTTATTAGAATTTTTTAAAAAGGGGGATTCCTTAAAAAAATTAAAGAGGAGTTTATGTGATAATAATATAAGGATTAAAGAGGAAAATTTAGAGAAATTTATAAGTATAATGCTAGATGCAAAGATTTTGTTGCCTTTTTATAGAATGACAGTGCTATAAGAGCATCATATAAAGCTGAATTATAAAAATATTAGAAATTTTATATAGGATAGAAAAGATATCAAATTAAGCGACGACAAAGGCATATCGAGTTAAAAGAAGAGGGAGTGGTGTCTATTTCGATGCTATAAAAGCAGTAAGATAATTGTTCAGTTTTCTGAGTTTAGCTATAAGTGGCTATAAACAGCTTTATTTAAAAACCATTTTCTACAGAAGTGCGGTATAAAATGATCCAGAAAAGGTTTAACTCATTCAAAGAGAAAGTTGCGAAGTAAAGTTCTGGTTAGAAGTGTAGAGTTTATAGTAGTGAAACTTAAAGAGGTAATAAGTACACTGATAGTTCTAAAGATTATGATGGATAATTCCTTGCTGTAAGGGGGGGATTAACCATAAATATATTGTAATAGGAGGTGAGAAAATGGAAAAAGAGTTAATAGAAAGATTAAAAGAACTTGAAGCACAAGACATATTTGCTGAAAATCTGGAAAATGAAGACTATGTAGTAAAATACTCAACATGATCTAATTGTATTAATAATTAGACAGAGGGGGAGGTTTTATTTAAAGTATAAAGCCTCCTCTTTTGTTTGGTTAAAAAATATTTTGCTACTATTATAAGAGAAATTAAGATAGAAACTCTTGAGGATAATGTTAAAATTTGGGAAAAATAAAAATTTGCTATTTGGTAACTGACAGCCAATTAGTTATGATATTAGAATAGTAGTTCTTATCTATTCCTGTAAAATTTGTGTGATTACCTCTCGTCTGTGTAAAATGGCTGATTATTTTTTGGGGAAAAAGTGACTGGTTCGATGAAAAATATTATTTTTTTAATACTTGGAAGAGCAACCTCTAAATTTGGAAGTATGGCGTATTTAACAGTCTTGCCGCTGTATATCCTGGACAGGACGCAGAGCTTGGCGTTTGCGGGATTTTTTTTGATGTGTACCTCGCTGCCGGCGGTACTGTGCAGTTCATTTTTAGGGGTTTTAGTTGACAGGATAAGCCGGAAGAAGCTGATTATATTCTGCGATTTATGCTGTGCTGCCATTTATGCCGCGCTGCTGTATTTTAAGGAAGGGCAGGGCAATTATATTGCATGGCTCATGATGGCAAGCATTATGATCAATATCTTAAGCAATCTGTTTGAAATTTCGTCCAAGGTGTTATTTACAGAATTATTAGAGAAGGCGGAGATAGGACGATATAATGGGCTGAAAAGCTTAACTGACAACATGGCGTCCATCGCTGCCCCCATAGCGGGCACCTTTTTATGGGGATGGCTGGGCTTTCGGTGCATTTTGGCTTTGATGGGAGTTCTTTACCTGTTATCGGCAGTTCAGGAATCCGCAATTATTTATAAAGTCGCGTTTCAGAAGCCAGAGCGTGAGAGAGGGGCCGGCCAGGCATTTCTTGACGGGCTTCGATTTATCAGCCGTGATAAAAATATCAGGCCGCTTTTTTTAATGGTGATGCTTCTTAACTTTTTTCTCGGAGGTATGGAGGAAATTATGAATCCTGGAATGGTGGTGCAGAAGTATGGGATCAATGAGGCCTTATTTGGTATTGCCGCCTCTGTTTCCATAGCAGGCAGCATATGTGCGGGGATGTTAATTTTTAAAAGCTCCCAATTCAGCCATAAGGATAGAATGACAGAATTTATTGTCTGCAACAGCGCAGTGATGATTGGGGTGGGAGGGGCGTCTATTGTCCTGTTCCCTGAAAAGCAGCTATTTTTTGTCGTATTTTTGCTGTGTCAGTTCCTGATCGGCCTGCTGACTACGTGTGTGAACGTCCCGCTAAGCTCAAAACTGCAAGTTTCCGTCCCAGTGGAATATCAGGGGAGGTTTTTCGCGGTATTGGCATTTTTTTCAGGGCTGCTGGTTCCGGCGGGCAGCTGGTACTCGGGGCTTCTGGCCTCTTATGTGGGAGCAGACTGGGCGTGTATGATAAACAATCTTTTTGTTATTGCAGTCGCCCTGGCCATAAGGAGAAGGCTGTAGAAAAGCAGGTTGAATATATAGATAATATCTTGCAATTCATTACATTTTTCTAAAATTAATTCATATATCCGGGAAAGTATTCTATACTCAGCTTAACAGACATAGAGAAGGCATCCAGCGTTCAGGAACAGGCAGCAGCCTTGACTGAAATCACACAGCAGGTAGACGAAAATACCCAGCTGATTGTGAGACGCTATTTCTATGACCAGACACAGACAAAAATTGCAGAAGCCATGGGGATTTCACAGGTTCAGGTTTCCAGGATGGAGAAGCGGA
>OGXP01001177.1_pt1 | contig 23362 bp, 30 predicted proteins | sample 1576351 | NCBI WGS metagenome assembly OGXP01 (sample SAMEA3541517, study PRJEB24748) | human gut metagenome | biome: human gut; feature: human-associated habitat; material: faeces | place: China | collected 2012
TTTGAGTTTTTCCGTTATGAAGATGTGATAAAAAAAGTCTTCTTTTTCAAGAAGTTGGAAATTTAGGAACAATTTTCTTTGCTCTTCCTGCTGCAATAATTCTTGGACTAAAAAGAGAAGCAATAGGAGCAGCACACTCAATTAACCGTGAATCAAATCTTGCCCTCGTAACAGATATGTTTGGAGTGGATTCACCTGAAACAAGAGGAAGCCTTTCTGTTTATATTGTAGGAGGAATGATTGGTACAATATATTTTGGAATTCTTGCTTCACTTGTTGCCTATACAGGAATTTTCCATCCATTTGCTCTGGCTCTTGCAAGCGGAGTGGGAGCAGGAATTATGATGGCAAGTGCCACTGCATCACTTTCAATTATATATCCTGAAATGGCAGCTCAAATTTCAGCTCTTGCCAGTGCAAGTGAAACTCTTTCAGGGATAACAGGAATTTATGTAGCTATTTTGGTTGGAATACCTCTTACAAAAAAATTATACAATTTTTTAGAGCCTAGACTTTCTTCAAAGAAAAATAAAGGAGAAGATAAATAATGAGATATAGAGAATGGATATTTTTATTTATACTTGCAGGATGCGGAATTGCTCTTGCAAACTTTGTTGGATTTAAAGTTGGATTTTTTGAATCTCTTCCGGGGATTGCAATTCTTCTTGCTGTTTCTTTTTGTGCTGTTGTTATTTCAAAACTTCTTTATTTTTTACGTCTGCCCATTGTTGCATACTGCTCAATTCTTGGGCTTCTTATAGCCTGCCCTCTTTCTCCTGTAAATGATTATGTCATTTCTGCTGTAGGAAAAATTCAATTTACTGCACCTCTTACTATGGTCGGAGCTTTTGCAGGAATTTCCATGAGCAACCAGTTAAAAAGTTTTGCCGGACAGGGCTGGAAAATGGTAATAATAAGTATCCTTGTTATGACTGGAACTTTTCTTGGCTCAGCAACAATTTCTCAGATAGTTCTTGCTTTCACTGGAGTGATTTAAAATGATTTTAAAAAATATCGGCTATTTAAATGAAAATTTTGAAGTTATTTTTCATAAGGATATTCGTATAGAAAATAATATTATTAAAGAGATCGGAACAGATTTAAAATCTTTTTCAGATGAAGAAATCATTGACGGAAAAAAACTTATTGTTATGCCCGGGCTTTGCGACGGACATACTCATATAGGACAGCAGCTTTTAAAGGGAAAAGTTTTAGATGCTGATGGGATAATATGGCAGGATATAATGCTTCCCTTTGAAAGCTCTCTTACAGATGAAATTATGAAATTAAATACAAAACTTGCCCTTATTGAAATGATTCATGCTGGAACAACTTCTTTTGTTGATGCAGGAAGCTATCATATGGACAGTGCCTGTGAAGAAATTTTTAAAAGCGGAATAAGAGGAGCTGTAACTTATTCTACAATGAATGATAAAAATCTTCCTGAAAACATCTGTGACACCACAGAAACAGCTGTGAAAAAAAATGACGAGTTATATGAAAAATGGAATGGAAAAGGTCTTATTCAAGTTTATTATTCGCTGCGTTCTCTTCTTTCTGTTTCAGAAGACCTGATTTTAAAAATTTCTGAACATGCTGAAGAAAGAAATACAATGCTGCAGGCTCATATGAATGAATATGAAAAAGAAGTTCAGCATATAATTTCAAAAACAGGAATGACTCCTTATGAATATCTGGAAAACCTTGGAGTTTTAAAAAATGATTTTATCGGGGCTCACTCTCTTATACTTTCTGAAAAAGAAAAAGAGATTATTTTAAAAAGAGATGTAAAAATCTGCCAGTGTCCTTTCTCAAATTCTGGAAAAGCTCTTGCAGAAACTCCTGAGCTTTTAAAAAGAGGAATTAAAATCGGGCTTGGAACTGACGGAGCTACCCACGGAGGACTAAGTCTCTGGGACGAAATGAAAGCCCTTCGCTGCATGATGAATGTCACTTGGGGAGTAAAAAACTGCGACAGAAAAATTATGCCTGCAAAATCTCTTTTAAAAATGGCAACTGAAAATGGAAAATATTTTTTAAGAAAAAATATAGGTAAAATTAAAGAGGGATATCTGGCTGATTTAATTTTTATAGATTTAAAAGAGCCTCATCTTTGGTTCAGCTCAAATTATACAAACACAATTTTTGAATGTGTGAATAAGGGCGATATAATTCATTCAATGGTTGACGGAAAATGGATTATGAAAGACAGAAAGATTTTAACTATTGATGAAAATTCTGTATTTAAAGAATTGGAGGAAAAATGTTCATTATTATAATTGTAAATTTTATTGTGGGAGGCTTGGTTGGGCTTACAGGAGTTGCAGGATTTCTCCTTCCAATGCTTTATGTTTCTCTCGGATATAATGTCCGTGAAGCTCTGGCTCTCAGCTTTTTTGCATTTCTTGTGTGCGGAATAATCGGTTCAATAAATTATTACAAACATAAACAGCTTGATATATCTTTTGGAACAAAACTTGGAATTTCAAGTTTTATAGGAGCTGTTTTAGGTGTATATCTTAACTCAATGATTGATGATTCTGCTGTGAAAATATTATTGTACATGGTTGTTCTGCTTTCAGGGATTTCAATTCTTCTTCGTAAAGATAAAGAAAATTTAGAAAGCAGAACTCCAAATACAACAGCTGTTGTTATAATGGGAATTATAACTGCTGCTATCTGTGCTTTATCAGGAGCAGGAGGACCTATCCTTGTTATGCCTCTTCTTGTAATTTTAGGAATAGGAGTAAGACAGGCTGTTGCAACAGCTCTTTTTGATTCTATTTTTATTGCTGTTCCAAGTGTCATTGGATATTTAAACGGAAACTTTTCTAAAACACTTTTAACTGTTCTTGCTGTTTCATCTTTTTTTCATGGAATCGGAGTATTTTTAGGAAGCAGATACAGTGTAAAAGTAAATCAGCTTATCATAAAAAGAAGTGTGGCAGTAATTTCTATTTTTGTCGCTCTTTATAAATTATTTATGTAAAATGAAAGCCCTGCATTGATGAATTTTCACCAGCAGGGCAGTTTTCTTTTCGTTGAGGCAGGAGATGAACGATTGATAAAGAGTTCAACCACTAGCAGAGCCGACGAATTAAAAATTTAATTTATTAAATTTTTAATTTGCTCATTAATTTGCCTGCTCAAAAAAAATGAACAATATATTATCTTCCAAATGTTCCGTATTTTTCCTGCTGAATTGAAAGTTCAAGATAAGTTCTTGCAGCTTTTTTATATTTTTCAACAAGTTCTTTATCTTCTATTATGCTGTCATCACTTTTTCTTCTTAAAACTTCTGGAACTGTTATTCCATCGATATAAATATTTTCCTTATCAATTATCCCTACAAAATTATTTTCTACAACATAAGCAGTGCTGTCTTTATTATTTTTGTCCAGTAAATCTTTTCCCCAAGAAGAGTGAATATAATCTCCTCCAAGAATTCCCATAATTGTTGGAAGAAGATCCAGCTGAGAGCCTGCTTTTTCTATCACCTCATGTTTAAGCTGTCCTCCCGGTGTCCAGATTACAAGAGGATTTGAAAACTTTTTCCAATCAATTTCAATAGGCTTTCTTCTGTTTTCTCCGTGGTCTGCCACAAAAACAAAAATTGTATTTTTTGCCCACTCTTTATCTTTCACTGCATTCACAAATCTTCCTATTGAATAATCTGCAAATTTAAAAGCATTGTATCTCTCATAATCAGGATAATCTTCCTCTGTAAATTCCTTAAAGTTTTCATCAATATCAAAAGGAGCATGATTGCTCAGTGTAAAAATTTCAAAAAAGAACGGCTCTTTTAAAGTTCCTAAATATTCAGCTGCTCTGTCAAAAAGTTTATCATCTGGAACTCCCCATTTTATAGTCCTGTCTTTTTTTGAAAAATCATCTCTTGATACAAAATTATCTACTCCATTTGTTTCAAAGAAACCTTTCATATTGTCAAATTCAATATCTCCCCCATACATAAAATGAGTTGAATATCCTCTCTCTTTTAAAATCCCAGAAATTGAAATAAAAGGTTTCTGACCTATAGGTTTTTTCAAAATTGATTTTCCATACTGTGACGGAAATCCTGTAAGAACAGATAAAATTCCTCTGTTAGACCTGTTGCCGTTTGAAAAGAAATTTGTAAATAAAATTCCCTCTTCTGCAAGTTTATTACAATTTGGAGTAAGGTCAGGCTCTCCTCCCAAAACACCAACAGTATCTCCCATAAAACTTTCCATAAGAACTATCACAACATTATAGTTTTTTATCTCTTTTCCTGTTTCTGTCTTTCTTAAAAGCACATTTTTATCTGAAAGAAATTTATCTTTTTCTGTTCCCACATAATTTCTTATATTTTCTTTCAGCTCTTCCTCAGTAAAAATTCTGCTCACTTGAGATTTTCCTTTTTTATTATCTTTTCTTGCAAGATCCAAAGATTTTCCAAGAGCAAAAACACCGTTTATAGCTGTCTGATTTGCAAATGTATACTTACTGAAATAAGCTCTTCCCCAGTTAAGAGTGCTTTGGGAAAATCCTCCTCTTGCTCCAAAAACAGATAAAATTCCTACAAGAAATATTGTTCCAATATCACTTAAAAAAGTTATCCCCTTTTCCCTGTCTTTATATACATCTTCATTAAAAGAATTAAAAGATACGAAAAGATACAGCCCCTCAATTACAACAAACAGAAAAAACATAGTCAGATAATTATAATCTCCGTATAAAATTGTCACTCCTATTTCGTCCATGTGGTCTGTATAATCAAATATTGTTGCATTAAGATGAAAATTAAATTCTCTGTAATACTCTATATCCCCAAGCAAAGTTAAAAATACTGCTGATGAAATAAAAATCTTATAAATATTTATTATAAATTTTCCAACTGCTCCCAGCCATATTACTCTAAGTAGGCTGTACACCAATAGGAAAATTAATAACCCTCCCATATAATAGCAGGTAATCGAATTATCAAAAATCCACCCGTAAAGAAAACTTTTCCCCATTATTTTTAAAGGAATTTCTTCTGCTCCGCCCCTGTTAAAAAATATAAACAGTCCTCTGCATATTCCCATTAAAAAAATAAGAGTTAAATATTCTTTAAGCAGATATTCACCCATTTTAATATGTTTCATGAAACTTCTCCTTTTTTACAAAATTTTAACAGTTCATTATATCACATTTGGTACACTTTAGTAATTTTTATTGTAAAATTATTGACACCTGACCGATAAAGAGAATATAATAACAGGGTATTTTGTAAAGAATAAAATTTTATACTGTGAAAAATTTTTTTCAATTTATAAAAATTTATTTTTTTTGTTGTTTATTTTTTAGAAAAAGAAAGGATTTTTTATGTTTAAACAATTTTTAATTATTTTGGTTATAAACTTTGCGGGAGTTATTATCCAAAACATTTTTAATCTTCCACTTCCCGGAACTATTTTAGGAATGTTAATTTTATTTGTTCTTCTTTGGACAAAAGTTCTTAAAGTTGAAAGTATAGAAAAAGTATGTGATTTTCTTATCTTGAATATGATTATATTTTTTCTTCCTCCAGCTGTAGAGCTTTTAGAATATATGGCACTTCTTAAAACGGGATTTTTAAAAATTATTATTCTTTTGGTTGCAACAACTGTTATCACTATGATAGTCACAGGAAAAACTGTTGACTTCTGTATTAAAAGAATGGAGAAAAAATAATGAATATGGAAATACTTAACACACCGCTTTTTGGATTAATACTTACTATTGCTGCTTTTCATATAGGACTTTTCATTTTTAAAAAGACAAAATTTCCTGTTCTTAATCCTCTGCTTATAGGAATTATTATTGTTATGATAATTATGTCAGTTTTTAATATTCCACTTGATTATTTTAGAAAGGGAGGAGATTATATTACATTTCTTTTAGCTCCGGCAACTATCTCTCTGGCTCTTCCACTTTACAGACAGCTGGATAAATTAAAAAAGAATTTTGTTCCTATCATAATTGGTTCTCTTGTGGGAGCAGCCACTGCAATTATTTCAACTGTTCTTCTTGGAAAACTTTTAGGAATAGATAAACTTCTCCTTTTATCATTTATGCCTAAATCAATTACAACACCTATAGGAATTGAGCTTAGCAAACTTTTAGGAGGAGTACCTGCTATTACAATTTTTGCAATTTTAGTTACAGGTATAGCAGGAAATGTTTTAGCACCAATGGTGTGCAGATATTTTAAAATAAAACACCCTGTGGCAAAGGGAATTGGAATTGGAATATCAAGCCATGCTGTAGGAACTTCAAAGGCTTTGGAAATGGGAGAAATTGAGGGAGCAATGAGTGCTTTATCAATAGTTATTTCCGGAATTATAACTTTTATCATTGCACCTCTGTTTATTTTCCTTTTAGGATAATATTTACCAAAAAAAGAAACCGAGATTTTCGGTTTCTTTTTTTATCTGTATTTTTCAATTACTCAACTTCAACAATTAATGTTCCGTTTTTTACTTTTGAAATAACAAATTGGTGTGCATCAACTATTGCATTTGTGTATGCAAATTTAGTTTCTCCTTCAAACATTCCGTTAAGAAGAACTTGTGACTGCTCCTCAGCGTTTGCTTCTAAAGTTTCTAAATCTATTTCACCTCTTTTGTATTCTTCTACCAAAGCATCAAACATTTTATCAAAAGTTTCTTCGTAAACTTGTTCAGCTATATTTTCAAAATTCATATTTCACCTCTCAATTTTTATTTATGTATCTTCTTTACTAAGAAATAATAACATTTTTTACTTATTTTGTCAATTATTATTATCTACAACTGTTTACAAAAAAAGCCGGCATAAGAGCCGGCTTAAAATTTATTTTCTATTATTTTCCAAAGTATCTGTTTAATAATCCAGTGAATGCTTTTCCGTGTCTAGCTTCATCTTTAGCCATTTCATGAACTGTGTCGTGGATAGCGTCAAATCCTAATTGTTTTGCTCTTTTAGCAATGTCGAATTTTCCTGCAGTTGCTCCGTATTCAGCTTCAACTCTAGCTTTTAAGTTTTCTTCAGTAGAAGCACTTACACATTCTCCTAATAATTCAGCAAATTTTGCAGCATGTTCAGCTTCTTCAAAAGCTATTCTTTTGTAAGCTTCTGCAACTTCTGGGTATCCTTCTCTGTCAGCAACTCTTGACATAGCTAAGTACATTCCAACTTCTGTACATTCTCCTTCAAAGTTTGCTCTTAAACCAGCGATGATTTCTTCGTCTCCGCATTCCATTCCTTCACCGATTTTGTGTTCAGTTGCCCAAATTTTTTCAGTTCCTTCTACTATTTCTTCCCATTTATCTGGACCTACTCCACATACAGGACATTTAGTAGCTCCTTCATTAATTATTTCTCCACATACTTTACATCTAAATTTTTTCATATTTCATTCCTCCATACTTTAAAAGATATTTTGAATTTGTAATCATTCCATTTATGTGTTAATTATAGCACCATTTTTATATCTTGTCAATAAAAAAATATATTTTTTGTATATTTTACTTATTTTTTACAAATCTTCTTACAACCATTATTTTCAAGGACTGCAAGGTCTTCAAATGTCACTGCTTTAAATTCTGAAAATAAAACTTCTCTTATTCTTTCCATTGTCACATGAATTGCACAAGACCCAGATTTAAATCCGCAGATTTCATTGCTTGCAACACAGTCTTTGAAATCCATAATTTCAATAATATTCATCACATCAAAAAGAGTTATATCTTTTCTGTCACGTTCAAGACAGAAACCTCCCCCGATACCTTTTTTAGAATTAATAATTTTTCCCTCAACAAGTCTTGTTAAAATTCTTTTTCCAAGATTTTTAGGAATTTCATTTATTTCCACTAATTCATCTCCGCTGAATCTCTTTTTATCATCTTGATGTTTGCTAAGGAACAAAACTATTCTAAAAGCATAATCTGTTTCTTTAGTTATTTTCATAAATCTCTCCTTCTCAATAAAATCTCAAAAATTCTTTACACTATAATATAATTTTAGTATACTATGTTCTTCTTAAAAAGTAAATGATAAAATAAAAACCGAAAAATAAAATTTTCATTTGAAATCTTATTTTTCGGATATTAATGTTTTTATCTTATTATTTTTTATTTCATTTGTTTTAAAACTTCTTTATATTGAGTTTTCATCATTTTTAAAGTTGCTTTCTTTATTAAATTATACCATTTCAGCTGCATTGATTCTATTCCTTTTAATGAATCTGTTAAAAGTCTTTTTAAGAAATCAAATTCTTCATAGCTAAGTTTAAGCTCGGCAGCTGTTTTATTTTCACAAGCTGATTTTACATAATCAAAGAATGTAAGCACACCTTTCATTTGTGTATCTGCATAAGTTTCAGTGAATTGTTTTTTTATGTCTGTCATAAATCTTGCTAAAAATTTCTTGTGATTTTTTTCAAGTTTTACAGAATATTTTCTTTTTCCCTTCCCTATTTTTTGTAAAAGACTCATCATTCCCATCATAGATGACATGCTGTTCATTTCCATAGGATTTAATTTTTCTGGATTTACTCTTTGCCCTTTCATTATAACCTCCGATTTATATTTTACCTATTATCTTTTCTATCTGTTCCTGAGAGATAGCCCCTTCTCTCAATATTTTTATATTTTCACCGCTCATATCTATAATTGTGGAAGCTGTTCCTATTGGACATTTTCCTCCGTCTACAATTATATCTACTCTCTTTTTAAATTCTTCATCAAGTTCATCATAAGAACGAGGTGTTGCTTCTCCTGAAATATTTGCACTTGTTGTAGGAAGAATTCCACCTGCACTTTCTATTATTTTAAGTGCTGTCTCATGGTCAGGCATTCTTACTCCTACTGTTTTTCCGTTTGAAATCATTATAGGAGGAACAATATTTTTACTTTCAAGTATTATTGTAAGCCCTCCAGGCCAGAAAGTTTTCATAAGTTTTTCTGTTTTCTCTCTGTTTTTCTCATTTATAAAAGCTATATCTTCTATTTTTTCAGCACTGCTTACAAGTGCTATAAGCGGAGAAGAAAAACTCCTGTCTTTTGCTTTATAAATATTTTTTATCGTTTCTTCATTGGTAATTATTCCTCCAACACCATAAACTGTGTCTGTAGGATAAATTATAAGTTTTCCTTTTTTTAAATCTTCTCCAATTTTTTTATAATCAAGTTTTTCCATTTTGTTTATCACCTTCATTTCTGAAAAGCCTTTTATAAATGTAACTTCAAAATATTTTAACATAAAATAAAATAAAAAGCTAGTCCTAAGGACTAGCTTTTTCATGTATTTTCATGTATTTTTAACTCTTAAATATTTTCGTAGCTTTCAAATAATTCAGATACAGATTCGTGGTTTACGATTCTTTTTATTGCTTCAGCAAATAATCCGTCAACTGATAAAACTTTAATTTTATCAATTTTCTTTTCGTCAGCAAGTTTTATAGAGTCTGTTATAACTACTTCTTTTACAGAACAGTCTTGTAATCTTCCGACAGCAGGTCCTGAAAGGATAGCATGTGAACAGCAGATATAAGATTCTTGTGCTCCTCTTTTCATGATAGCTTCTACACCGTTTACTATTGTTCCTGCAGTATCTATCATGTCATCTATAAAGATAGCTTTTTTACCTTCAACGTCTCCGATTAAGTTCATAACTTCAGACATATTTGGTTTTGGTCTTCTTTTATCGATTATTGCAATTTTACAATCTAGCCATTCAGCTAATTTTCTTGCTCTTTTTACTCCACCGATGTCTGGAGAAACAACAACAACGTCATCTCCAGTAAGACCTTTATTGATAAAGTATTTTGCTAGTAATGGTAATGCTTGTAAGTGATCAACAGGAATATCAAAGAATCCTTGAATTTGATCAGCATGTAAGTCCATTGTAACAACTCTGTTTGCTCCGGCTGTTGTTAAAAGATTAGCAACTAATTTTGCTGTGATTGGTTCTCTTGGGCTTGATTTTCTTTCTTGTCTTGCATATCCGTAGTATGGTAATAATACGTTTATAGTTTTTGCTGATGCTCTTTTTAATGCGTCAATAAAGATTAAAAGTTCCATTAGGTTTTCGTTAACTGGTCCTGATGTAGGCTGAATAACAAATACATCTCTTCCTCTTACTGTTTCATCTACTCTTACGTAAACTTCTCCATCTTTAAATCTTACGATTTGCACATCTCCTAAAGCTAAGTCAAGTTTTCTAGCTATTTTTTCAGCTAGTTCTACATTTGATGTTCCTGAAAAAATTTTAACTTCTTTCATTTCCATTTTTTGCATTTTTTTTATTTCCTCCATTCAAATTTTATTATTTGTTTATTTCTTTCAACAGCAAGAGCTTTTGGAGCAACGTCTTTTGTTATTACAGAACCTGCTCCTGTTATTGCTTTGTCCCCAATGTTTACAGGAGCAACAAGCATTGTGTCGCTTCCTATAAATACATTTTCACCGATTACAGTGTCAAACTTGTTAACTCCGTCATAGTTACATGTAATTGTTCCTGCTCCTATATTAGTGTCTTTACCTACTGTTGCATTTCCTAAATATGTAAGATGTCCTGCTTTTACTCCATATTCAAGAGTTGATTTTTTGACCTCAACAAAGTTTCCAATATGAACTTTTTCTTTTAAATGAGATTTTGGTCTCAAATGAGCAAACGGCCCCATTGTTACTTTGTCATCAACTATACTTTCTTCTATCACTGATGATTCTATTCTTATATCATTTCCCAATGTACTGTCAATTATTCTTGTGCAGCCTATAATTTCACAATTTTCACCTATTACTGTATTTCCTTGTAAAGTTACAGTTGGGTATATAACTGTATCCTTTCCTATTTTTACAGTTTCTTCTATATATGTTGCAGCTGGGTCAATTAAAATTACTCCCTCTTCCATAAGAGAAATATTTTTTCTTTCTCTTAATACTTTTGATGCCTGGGCAAGTTCAACTTTAGAATTTACTCCTAAAATTTCTTCATTGTCAGCAAGAACAAAACTTGCCACTGTTTTTCCTTCACCAACTTGTATTCCAACTATATCTGTAAGGTAAAATTCACCTTTTTCATTATTATTTGTAACTTTTTTAAGAGCTTCAAAAAGTTCTTTTGCATTGCAGCAGTAAACTCCTGCATTAACTTCTTTTATCTTTTTAGTTTCTTCGTCTGCTTCTTTTTCTTCAACGATTGCTTTTACTTTGTCGCCCTCTTTTACAATTCTTCCATATCCAAATGGATTATCATATATTGATGTTAAAATAGTTGTAACCACACCTGATTTTTTATGTGCTTCATACATTTCTTTTAAAGTTTCGTGTCTTAAAAGAGGAGTATCACCGCATAAAATCATAACGTCTCCGTCATAATCTTTTAAAAGTTCATAAGCCTGCATAATTGCATGACCTGTTCCTAATTGTTCTTCCTGAACAACATATTTTACATCTCCAAGTTCTTTTAATACTTCTTCTTTTTTATGTCCAAGAATTAAAATATTTTCTTCTGTCTCAAGTTTTTCAAGTTCATTTAAAATCTTTTTTACCATTGGTATTCCATTTACTTTGTGGATTACTTTTGGAAGGTCAGATTTCATTCTTGTACCTTTTCCTGCTGCTAAAATAAGTGCTTTTAATTTCATAATCGTCCTCATTTCACCTAAATTTTTCATTTTATTATATCATAATTTTTATGTATATCCAACGTATTCTTGCATAACTATTTTAACAAACTTTACAAATGTTTGTATACATTTAATTTTCTTACATTTTTTATGATTATCCGTTCAAATTATCCGTGAAGTTTTTCGTAGGCTTCATTTATTTCTTTAAATTTTTTCTCATGATAATCTTTTATATCTTGAGTTTCATTTGCAAATCTGTCTGGGTGATGTTTTTTAGCCTGTTCTCTGTAAGCTTTTTTTATTTCTTCCTGAGTTGCTCCAGGCTGAACACCTAAAATTGTGTAGTATTTGCTTTTGTCCTCAAAAGGATTTTGATATCCTGCACCGCTTCCGTTATAATAACCGCCGTTTTGATAATATCCTCCGCTCTGGCTTCCTGAAGTATATTCTCTGAAAAATTCCTCAAAATCTTGAGCATTCCCTGTTTTATAATAGTAAGTTCTAGTTCTTGCATGCGGATTTTTTTTATTTCTCAACATTACATAAACAAGATATATTAATATAAATGGAAAGAAAGTTACAACCACATATCCAAAGAACATAAACAATACAGCTAAAATAATCAAAGCAGGAATAAAAGTTACCGCTCTCTGTATTCCCACAGACCCTGCTAATGCAACAAAAATTACTGCTGCTATTATTAATGCTAGTTCCATTCATTCTCCTTTTTAATTTTCAAAATAATTTATAAAAAAAATAATAGAAAAGGGCAGACCCTCTCCTATTATTTTAATGTATATTACTATAAAATACAATCATTATTTATTTTTTCTCTCATCTCATCTATTTTTTGTTTTATTTGTTTATCTCTTGGATCTATTTCGTAAGCAGCTGTATATTCTTTAAGTGCTTTTTCAAATCTTCCCATATCCTCATATTTTTTTGCAAAATCAACATGAATATTATAAATATCCAGATTTTTAAATATTGCAAGGTCATAACATTTTATTGCATTCATAATTTTTCCTATTCTTGAATAGGCATTTCCAAGAAGAAAATTTACAAATGACGGATCTTCTACAAGAGAAACTGCCTTGTTAAAATTTTTTATTGCTTCTTCATATTCTTCAAGCTCATATTGAATATATCCAAGAAAAGCAAAATTATCTCCATTTTCCGGCTCAAGCTCAGTAAGTTTTTTATAAATTACCTTAGCACTTTTACAATTTTTTTTGTAATAAACCAAAGCTCCAAGCTCTTTTAAATATGATAAATTTTCCGGCTCCATAAGAAGAGCAACTCTTATTTCCGCTTCTTTTCTATTTAAATCTTCGTTGTTATTATATTGTTTAAATATTTCTGTTCTAAGCATTGTATATCACCTTCTGTTCTCTGTTTCTTTAGAAGAATTATAACATAATTCTTACTTTTTTTTAATATTTTATACTATTATTTTAATTTTAGAACATTTTCTATATTTTTATATAAAATTTAAGCTGATGAAAAAGAAGATTTTATACATTTGTATACACTTTTATAAAACGGTACACTATTTTTATTTTTCTGTTCTGATATTCAAAAAATAAAAAAGCTGAGCAGTTTAATTTTTCCTGCTGCAGCTTTTTATTAATTTTTATTTTCTAAATAATTTTATTGCTTAGGAGTGTTCTCTTCTTCTTTTTTCTCTTCTGGTTTTTTAGGAAGCGGATTTCCAAACATCCATTCTATTTGTCTTCTAAGTCCCATAAGGTCATATTCTTTTCCATCAACAACAACTTTATCTCCCTCAGGAATTGTGATATATCCATCTTCAACAGGAGCATTTTTATCTAAATTGTGCTGGATTTTTATTCTTCTGTCAAGACCTGCCGGCATAAATTCCGTTTTTACAAGTTTTATAACATCATCTGCAGCAAGAATTTTTTCTACCATTTCTGGAGTAAATTGTCTTTGAGGCGGATAATCTGCTATAAATAATGTGTGAGATGAAATAAATTTGCATTTTCCGTCAGGAAGTTTTTCAAGAACATCTATTGTATATCTTCCTCTGTCTTTTATTAAAATATTTTCAAGGTCAAGAATTTTTTTACCAACACCAAATGGATCAACCATAGGCATAAATTCTCCTTTAGTGATTAAATCATCATTAACTCCGTTTATTCTAACTTCAAAAGTTGTTGGTTTTACTATTCCTTCTATTGTAAGAACTATTGACATATGTCTCATTGGAACTGGGAACATTGGCTGTATCATATTGTCAAAAGCTCCTAAAATATCAACTGCTCCTCCCATCTGCTGATTCATTTGTGCTTTATATGCAACTACTATACTTTTTACTGTCATTATGTCTTCCCCCTGTTTAATTTTCACTAACTTCTTTTATGATATCACGGCAACGTCACAAAATCAATGCCATTCTGTGAAAATAAATTTTTAATTATCTCTTTTTCCTATAAAATCTGCAAGTTCTATAAGAATTTTTCCTTTTTCTTCTGAAAAATTATCTGCAATTATTTTCTTAGCTTTTTCAAGAGTTTCATCAAGAAGTTTTTTACTTTTTTCCATTCCTATAAGTGACGGATAAGTTGACTTTTCAAGTTCAGCATCACTTCCAACAGGCTTTCCAAGTTTTTCAAAATCTCCCTCAACATCTAAGATATCATCTTTTATCTGAAAAGCAAGCCCGATTAAATCTGCATATTCTTCCAATTTTTCTCTTATCTCTTTTGAAGCATCTCCAATTACACAGCCTATTTCAATAGGAAGTCTTAAAAGTTTTCCTGTTTTATTTTTATGAATATATTTTAAAGTTTCCATATCAACTTTTTTTCCTTCACTTTCAACGTCAACTGTCTGTCCCCCAATCATTCCGTTTATTCCGGCATAACTTGAAGTAAGTTTTACAATCTCAACTATTTTTTCATAAGAAATAACTCCCTCATTTTTTTCTGTGAGAACATTAAAAGCATGAGTAAGAAGAGAATCCCCTATTAAAATCCCCTGAGCTTCCCCAAATTTTTTATGTGTTGTAAGTTTTCCACGTCTGTAATCATCATTATCAAGTGCAGGAAGGTCATCATGTACAAGAGAATAAGAATGTATCATCTCAAGTGCTGCCCCAGACGGAAGTCCTAAAGTTTCATCTTTTCCTAAAATATCAAGAGTCATTAAAATAAGAACAGGTCTTATTCTTTTTCCTCCATTAAGAACAGCATATCTCATTCCCTCTGCAATCACGTGAGGATATGAAAATTCTCCAAGATAACTGTCTATTGTTTTTTCTATAAGTTCCTTTTTCTCTTTAAGATATTCTTTCAGCATTTTTAAACCTCTCCCTCTTCAAAAGTAATTTCTCCATCATTTTCAGAAACTTTTATTATTTTCCCCTCTGCTCTTTCTAAAATATCAGAGGAACTTTTAATAAGTTTCATGGCTTTTTCATATTCCTTTATTGAATTTTCCAAAGAAAGTTCTCCTGACTCAAGTTTTTCTATAATTTCATCTATATTTTCTAAATTTGCTTCAAAATCTCCTATTTTTTTCATACCGCCTCCAAAAATTTAAAACTTCCATTACATTATAATCTTTATTATTTTCTTTTTCAAATAAAAAAAGAACTGCTGTAATTAATTTTACAACAATTCTTAATATATTATTCCTTTGTAAAAAATGATATTGCTTTCTTTCCATAAAGTCTTCTGTCAGAAAACTTATATCCTTCAATATCCTCAATCAAATCTTCAAAAACATGATGTTCGCAGATAATAAGTCCGCCGTCAGCAAGAATATCCGCTTCTCTTATAGCTTTCATAACACTTCTGCAAAGCTCCTCTTTATACGGAGGATCCATAAAAATTATATCAAATTTTTCATTTTTTCTTCCTAAAATCTGAACAGCTCTTACAGCATCATTTTTATATGCTCTGCATCTGTTTTCAAACCCGAGAGAATTTATATTTTCTATAATAATTTTAAGTGCTTCAGGATCTTTTTCAATCATTATAGCTCTTTTTGCCCCTCTGCTAAGTGCTTCAAGTGCAATATTTCCTGTTCCGCTGAAAAGATCTAAAAAATTACAGTCCTCAATATAAGGAGCTATGATTGAAAAAAGAGATTCTTTTATATTTGCAAGGGTAGGTCTTGTATCCATTCCCTTTCTGCTTTTTAATTTTCTGCTTTTTGCTTCACCAGCTATTATTTTCATTCTGCCTCCTAATAAATAAACATTGCATCTCCAAAACTGAAGAAATGATATTTCTTTTCAACAGCTTCCTTATAAACTTTCAGCATAAATTCTCTGTTTGAAAATGCTGACACAAGCATAAGAAGTGTTGATTTTGGAAGATGGAAGTTTGTTATAAGTGCATCTATTATTTTAAATCTGTATCCGGGATAAATAAATATATCTGTTGATGAACTTTCAGCTTCTAAAGTTCCGTCATCTTTTGCAGCAGATTCCAAAGCTCTCACTGTTGTTGTTCCAACTGCAACAATTCTTCTTCCCTCTTTTTTAGCTCTGTTTATAATTTCACAGGCTTCTTTTGGAATTTCAAATCTTTCTTCGTGCATTTTATGGTCTAAAACATCTTCTGTCTGAACAGGTCTGAATGTTCCAAGCCCGACTTCAAGGAAAATATCAACAATAGTTATTCCTTTATCCTCAATCTTTTTTAGTAATTCTTTTGTAAAATGAAGCCCCGCTGTTGGTGCTGCAACAGATTCCCCTTTTATTGCATAAACAGTCTGGTATCTGCTCTGGTCCTGAAGAGCTTCAACAATATAAGGAGGAAGAGGCATTTTTCCAAGATGGTCAAGAACTTCTTCAAAAACTCCCTCATAAGAAAATTTTATAATTCTGTTACCGTCATCTTTTATTTCTATAAGCTCTCCAATAAGCTCATTATTATTGCCTATATACACTTTCTGTCCAAGTTTTAATTTTTTAGCATGACCAACAAGACATTCCCATGTATCAAGATTTATTCTTTTAAGAAGAAGAACTTCAAGAACAGCTCCTGTTTCTTTTCTTCCAAAAAGTCTTGCAGGAATGACTTTTGTAGAATTTCTTACAAGAACATCTCCCTCTTTAAGATAATCTATAATATCATAAAAATGTTTATCCTCTGTTGTTTCATTTGTTTTATCAACAGCCATAAGCCTTGAATGGTCTCTCGGCTCTGCCGGGTGCTGCCCGATAAGTTCTTCCGGCAGATTATAATCATAATCAATAAGTTTTGTAGACATTTTTTATTTTTCCTCTTTTCTTCCAATAATTACTCTCTCAATTCCTCCGTAGTCAGCCGCTCTTCCGACAATTTGAAATCCATTTTTTTCCATGAGCTGACTTACAGTTTCACCTTGATTGTAACCAACTTCAAAAGCCAAATATCCCCCATTTTTTAAATAATTCACACTCTCTTCAGATATTTTTTTATAAAAATAATATCCGTCTCCTCCGTCAGTAAGTGCCATTTTCGGCTCATATTTTTTTACTTCCGGCATAAGCTCGTCATATTCTTCAACAGGAATGTATGGAGGATTTGAAACTATTAAATCATAATTTTTTTCTCTCACATGCTGAAAAACATCTGATTTTAAAAATTTTAAATTTGAAACATTGTTAAGCTCTCTGTTTTCTACAGCCATCTTAAGTGCATCATCACTTACATCAAGTCCTAAAACTTCACTTTCCGGAAGTTCTTTTGCAAGAGCAATGCTTATAGCACCGCTTCCTGTTCCAATATCCAGAATTTTTGGATTTTCTTTTTCTTTCATTAAAAATATACACTGCTCAACAAGAATTTCTGTATCCTGTCTTGGAATAAGAACTCTTCCGTCAACTTTTATAGGATAGCCGTAAAATTCCCATTCTTTTACAATATACTGCAGAGGCTCTCTGTATTTTCCACGTCTTACAATATACTGCCTTATGAGATTTTTATTTTCTTCGCTTATTTCTTCGTCAAAATTAAGCATAAGTGAAATTCTTTTTACTCCAAGCACATAAGCAAAAATATATTCTGCATCAAGTCTTGCATTTTCCACATTGTATTTTTTTAGATACTGAATACTTTTTGAAAGAAGATTTATATTTTCATCTTTAAAACTTTTTTTCTCAGAAATTTTTTCCTCTTGTTTTTCTTCAAAAGAATTTTCTTTTTCCTTTATAATTTCATCAAAAGTTTTTCTTTTTCTTGCCATCTCTCTTAAAAAGATTTTAATTTTATCTTTTTCCCCGCTCTCAAGCTCCATTTCAAAATTTGAATAAAGTTCTATTCTCTTTATTCCTAAAATATAACTTATCACTTTTTCACTTTCAAGTCTGGGTTTTGAAAAGGAGTATTTTTTCAAATACTCCTTTGAAAATTCTAATATTTCTAAAAGCCTCATTAGATTACTCCGCTATGCTTTTTAATTTTTCTGCTTGGTCAAATGTTGTAAGAGCATCTATCATCTCTTCCAAATCTCCATCCAAGAATGCTTCAAGCTGGTAAACTGTATATTTTATTCTGTGATCTGTAATTCTTCCTTGAGGGAAGTTATATGTTCTTATTTTTTCAGATCTAGCTCCGCTTCCTACTTGAAGTTTTCTTTCACTTTCAACTTGTGATCTTTGTTTTTCACATTCTATTTCATATAATTTTGAAAGTAAGTGTTTCATTGCTTTTTCTCTGTTTTTAAGCTGTGATCTTTCATCTTGGCACTGCACAACTATTCCTGTTGGCAGGTGAGTAATTCTTACTGCAGAGTCAGTCATGTTTACGTGCTGACCTCCAGCTCCTCCTGATCTGTATGTATCGATTTTAAGTTCAGAAGGATTTATAGAGTTTATCTGTTCAACTTCATCAACTTCAGGAAGAACTGCTACTGTTGCAGTTGAAGTGTGAATTCTTCCTGCTGCTTCTGTTGCAGGAACTCTCTGTACTCTGTGAACTCCAGATTCATATTTTAATTTTGAATATGCTCCCTGTCCGCCGATAGAAAATACTACTTCTTTTATTCCACCGATTCCGATTTCTTGAAGTTCTATAACTTCAACTTTCCATCTGTGTCTTTCAGCATATCTTACATACATTCTGTAAAGGTCTCCTGCAAAAAGAGCTGCTTCGTCTCCTCCAGCTCCTCCTCTTATTTCTATGATAACGTTTCTGTCATCGTTAGGGTCTTTTGGAAGAAGAAGAATTCTAAGTTCATCTTCAAGCCCGGGAAGTTTTTCCTCTATTTCTTTCATTTCTTCCTGCATCATTTCTTTCATTTCTGCATCTTTTTCAGATTTTATATTTTCTTTTATAAATTCTAAATCATCAACAAGTGATTTATACTCACTGTATTTTTCTACAAGCGGAGTGATTTCATTTAATGCTTTATTATATTCAATCATTTTTTTAGTATCACTTGCCACTTCAACAGTTCCTAAAAGATGTGTAAGTTCTTCATGTCTTTTTACAACTTCATCTAATTTTCCGAACAATTATTTCAACTCCTTATACCTATAATTTAACTTATAAATTATATCATAATCTCAAAGCAATTACAATATATCCATTTTCTGCAAAATAAATTTTTTATTTTTGCAAAATAATGTAAATTTATATATTTTTTTACATTTTTTAATGTGATTTTTATACTATTTTTTACATTTTTTTGTAACAAGTTTTTTGTAAAAATAAAATTGCACCCTATATTTTTTCAAATTTCAGGTGCAACTTATTTTAATTTATCTGTAATTTTTCTTTCAATGCTTCTTGAAGAACTTTAGAAAAGTTTATTTTTTTCTCAATTCCCAAATCATTCAGCCACTTTGGTATCGTCAAAGTTTTTTTAACAGGTTTGTTGTCATTCTTTTTTCTAAAATTTAACATATCTGCCTGAACCATAACCAAATATTCATTCTCATTTAATTTTATTTTATCTATATCTGTAACATGAGGTATTTCATCCACTGCATCCAAATTTAATTCTAAACAATCTTTTGCCATAAATAGAGCTTCTTCAAAAGTTTCACCACACGTAAAAGCTCCATCAATATCAGGAAAACTTACACTATATCCATCTTCTTCTTTTAAAAACACAGCAGGAAATATATAAATGTCTTTCATTTTTTCACACCTCTTTTATTGTTTCATTTGTAAATAGGAAGCTGGGAATTACTCCCAGCCAGCTTGTTTAAAGATAGCTTTTAAAGTTCCTTTTGTAAAATCTTTTTTAGGATGTGGAATGTAACACATTTCTTAGTCATAGGATTTTCCCACTTAGTATGTGAACCTGTTTGACCTTTGAAAATCCATCCTTCTTTCTTTAAACGGCTGATAATTTCTTTAGACGTCATAAAAAATTACCTCCTATACACGTATTATAACACGTATATAGAAGATGTGTCAAAATTTATTTATTATTAAAACAACTGCCCTTTTTTATCTTCCTAACTCCTTTATTTATATACTCTGCCATTTTGTCATACCAAAATCTGTAAAGATAAAAACCTTATTTTTACTTTTTCATTCTTGTAATACATTATAATTAAAAATATTAAGATAAAATACGAATAACTGTTTTAAGAAGTATCCTTTTCTTCTCCCATAGTTTATATCCAAAAATCAAAGAGACCCCTTTTAAAAAGCAAATCAAAGCGTCCTTGTTTTAAAACATTATTTTTACATATTTTAAAATAAAATCATTTTTCGTTTAATTTGTCTTCTAAATTTTTGCTCATTTTAAATTTTACAAATTTTCTGGGCTTTGCCTGAATAAATTCTCTGCTTCCTCTTGGGTCTAACACTCTTCTTGTTTTGGTTTCTTTTATTTCAAAAGTTCCAAAATTTCTGAAAACTATTTTTGGATAAACAGAAAGAGCCTGTTTCATCGTCTCAAGAAATTCTTCAACCTCTTGTGAAGCCTTTTCATTTTCCATTTTATTAAGTTCACTGTAAAATTTTTTAAACTCTTTTTTTCTCAAAACTCTTTCCTCCAAAAAATTCTATTTCAGTTCCAAAAATTTACTTCCTTTAAATTTTATATATTTTCTCGGCTCTGCATGAATTATATTTGTGCTGTCTTTTGGGTCAACTATATCTCTTTCTTTGGTTTCCTTTACTTCAAATGTTCCAAAATTCATAAATGCAATTTTATCATTTGATTTAAGAGCTTCTGAAAGAGTGTTTATAAATCTTTCTATTTTTCTTTCAGCTTCATCAAAATCTTTTATCTTATTAAGTTCAGAATAAAAAATTATTAAATCTTTTTTGGTTGTCATTTTTTATTCCTCCTTGTTTTCCTTTTTATTTTTAAAACATGCCATAAAATAATAAATATCGCTTTTTCATTAAAAATTTTTAACATAAAACTTACTATTTTAATTTTCAGAGATTTTATTTTTAATTTTTTTATAATATTTAAATAATCTTTTACAACAATACAATATTCTTCATTTTTAAAATCGTATTTTTCTCTAAACAACCAAAGCCCTAAATGATTTAATTTAAACTTTTGAAAATAATAATCACTATCATTTTTAAAAAATTTTTCAAGAATATCTAATGCTTTGTATACTTCTAATATTTTCTTTGTATTTGAAGTGTTTGATATACTTTTAGGATTTTGAATATAATGAACATATGCCTTATTTATTTTTATTACTTTTTCAGCAAAATAAAATATTCTAGGAATAACTGCTAAATCTTCACCTTGAGAAATATTTATTGGATGTTTTATATTATTTTTTACATATAAATCTCTTTTTATTAATTTATTCCAGACACAAATATATCCTTTATTTAAAAAACAATTTTCTAAAATTTTTTTTCCTGTTTCTGTTTCTATGTTTTGTTCTTTGCAATATATTATTTTTCCATTATCATAATCTTTATAAAAATCTGTAACAACTATGTCTACATTATTTTTCTTAGCAGTTTCATAAGTGTCATATAAATATCCTTGCTCTATCCAGTCATCACTATCAATATGAAGAATATATTCTCCTTTTGCCGCTTCTATTCCTGTATTTCTGGCAGCAGATAATCCTTCATTTTTTAATTTATTTATTACTTTTATTCTTTTATCTTGATTTTTAAATTCATTTATTATTGTAATACTATTATCTTTTGAACAATCATTTATAATTATTATTTCTATATCTTTTAGGCTTTGATTTATTACACTATTTAGACATCTTTTTAAATATTTTTCAGTATTATATACCGGAATTATTATGCTTATTTTTGGAATACTCATTTTTTATATTTCTCCTCTTACCTTTTCCTCATTCTTAAATTATTTCTAAAATCTTTATTACTTAAAAATACAATAAATACAGTCATAAAAGTTAGACTTCCAACTATCACTCCGTTAATTATCCAGTCAAACCATGAATTTACGATTTTTAATGAAATAAATTTTAAAATAAAATCGCAAACAAATAATGAAATAATTATTAAAATTAAGTAATTTCCATAAATTTTTATATAGTCTTTTATATCTTTATCAAAACATCTTTTAAAAACTAAAATTGGTTTTGCTATACAAATTATTAGAATATTTGAAACTATTGTTCCTATTATTACTCCATTTAATCCCATATATTGAACTAAAATTATTGAGAGTATAAAATTTATTACTGCCTCTGATATTGGTAATTGTATATCATCAAAAAAACCACTTCCATCTTTAAAAATATCTATTATTTTCCTAAAACTTTGAATGAATAAATTTATCATAATTAAAAATACTGTTAATTTAGATAATATAAATTTTTCTCCAAGCCATAAAACAATAAAATCATTTATTAATTTATAGGTACAAAACGAAAATAAAATACTACTGAACAAAGACAAAATATTTAAATTTTTCCAATAATTAAAAATATTTTCTTTATTATTTTCTGCAATAAATTTTCCTACTTTTGGTTTTAATACATTCAAAACTATATTTATAATTGTCATTATCATCTGGATTATCATTTGATAACTTGCATATATTCCAACTATCTCTAATGAAATAAATTTTGAAATCAAAATTAAATCTGTATTAAAAACTATTAATCCTGCAATTTTATGCCAGAATAAATTTTTTAAATTTTTTGTTATTGATTTATCTTTTACTTCGGTTTTAAAAATATATGAATAATATTTTTTATAATGAATTTTATAAAAAATATACTGAATTATATTATCCAAAATTAAAAACAGAATAAAAATTAAAAATGACTGCAATTTTATTATTACAAAAATTTGTAACAACTGACAAAATATTCTGCTCCCACCTTGTATTAATCTTACAAATCCAAATTTTTGGTCTGCTGTAAATAAAACAGAATATTTTACAAAACTATAGCTTAAAGCTGTACTTATTACGTATAAACTCCAATATAGATAAATATTTTCATCAACTATTTTATCTTTAATAAAAAATGGAATAATAGGGTTTAATAGAAATCCAACTAATAAAATAAATAAAAATATTTTATTATATAGTGATGTTATTGTATTTATTACTATACTTATCTGCTTATAGTTTTTTTCTGCCAAAGGTTTATACAAAGCATAAGTTGAAGCTGAAGCAAGACCTATTTCCGCCAGATTTAAATATGCAAGAAGTTGGGTAAATAATTTCATCAGTCCTAAATTTTGTACTCCAAGATAAAAAGCAAAATATCTGTTTATTAAAAATGATAATAAACTTATTAAAAATGTAATCACTGAGGGTGTGAAAAAAAGTCTGTAAATAAAATAATAAATGTTTTAAATAGCTTTC
>OGXP01001184.1_pt1 | contig 23299 bp, 17 predicted proteins | sample 1576351 | NCBI WGS metagenome assembly OGXP01 (sample SAMEA3541517, study PRJEB24748) | human gut metagenome | biome: human gut; feature: human-associated habitat; material: faeces | place: China | collected 2012
AATCCATAACTATAAAAATAGTTCTGTAAATAAAGAACAGAATTAAAAGATAAAAGAATCTTATTTTCCCATTTCTGCTGTGTCTCATAACCTCACCCTAAAAAATCATTTTCATAATTTAAAAAATCTTAAAATCTCATTTTGTTAATTTATAATATATCATAAAATTAGAAAAATTCAATTTAATTTTTTATTTTATTTTTAAATTAATATGATTTTTTCTTATTTAATATTTTAGAAATATAAAGATAATAACGGTTAAAATGATTTTTTGAAATAAAATTGAAATAAAAAAATTTTTGTAAAAAATCTATCAAATATTATTTTTTGCTTATTTTAGAATATGAGGTATAATTTAATTAAGATGAAAATTTTTTAGAGGAGGGGTTGTATGTTTGAAATGCTGCAGATTGAATTTAAACCCAAACAGCAGATTTTCTATGCTCTTTATCTGCCAAAATATGGAAAATCTTATATCTTAAATGATTATATTGAAGCTGATCACATAAGAAAAGGGAGATCCTGTGAGTGTAAAAAATTTGCCACAAAGGAAGAAGCTGAAGAGTGGATTAGAAAATGGAAAATTGGAGAGTTCAAACAGACTTCTAAAAAAAATTTTTATGGAATATATTTTATAAATGAAAAAGCCGGAGTTATTTGTGAAAGTCCTGAAAAAGTAAACCAAATTTTATATAAAGTTCCTGCATACTGTAAAAAATTTTATGCTGAAGAAGAAGCTCAAGAATGGATTTATGCTTTAAAAAATAATATTATCACAGATCCGTTTAAAAAAGAAAAAAAAACAAAACAGAAAAATTCTTCAAAATATTATGCTCTTTATTTTCAAAAAACAAACGACGGAATAATTTTACAAACTCGTAAAGAAGCCGATTCTTTATCAAAAGGGAAAAAATGTATATTAAAAAAATTCTCTGATGAAAATATGGCTCAAGAGTGGATTGATATTATGGTTCTTGGAAGAGCAAGATATTTTGCTGTTTTTTATCCCGGAGAGAAAAATAGTTTTATCACAAAAGACCCTGCCCTTTTTCAAGAGTTCACTAAAGACAGGATAAATATTAATCAAATTTTTGAAACTGCCATTGAAGCTGACAGATGGATAAAAACTATGGAAAACAATTCTATCTCTTCTGTTGAAACTTTAGATAAAGATGCTGTTTATTTTGATGCAGGAACAGGAAGAAAAATTGGAATGGAAGTACGGGTAAGTGATTATATGGGAAACTCACTTCTTGAAGAACTTCAAGAATACAAAGATAAAATAAACGAATTTGGAAATTATAATCTGGGAGAAAATTTAAAAATTCAGTATGGAGAACTTTACGGTCTTTACCTTGCCCTTATGATTGCAGAGCAGAAAAATATTTTAAAAATTGCAGGAGATAATCAGCTTGTTTTAAGTTTTTGGAGTATGGGAAATTACAATCCTAAAAAACTTAATGATGAAACTGTTGAACTCATTGAAAAAGTTGTAGAATTGAGAAAAAAGTTTTCTTTAAGAGGAGGTATTTTATTTTACGTACGAGGCGGGAAAAATCCTGCTGATTTAGGATTTCACAGAGGAAAATAGTAAAACAGCTCCGAAAATTTATCGGAGCTGTAATAATTTTTTAAATTTTTATTTAATTTTACATTTCTTCATAAAGATTTATAAACATTTCATCAGCATCAATTTTTTTGTTTATAATTTTATGGTCGTAAAGCCAGTCTATATTTTCCTGCCAAACTTTAGCATCTTGATGTAAGAATGGAACTCCCTCCTCTTTCATAATTGGAAGAAGAATGTTCATACTTTGAGTTTCAACATTTCTGCTAAGAGGAAACTGATCTGCTTCCTGTTTAGAAAGAAGTATGTCAAGTGATTCTTCAGGTTTATTCATCATATCTTCAAAACCTTTATTTGCAGCTCTTAAAAATCTTACATAAACATCTTTTCTTTCTTTTATCAAATCATCATTTGCAACAAAAAGTTCTTCATAGTAATTAGGCATTCCATATTCTGTGCAGTAGAAGTAATCAACGGGAAGTCCTTTTTCTTCCATAACAGGAACTTCGTGATTTACAAGTCCTCCTATTGTTGCATCAACTTGTTTTGTTATCATTGAAGTTAAAAGTTCAAAACCAACATCAATAACATTTACTTTACTTGGATCTCCCCCGTCAAATTCAACCATAGCTTTAAGGCTTTCTTCTGTAAGAGGTCCTCCAGAATACCCTATTGTTTTTCCCTCTAAATCTTTTGCTCTTTTAATATTATTTTCTTTTAAAGCAATAATAACATTTAAAGGTTTTTGAGTTATTGCACCTATTGAAGTGATAGGAATATTTTCATTTGCTCTTGCCATTACAAGATGATGAAGATAATAAATTCCTATATCAGCTTTTTTTGCTGCTGGAAGTGCCATAGGGTCTGAAGCATTTGATGGGAAGTGAATATTTACTTTTATTCCTTCTTCTTCAAAATATCCTTTTTCAATAGCATTATAAAGGAAACAATGAATTGCATTTGGATACCAGTCAAGAACTACATCAACTGTATCAAGTTTTTTTTCTGCAGGTTTTTCTTCTTTTTCCCCACAACCTATGACAAGTAACATTAAAAGCATAAGAACTGCATATTTTATTTTTTTTAACATTTAATTATCCTCCACTTTTTAATTGATACAGAGGATTTTTATATATTTTTATTTTTCTTCTTCATAAAGATTTACAAACATCTCTTCTGCATCAATTTTTCTATTAATTATTTTCTGCTCATAAAGCCAGTCTATATTTTCCTGCCAGACTTTTTTATCTTGATGTAAGAATGGAGTATCTCCGTCAAACATAAAAGATAAAAGTATATCTGTACTTTGTTTTTCAACATTTCTGCTTAAAGGGAACTGTTCAGCTTCCTGTTTTGAAAGAAGTATGTCAAGCGAACTTTCAGGATCAGCTTTCATATCTTCTGCCCCTCTTACACAAGCTTTTAAAAATCTTGTATAAACATCTTTTCTCTCTTCAATTAATTCTTCATTAGCAACTAAAAGGTTTTCATAATAATTAGGTACACCATATTCACTTGGATAGAAATAATTTATTTCAAATCCTTTTTCAAGCATTACAGGGACTTCGTGATTGATAAGTCCTCCTATTGTTGCATCAACTTTCTTTGTAATCATTCCTGTTAAAAGTTCAAAACCTATATCTAAGACTTCAACTTTTTTTGGGTCTCCTCCGTCTTTTAACATCATTGTTCCAAGAGTTCCTTCTGTTAAAGGTCCTCCAGAATATCCAACAAGTTTTCCTTCTAAATCTTTAGGTCTTGTAATATTATTTTCTTTAAGTGACATTACAACTGTTAAAGGCTTCTGTACAACGACACCGATAGATTTTACAGGAATATTTTCATTTGCCCTTGCCATTACAAGATGGTGCAGGAAATAAAATCCAATATCAGCTTTTTTGGCTGCTGTAAGGGCAAGAGGATCTGAAGCATTAGCAGGGAAATGAATATTTACTTTTATTCCCTCTTCTTCAAAATATCCTTTTTCCATAGCAACATAAATAAAACTGTATAAAGCATTTGGATACCAGTCAAGAATAACATCAACAGTCTCAAGAGGTTTTTCTTCAGCCGGTTTTTCTTTTTCTGCTCCGCAGCCGGCAAATAAAACCAAAGATAAAATTAACACAAACAAAACTTTCAATCCCGTAAGTCTTTTCATAAATTACTTCTCCCTCCATACAAGTATTTTCTTTTCTATTATTGTTATCAGCTGAACAAAGATAATAGCAATGACAGAGATAAGTACAATCGGTGCAAATACTCCTGCTCCATCAAGCTGTGTCATCATTCTTTTGCTGAAATATCCAAGTCCTGCATTTGCTCCAAGCCATTCACCAATAGCAGCTCCGATTAATACAAGAGGAATTGCTATCTTTAACGAAGAAAAGAAATAAGGTATGACTGAAGGAACTTTAAGTTTCATAAAAATATCCCAATCTGACGCATTCATACTTTTAAAAAGTTCAATGTAATCCTGTTTTGTGGCTTTAAGCCCGTCATGAAGTGTAATAGTTATTGGGAAAAAAGCTATAATGACCGAAACTAAAATTTTACTCCAAATAGTGTAACCAAACCAAAGAATAAATATAGGTGCAAGAGCTGTTATAGGTATAGTCTGAGTTGTAACTATAATCGGATAAATACTCTTTTCTATATATTCGCTCCTGTCCATAAGAATTGCCAGAAACATTCCTAAAAAAAGTGAAAGCAGAATTGAAACCACTGCTATCTCCAGTGTTGCCGGCAGATGATATTTAAAAAGAGGCTCTCTCAAATCCCAAGTTTTTTTTAAAATTGCTGTGGGCCACGGAAGAATGAAAAGAAGTCCCAAGTATCTTGCTCCCATTTCCCAAATCAGAAAAAATATAATTGTTGACGTAAAAGCTGGGGAAGGTCTTTTCATTAGTTGTCACCTCTTATTATATGTAGAATTTCTTTTTTCATTTCTAAAATCTTGTCAACATTTTCTTCTTTATCTTTTGGAACAATAAATTCAGCAAAAGAATCAAGAGGTTTATCTTTGCAGACAAGAATTCTGTCAGAAAGAAAAAGTGCCTCATTTATATCATGAGTTATAAATATTATACTTTTATCAAATTCCTTAAGTGTATCAAGAAGCCATTTTTGAAGATACTCTTTTGTTATTGCATCAAGAGCTGAAAAGGGCTCATCAAGAAGAAGAATATCTGCTTCTGTAAGAAGAGTTCTTAAAAAAGAAACTCTCTGTCTCATTCCCCCTGAAAGTTCGTGAGGAAGTTTATCTTTATATTCAGCAAGATGAAGTTTTTCAAGATAAGCCACAGCTTTCTTTTTTCCTTCTTCTTTATCTTTTTTCTTAAGTTCAACAGGAAGCATAATATTTTCAAGAACTGTTCTCCATGGAAGAAGCAGGTCTCTCTGAGGCATATATCCTGTTGTAAGTCCTTTTATTTTTCCTTTATCTGCCTTTTCTATCCCTGCTATAAGTTTTATAATTGTTGATTTCCCACAGCCGCTGCTTCCGACTATTGAAAGAAATTCATTTTTTTCCAATGAAAAAGATATATCTTTTAAAAGAGGAATTCCCCCGTCATATGAAAAAGATATATTTTCCAGTTCCAAAACTTTCATCTACATTTCTCCTTTGTAAGCCATATCCCAGAACAATCCCTCATATCTGCTTGTATTCACAAAAATTTCTATAAGTTTTTCTTTCTGCTTTTCAGATATATTTTCTGAATATTTGTTTACAAGAGCAAGAAGCCATTCGTTCAGCTTGTGATAATCTTCAGAAATATATCCTCTTATCCAATCAGCATAAAAATTGTCCTGTATTCCATATTTATTATAAAGATGTTTTCCTATAAGTTCGTAGCTCCATAAACATGAAAGAAGAGAAACTGCAATTTCAGGAACTCCTCCTGCATATGATACTGCAAGCATATAATGTGTGTATGAAGCATTGTGTAAAGACATTTTTGTATTTTCTACTTCTTCATTTGTTATTCCCAGTTTTTTCATATAATTTCTGTGAATAGACATCTCTGTATTCAAGATTCCGTCAGCAAGGCTTGAAAATTTTGCCATTGTTTCCTCATCTTCACTTTTTACAACACCAAGAGAATAAACCTTAGCATAATCTAAAAGATAAAGATAATCTTGAATCATGTAAAATTTAAATTTTTCTTTGTCAAGTTTTCCGCTTCCAATTCCGTCAACAAACGGGTGAGAATAAAAACTTGTCCAAAGTTCCTTTACGTTTTCGTAAAGTACGTCTGTAAACAGCATATATTCCTCCTTAATATCTGCTAAAAATATATAATACTGTTTATCTTTTATTATGAAAAATTCATTTTTTCTACACTTTGAGTATACTATACCAATGATTTTTTTCAAAATGATTTAAAGATAATTGTACTGATACAATTTAGCATGAAATAAAAAAAAGTCATTTTCAAATATGAAAATGACATAAAATAAACAGACTTTTTGCCACTTCCCTTCGCTGGAATTATCCAGAAGCAGGTTCTAAGGGTAAAATCTCAGCAAAAAGCACCCCTAGCAGCCAAACAATATATATTTGTATTATAAATATAACATAATTACTTTTTTTTATCAATAAATTTATTCATTTTTTAATTTTAGTTCTATTTTTGATTTAAGTTTTTGAAACATGATATAATAATTTTAAGAATTTATAAACAAGGAGAATTTTATGAAAATACTTCACACTTCAGACTGGCACTTAGGAAAAAAACTTGACGGCTGTGAAAGAATAAATGAGCAGAAAAAATTTCTTTCAGATTTATTAAATATTATAGAAAATAATGATATAGATATTTTAATTGCAGCGGGAGATATTTATGACAGCCCAAATCCTCCCATTGAAGCTGAAAAAATTTATTACGATTTTGTAAAAAAAATAGGAGATTTAAAAAAATGCTGTGTAATTATGATTGCAGGAAACCATGACAGCGGAAAAAGGCTTACAGTTACAAGAAATATTGAAAAAGATTACGGAATTATTCTTCTTGAAAATCCTATGGAAATTGTAGAAGAGGGAGATTATGGAATTTCTAAAATTTCAAATTCTCATGAAGGATGTTTTGAAATTGAGATAAGAGGAAAAAAATCTTTTATATCTTTTCTGCCATATATAAGTGATATTGAGGGAGAAACAATTTTAAAAAATTTTACGGCAGTTGATGAGGAAGAAAATATTTCTTCAATGTCATACAGTGAAAAAATAAAAAATATTTTTAAAATAAAAGAAAAATACAGAGATGAAAATATCCCATACATTGCTGTGGGGCATATTTTTGTTTCAAATACAGAAGGAGAAGAAAGTGAATCCTCTCTTGATTTCGGAGGAGCTTATACAGTAAAACTTTCTGACCTGCCAAAATCTGATTACACTGCACTGGGACATATTCATAAACCAATGAAATTTTTAAAATATAATGCTTTTTACAGCGGTTCTCCCATAGAATATCGTGTTTCTGAAAACAGATACGGGAAAAAAATATTTATTGCTGATGTAGAGAAAGATAATTTAAAAATTGATGAAATTGATATTACAAATTATAAACCCATAAATAAATATTTTTGCGAAAATATTGAGGAAGCTGTTATTCTTTCAGAAGAAAAAATAGAAAGCAGTGAATGGATTTATCTTGAAATTTCGTCAGAAAGAACTTTAGTTGCAGGTGAAGTAAAAAAAATAAAAGAAAATAAAAATATTGTTGATATTTATTTAAAGCTTAAAGGAAATACTTATGAGAGTGAAGAAATTTTAGATGATTCCATGGAAAAAAATATAAAAGAAGCCTTTGTGAAATATTATAAATTTACAAATAATAATATTGATACAGAGCCTAGCAGCGAACTTTTAAATCTTTTTGACACACTTATTTCAGAAGAGAGCAGGGAGGAAGATATATAATGAAACCTTTGTTTTTAAGTATAGAGGGACTTCAGAGTTTTCAGGAAAAACAGGAAATAGATTTTGAAAAAATAGGACGTGACGGACTTTTTGGAATATTCGGCCCTACAGGAAGCGGAAAATCCACAATAATTGATGGAATGACCCTTGCCCTTTATGGAAATATAATAAGATTTAAAAATAACAGCTCAAGTGAATCAAAAGATTTTTTTGATATTGAAGCAATAAATAAAAATTCTCAAGAAGCAAAAGTAAATTTTAAATTTAAAGTTGGAGAAAATATTTACAGAGTTGAAAGAAGCTACAAAATTGGAAAGAAAAGCGGAAAACTTACAAAAACTGCTGTTCTTTTTAAAAATGAAAATGGTGAAGAAATAAAAACTGCCGAAAACTATAAAGAGATTTATAAAGAAGTAAAAGAAAATATTCTAGGGCTTACTTTGGAAGATTTTACAAGGTCTGTTGTTCTTCCTCAAGGGAATTTCAGCCAGTTTTTAAAACTTACTGGAACTGAAAAAAGAGATATGCTTGAAAGAATTTTTAATCTTGAAAAATATGGTGATATTCTTTCTAAAAAAGCAAATGCCCATAAATATAATCTTGAAAGCCAGCTTAAAAATCTTGATATAGAACTTTCAGCAATAGGTTTTAATGAAGAAGAGCTTAATAAACAGACAGAAGAATTTAAAATTTTAGAAAAAGAAACAGAAAACCTGAAAAAAGAGGAAAAAGAACTTAAAGCTGAAATTCAGGAGATGGAAGAAATACGCACCCTTGAAGAAAATATTTCTAAATTTCAAAAACAGAAAGATGAACTTGATAAAAATTCAGAATATATTGCAGAACTTGAAACTAAAAAAAATATGGCTGAGAAATTTATCCCTGTCATAGAAAAAATCCACAAGAAAAATGATTACGAAGACAGAATAAATATTCTTAATGATGAAATAAAAATAGACAGAGAAAAATTAGAGCAGGCTGTGAAACAGCTAGAAGCTAAAAAAGAAGTTTATAAAAACTTAGAAGAAAAAGAAAATTTTCTTGAAAAAGAGAAAGAAAAAAATTATGTTCCACAAGATGAATTTTTAAAAGCCTCTGAAGATTATAAAAGCAGTATTGAAAAAGAAAATCTTAGAGAGAAAGAAGAAAACTTAAAAAAAGAAATTAAAAATCTTGAAATTCAAAAAGAAAAACTTTCTGATGATATTAAAAATTTTACCAGCATATTAGATAATTTGGAAAAAGAAAAATCTGAAATAAAAGATATTTCTCAAGATGAAATTTTAAATCTTGAAAAAGAAATTTTACAGAAAAAATCTCTGTATGAAAATCTTGAAAAAAGAGAAAAAGAGCTTGAAAAAATTATTTTTAGTGCAGAATGTCTTGAAGACAGGATAAAAAACAGTAACAACGAGCTTTCTGAACTTGAGGAAACTGAAAGCCTTTATCTTGTTAATAGAAAAAATTATTTTATTTATGAGATTGAAAAAGAACTTCACGACGGAGACATCTGCCCTGTCTGTCATGGCATTTATCATAAACATTCTGAATCAAAAAAAGAAAGCTCTTTTAATGAAGATGCTTTTGAAAAACTGCAGAATGATATAAGGAATATAAAAAGTTCTGTCCAGATTGAGAAAGATAAGCTGGCAGAACAAAATAAAAAAATAGAAGAAATTAAAAATGAAATTGAAATTCTTCCTAATATAAAAAATGAAATCGAAAATTTAGAAAATCAAAAAGAAAATCTTAATAAAAAATTAAAAGAGATAACAGATAAAAAAAATATTATTGAAAAAAATATAAAAGAAAAAAGCGGTACTTTAAACGATAATAAAATTCTTTCTGCAAAAACTGAAAATGAACTTAGTTTAAAAATAAATTCTTTAGATGAAATTGAAAAAAAGTTAAAAGTAATTCCGGAATTTTTATTATCAACAGATGAGCTTAAGGAGAATTTAGAAATTATTAAAAAGAAAAACGAAATTTTCAAAAATATTGACTCTCAGTTAAATGAATTAAGAAAAGAGAAAAAAGAAATCTGGGACACAAAAATAACTGTATGGGCAAAAAAAATAGAAGACGAACAAAAAAAATTCATTCAAAAAGAGGAAAATCATAAAAACATAAAAACTGAATACCTTGCTCTTTCTGAAGAAATAAACAAAGTTCTTCTTGAAAATAAAATTTCAGATTTAAAATACATAAATGAAATTGAAAAATCTATTGATAAAATTTCTCATATGAAAAAGGAGATTGAAAAGCACAAAAATGACACTGTTTACGTCTTAAAAATGATTTTAGATTATAAAGACCAGCTTAAAAATAGAAACTTTTCTAAAGAAAAGTTTGAAAATTTAGCAGAACGTGATAAAATAGTAAATATGTTCTTAGAAAAAAACATTCGTCTTTTAGGAGAGATGACAAAGAGTATTGAAATTTTCAACATTAACAAAAAAAGAGTTGAAGAAATTTTTAAAGAAAAAGAAAAAGTTGAAAAAAAATTAAATCCTGCCAAAGAGATGACAGAGCTTTTAAAGGGACGTAAATTTTTAGATTTTCTTTCTGCAGGAAAACTTCAGAGCATTACAAGAATTGCTTCAGAAACTCTTCAAAGAATTACAAACGGACGTTACAGAATAAATGTTGATGAAAAATCAGATTTTTCAATTATGGATAACTTTAACAGTGCAGTGAGAAAACCTCAGTCACTTTCAGGAGGAGAAACATTTATGGTTTCACTTTGTCTTGCTCTTGCACTTGCTAATCAAATCCAGCTCAGAGGAAAATCAAAATTGGAATTTTTCTTTTTGGACGAAGGGTTTGGAACTCTTGACTCTGAACTTTTGGAAATAGTTTTTTCTGTCCTTGAAAATTTAAAAGCAGAGGGAATGACTGTGGGAATAATTACCCATGTTGAAGAAATCAAAAACAGAGTTGCAAGAAAACTTATGGTATATCCTGCTCAGGTTGGAATATCGGGAACTGTTGTAAAAGAAATATAATTATAAAAAATTTAGGGGTGAGGTAAAAATTGGGAAGCAGGATAATGCTTATTTGGATTTGTATCCTTTCGTTTATTGGAGGTTATGTTGATGTCTACGGTCTTCTTACTGTGGCATTTCCTTTGACACATTTTACAGGAAGTGTGGCAAAACTTGCATTGGAAGGATTTGAAATAAGAGTTGATAAAGAGGTTTTTCAATTAGCTGTAGCCCTTTTCTTCTTTATATTGGGAAATATAATTGCAGGACTTTTAATTGGTGAAAGACATTTTTCATTTAGAAAAAGATATGGAATAGTTTTTATGGTTATGGGAGTTTTAGTTTTTATTCTGTTTAATCTTTTCCACGGAGATAAATCTTTTGCCTTTCTTCTTTCAATAGGAATAGGAGTACAGAATGGACTTTTCATAACATATAAAGGAATTCTTGTAAGAACATCACATCTTACTGGAGCAATAAGCGACTTAGGTGTTTATATCGGATATCTTTTAAGAGGAAAATCTTTTGACACATGGAAAATATTTTATTATACAGTGAGTTTGTTCTCTTTCTTTTTTGGAGGAGTTATAAGCAAGATGATGTATGATATTTACGGAAAACAATCTGTTTATGCTGTATCTTTAGGATATATTCTTATTGGAGCTTCATATTTAATTCTTAGAAAAAAACTTGAAAGAAATCTTGAGTATGAAGAAATTATGAAGCAGAGAAAAGAAAGACACAAAAAACCAAAAAACAAAAAATAAAAAAATAACCCTGCATTAAAAATAATTTATAATTAATGCAGGGATTTTTTTATTCTACTGTAACTGATTTTGCAAGATTTCTTGGCTTATCAACATCAATTCCTTTTGCATCAGATGTGTAATAAGCAAGAAGCTGTAAAGGAACTATTGATAAAAATCCTGAAAACATATCATTGCATTCTGGTATTCCTATAAAATTATCAGAAACATTTTTTAAATTTTCTTCATCTTCAAATCCAACTGTAATTATATAAGCTCCTCTGGCTTTTACCTCTTTTATATTTGAAACTGATTTATCTATAAGATTTTTTTGAGTAGCAATAACTACAACAGGAGTTCCCTCTTCTATAAGAGCGATTGTTCCATGCTTTAATTCTCCAGAAGCGAAAGCCTCTGTATGAACATAGGAAACCTCTTTTATTTTTAGAGAACCTTCCACAGCAACTTTATAATCAAGCCCTCTTCCAATAAAAAATCCATTTGTTCTGTCTTTAAAATATTCTGCTGCTGTTTTTATTTTTTCGCAGTTATCTAAAATATTTTGAATTTTTTCAGGCATATTTTTTATTTCAGAAAGATATTCTTCATATTTTTCCTTTGAAATTACTTTTCTAAGCTCTGCCATATAAAGAGCAAGAAGATAAAATATTGTTACCTGAGTTGTGTAGGCTTTTGTTGAAGCAACAGCTATTTCAGGTCCCGCCATTGTATAAATTGTTTTGTGTGCTTCCCTTGAAATTGTAGAACCTACAACATTTGTAACAGCTATTGTTAAAGCTCCTTTTGCCTTTGCTTCTTTAAGTGCAGCAAGAGTGTCTGAAGTCTCTCCTGACTGGCTTACAAAAATTACCATTGTCTTTTCGTCAACAAATGGGTCGCTGTAACGAAATTCTGAAGCAATATCAGTTGCAGAATCAAGTTTTGCAATTTTCTGAAGAGCAAACTGTCCTTGAAGACCTGCATGATAAGCTGTTCCGCAGGCAATTATATAAATTTTATTTATATTTTTTATATCTTCATAATTTAAAACATCTGAAAAATCAACTTTGCCATTATGAACTCTTTTTTCAAAAGTTTCTTTTACAGCTTGAGGCTGTTCAAATATTTCTTTCAGCATAAAATGAGGATAACCGCATTTTGTTGCCTGCTCTAAATTCCATTCTATATATTTTTTTTCTCTTGTAACAGGTTTTTCATCTCTGTCAAAAATTTCAATGCTTCCTGCTTTTAAAACTGCAATATCTCCATCTTCAAGATAATAAACATCTTTTGTATATTTTAAAAGAGCTGAAATATCAGAAGCTATAAAATTTTCTTTTTCACCAATTCCAACAACTAAAGGGCTGTGTTCTCTTGCACAAATAAGTTCATCTGGGTGATTTTTATGAAGAACTCCTATTGCATAACTTCCCTCTAATCTTTTTACAACTTTTGAAACTGTATCCAAAATATTTCCATTATACATATCTTGAATTAATTGAGAAATTACTTCTGTATCTGTGTCTGAAGAAAAAACATAACCTTTTTCTTCCAATTCTTTTCTTAAAACCTGATAGTTTTCTATTATTCCATTATGAACAACAGCAACTGATTTGTCCATGCTATAATGAGGGTGAGAATTTCTGTCTGAAGGAACTCCGTGAGTTGCCCATCTTGTATGACCTATTCCTATTTCAGAAGAAAAATTTTTTCCTTTCATGCTCTCTTCAAGATTTTCAATTCTTCCAGCTTTTTTTTCTACAAGAATTTCTCCATCTGACATAAGAGCTATTCCGGAAGAATCATACCCCCTGTACTCCAAAGTTTTAAGTCCGTGCAGGATAATTTCTTTTGTATCCCCGTGACCTACATAACCTACAATTCCACACATAATAAACCTCCTGTAAATTTTTAAATTGTCGTGTGTTTACTATGAGAATTGCCGCTTAAACTCTTTTGTTCCACAAATCACTCTGTGGGTTTGTAAAGTTTCTCAGGGTGCAGCTCCCTCTGAAGTACCCGCCGAATTTTCGAATGTCTTCAGTCCTCGTCAACTTAAATTTTTTGATTTAAGTTCTGGCGCTTTCTCTTTTTTCTAAAACTCATAGTTACCTAAGAAAGATATCATATTTTTTTTTATTTATCAATATTTTTTTATGACTTTTTAATACAGAAACAAATACATCTTATATATTCTTTTTTAATTTTAAAAAATTATTTATTATAAAATGAATTTTTAATTAATCGATTTTTTTATTTTTTTAATAATTTTCTGAAAGTGTAATTTGTGGTACAATAAAAGACGTAAAAAATTTTTTTGTGAGGTCAAAAATTATGCAGAATACAGATACTAAAAAACAAGCCATACTTAAAAAATTTAAAACTCGTACTCTTGGAGAGGTCTGGAAAGAGGGAGAAAATATTTTTGCAGAAAATAAAATAAAAAATATTTTTTCACTTCAAAAAGAAAATTCTCAGACTGTCTATATAAAAGGGGAGATAAAGGCAGAAGAAAAAACTTATACACCTTCTCTTTATTATGATTTAACAAAAAATTATGTAGAAGTTTTTACCTGCAGCTGCCAGCACAATAAAAAAGGACCGTGCAGCCACGTAGCTGCTCTTTTAATTTCAATAGTAAATAAATTTTATGCAGAAGAAAAAAATACTCTTGATTTTAAAACTTTAAATTCCAGAACAGCTGTCTCTATTTTTAAAAATTTTATGAAAGATAACAATATTACCGGTTCTTCCTCTATAATTTTTAAAATAAAAATTACTGATGATAAAAAAATCTTTTTAACAGATTTTCGTATATTATCCAGCAGCAAAATGAAAAGAATCGGCTTCGGACAGTTTTTTACTAAATACTTTAACTGTTTTTTAGAAAAAGGGACATTTGAAGAGTATCTGGAGGAAAAAGAATATTTAAACTTTGAAGAACACAGTTATGCTTTTTTAAATATTCTTGAAAATTATTTCAAACACAGCAGAGATAAACTTAGCGGAAAAATATTTTTTGAACTGCCAAAATTTCTTCTTCCCTCACTTCTTCCTCTTTTTCCCTATTTATGCCAAAATTATATTCCAAAGGAAAAAGAGCCTGAAATTTTAATATCTCTAAAAAATAATTTTATTACTTTTGAAATAAAAGATTTTAAAAAATGGAAGTATTTGGAAAATGATTACTTGTATTATAAAGATGAGAATAATTTTGTAAAATTTATTTTCTTCCCAAAATATGAAATAAAAAAAAGATTTTTAAATTATTTTGCTTTAAACAGCCATCACACTTTCTGCAACAGCGATATCAATTTGGAAACTGTTGTTACAGCTTTAAAAGAAATTGCAAAAATTAAGTTTTCTGACGAGATAATATCAAAATATTACGTACCTGAAAAAATTGAAGGGGGAATTTTGATTACAGGTGAAGAAGATGGTTTTTCTGCTGTTCCTGTTATTGTTTATGACGGCAGAACAAAAGAGCAGGTTGAGAAAACTATACTGTCTGATAAAAATCTTGAGAGCAGACTTTTTAAAAAGGCAGAAAATTATATCAGCAGAAATATTTTTCTAAATGGAAAAGACTTTCCTCTTTATAAAAATTCCAGTCTTTTTCAATTTTTATCTCATGACGTGCTGAAAACTCCTCCTGATTTTCATATTCTTTTCAGCGAAAATATGAAAGATGCAAGGTTTATTTCAGGACATATTACATTGGAAAATGTTTTGGAAGGAGATAAGCTTAAAGTTAAAATTATTTCTGATGTATTCTCCAACAGAGAAATAGCTGAAGTTTTTCAAATTTTCTCAATGTCAAGAAGAAAATATTATCAGTTAAAAAACAATTCTTTTCTTTGAATCAAAGATTTTGATGCAATGAAACTTTATCAAAAACTTTCAGCTCTTAACGTTTCTCACGAAGAAATACTAAAAGGAGAATTTTACAGACCTGATATTTTTTACTTCTATGTAAATAACATTTCTTTTAACAGCATGAACATGAAAAATTTTATAGGAAATTTTTCTCCGGAAAATTTTTCTCTGAGGGATTACCAAAGCTACGGGGTGAACTGGCTTCTTAATATGAAAGATAGAAATTGGAGCGGAATTTTATCTGACGGGGCAATGCTTGGAAAAAAATTAGAAATCTTAACATTTTTTTATCTCCAAAATTCTAAGGACAGTCTTCCAAATCTTATTTTGACATATGATGTATTAGAGATTGCAGAATGGGAAGAAGAGATAAAGAAATTTTATAAAAATATAAATTACAAAATAATTGACAGGGTTTTGGAAAAAGAAAATACTTTTTTAATTTTTTCAAAGGGAGAAATTGTCTTTACCACATACCAGCTTTTTGCGAAAAATTACAGTTTTTTTAAAAAAATTAAATTTGAAAATGCTGTCTTGAGCAAAAGTGAATACTTAAAAGATTTAAGACCCTCTGTATTCAGATATATTTTAAAAATAAAAAGAAACACTGCCTATGCTCTTACAAATCTCCCAATTCAATTTCTTTCTGTTGAAATGTGGTGGATTATCAGTGCTGCTGTTCCAAATTATTTTCCTGACTTTGAAACTTTCAAAAAGAGATATTTTCCAAATCCCAATCCAAAAATCAGGGCACTGACAAAACATCTTTTTTTGAGACGTGAAAAAAACAGTGTTGAAAAAGAGCTTCCCCAAAAAATAGAAAAAAATATTTTCTTTTTATTAGAAAAGAAGCAGAGAAAAATATATGATGCTGTTTTATATAAGTATCAAAATTCTTTTAACAGCTCTAAAAATAAAAAGCAAATTCTTTATAATTCTTTTTATGAATTGAAAAACACAGCTCTTATTCCCATAATAACTGCTTTAGACACTAATGATAAAACAAAATACAGAAAATTTAAAAAAGTCAGCGAAGTTTTAACAGCTCTCTGCAAAAACAGATACAAGACTATTGTTATTTCAGAAACTCCATTGTTTTTTAAAATAAAATCCATATTTTTTGAAAAATTTTTTGTAGAAAAGATTATAAACTATGACACATCTCCGGAAGAAACCGAAAGGCTGATTGAAGAATTTAATAAAGGAAAAATTGATATTCTTTTCATTTCTTCAAAAGTAAAATTATCCCAGTTTAAATTTTACAATGTTGATGCTGTTATTTATACAGACCCGTGGCACATTGAAAATGTGGAAAAATATATAAAAAATGACAAACTAAAAAGTCTCATAATCTATAATTTTTATGCTTTTAATACTATTGAAGAAAAAATATATAAATTGAAATCTCAAAAAAATATTAATTTTAATTTTTCTGAAAATGAAATTTTAAAACTTTTAGAATAATAAAAAAGGGGTGCATCACACACCCCTTAATTTTTATTTTATAAATCCGCTTCCTATAACTTCATAATTTTCATCATAAAGAACTACACCCTGCCCCGGTGTTACAGCCCTCACTTTATCCTGTGTGAATAAAACTTTTATTTCATCATCTGAAATTACAGAAATTCTGCATGGGTGGAATTTATCTCTTGATCTTGTTTTTGCAAAACATTCCATTCCCTCAAGCTCTTCTATTTTAGAAACTTTTAAAAGATTTATTTTTTCAGCAGTCAGATATTCTTTAAAAAGTTCTTCATTGCTTCCCATTATAATTGAATTTGTTTTCTCATCAAGTTTTAAAACATAGATAGGTTTTTCAGAAGAAATTCCAAGCCCTTTTCTCTGTCCTATTGTATAAAAAGCAAGCCCCATATGTTTTCCTGAAACTTTTCCGTTTGTGTCAACAATATTTCCTTCTTTTGCAATTTTTCCATCTGTTTTTTCAATAAGAAATTCTTTTAATTTTCCATCTTCCACAAAACAGATTTCCTGAGAATCTTTTTTAGCATAAACTCTTACCCCAAGATATTTTCCTATCTCTCTCACATCTGTTTTTTCTATTTTTCCAAGAGGGAAAATAACATATTTTAATTTTTCTCTGTTTACCTGAGAAAGAAAATATGCCTGATCCTTGCTTAAGTCATTTCCAACTTTTAAAACTCCGTTTTCTATGTTGCTGTAATGTCCTGTTGCAATAAAGTCAGCACCTTTTTCAAGAGCAAAGTCTATTAATGCCCCCATTTTTATATGTCTGTTGCATACCATACAAGGATTTGGAGTTCTTCCATGCTTATATTCTTCCACAAAATAATTTATAACTTTTTCACCAAAAGATTTTGTAAGATCCAAAACGTAATGGTCTATTCCAAGATCGTCGCAAACTTGTTTTGCATCAGCATCAACACCGGCTTCACAAGTCAGCATTGTAACCCCAAAAACTTTATATCCTTGTTTTTTTAGGATATAAGCTGTCACCGAGCTGTCAACTCCCCCGCTCATAGCAACTGCTATGGTTGTGTTTTCGTTTTCTTTTTTATATTCAAGTAATTTTTCAAATTTTTTTATATCAAACATTCATTCTCCTTAAATTAAATTTACAATAATATATCCAAGTGCTATTATTCCAAAAGTCAGAATTATAAAACTTGAAATTTTTGAAAGTTTTATAAGAAGGTCATCTGTTACAAATCTTTTGAAATATGTAAGTACCTGAACATTTATAAACCACGAAATAACTCCTGCTGTTCCAATTCCCCCTGCAAGAAGAAGGTAATTGTCTGCATCTCCCACTACACTGAGAAGAGTATAAATAAAAATTATTGTCACTATTCCTGTGACATTTATAACTGAAAGAAAAAATCCTGAAAAATAATTTTGAATATTATATTTATTTATTTTTGTAGGTTTTTTTATTACCACTGGGGTCCTCAGTTTTTTTATTCCTAAAATTACCAGACAAAGCCCTACCAATCCTTTAAAAAAAAGTTCATACCGAAGTATAAATTCTTCAGCCTGATTGATAAAGAAAAAAGCAATAAGACCATAAACTACATCAGAAGTGACCATGCCAAGTGCCATTAAAAACCCATCTTTTTTTCCCTCTGTCAAAGTCTTTTCCATGCAATAAAGTCCAACAGGACCAAACGGAAGAGACAAAATAATTCCTGTTGCAATCCCCTTAAAAAAAGTAATATTCAAGTAATCACATCCTTAAACTTATTTTTTATTTGGGAGAATATGTGTATATTACTGCCCTGTATTTTTTATCCCTATTAATAATTTTATCATAAAGAAAGAGAAATATAAAATAAAATTTTAGTGTTCTATTCATTTTCTTTGTACAAACAAAAAAGGACTGCATAAATTTCTTTAATACAATCCAATTTTACATATTTCTCCCTGCATTGAAAAATAATTTGTGATTAATGCAGTGAGCAAATACTAATTATCATTTAATTTTAATACAGAAACGAATGCCTCTTGTGGTATCTCAACATTTCCTATCTGTTTCATTCTCTTCTTACCTGCTTTCTGCTTTTCAAGAAGTTTTTTCTTTCTTGTTATGTCTCCACCGTAACATTTTGCAATAACGTTCTTTCTGTATGCTTTTATTGTTTCTCTGGCAATTATTTTTGCACCAAGAGCTGCCTGAATTGGAATTTCAAACTGCTGTCTTGGAATAACTTCTTTTAATTTTTCACAGATTGCTCTTCCTTTTGAAACAGCATTATCTTTGTGAGAAATAAATGAGAATGCGTCAACAACTGTTCCAGAAACCAAGATATCAACTTTTATAAGTTCTCCAGGTCTGTAATCAATAAGTTCATATTCAAATGAAGCATAACCTCTTGTTCTTGATTTTAATTTATCATAGAAATCTAAAACTATTTCTGCAAGAGGAAGCTCATAAGTAAGCATAGTTCTGTTGTCATCAATATAGTTCATTCCAATATATGTTCCACGTTTTTCCTGGCAAAGCTCCATTACTCCGCCTACATAATCTTTTGGAACAATAATATTTCCTTTTATGTAAGGTTCTTCAATTATAAATTTAGCTTTTCCAGCTTCTGGGAAATCACATGGGTTGTCTATAACATAAGTTGGTTTTCCCTCCATTGTAATTCTGTACTCAACTGAAGGAGCTGTTGAAAGAAGATCTATATTATACTCTCTTCTTAATCTTTCAACAATAATTTCCATATGTAAAAGTCCTAAAAATCCGCATCTGAAACCAAATCCAAGTGCAAGAGATGTTTCAGGAACAAAGTTAAGTGAAGCATCATTAAGCTGTAATTTTTCAAGAGATTCTCTTAAAGCTCCATAATCATCTGTTGATATTGGATAAATTCCTGCAAACACCATTGACTGTGCAGGTCTGAATCCTTGAAGAGGCTCGTCACATGGTCTTCCAACATGAGTAATTGTATCCCCTACTCTTGAATCTTTTATTGTTTTAAGTCCTGTTATAATATATCCAACAGATCCTGAAGTAAGTTCTCCAGTAGCTTTCATATTTGGAGAGAAAATTCCACATTCAAGAATTTCTGCCTCTCTTCCTGTTGACCAGATTTTAATTTTGTCACCTTTTTTAATAGATCCGTCTTCAACTTTTACATAAGTTATAACACCTCTGTAATCGTCAAATTTTGAGTCAAAAATTAAAGCTCTAAGGGGTGCTTCTTCATTATAATTTGGTGCAGGAATTCTTTCAACGATAGCTTCCAATAAATCTTCTATTCCAAGATTTATTTTTGCAGATGTAAGAACTGCATCATCAGCAGGAAGACCGATTACATTTTCAATCTCCTCTTTTACTCTTTCCGGCTCTGCAGCAGGAAGATCTATTTTATTTATTACAGGAATAAGATCCAAATCATTTTCAAGAGCAAGATAAACGTTTGCAAGAGTCTGTGCTTCAACTCCCTGAGCAGCATCAACAACAAGCAGTGCCCCCTCACAAGCTGAAAGTGATCTTGAAACTTCGTATATAAAGTCAACGTGTCCCGGAGTATCTATAAGATTAAGTTCATAACGATTTCCGTCTTTTGCATCATAATAAAGAGTAACAGCCTGAGCTTTTATTGTTATCCCTTTTTCTCTTTCAAGTTCCATAGAGTCAAGAAGCTGAGCTTTCATATCTCTTTCTGCAACTGTGTGTGTAGCTTCAAGAAGTCTGTCAGCAATAGTTGATTTTCCATGGTCTATATGTGCAATAATAGAAAAGTTTCTTTTAAATTTTTGTAACACTTAAACCTCCCAAAATAATTATATTCATCATATTATTATAAAAGAAACAGAAGAAAAATGCAATTAATTTTCTGTTCATTTCCTTTGAAAAATTTGAAAAATTAAATGGGCTATCACAAAATTTTGCAATAACCCATTTCTAAAAGGAAAATTTTTTCCTGTAATTTTTACTTGGCGATTCTGATGCGAATTGAACGCATGGCCTACGCCTTAGGAGGGCGTTGCTCTATCCAACTGAGCTACAGAATCACTCAATTATTATACAACACTTTTCTTTTTTTTTGAAGTATTTATTTTTCCAGACCTTTTAAGCCGTAAACAAGATGTTTCTGTCCTAGTCCGCTGAGAAGTTTTACTTTTTGGAAATAATCTTCTGCTATACTTTTTTTCGCTTTTATTTCATTTATATAATTATAAAAACTTTTTACTTCGTCCATAAAATGACTGTCACTTCCAAAAGTAATTCCAAGATTATATTTTTTCTGAAGATCTTCTGCTATAAGATTTCTTGAATTTGGAAGAGCATGATTATGTATCTCTATTGCATCAACCCGCCCGATAACATTATAAATATAATCTTTGTTTTTTATAAAATTTTTCTGGGCAACTCCTGCTATATGAGGAATTGATTTGTAGCATTTAAAATTTTTTAAAGCTCTCAGATAATATTCAATATCTTTCGTGGTCTTTGCCATTCTGATTTTATTTTTATTAGGTTCAACATATCCTTTATAAAAATAAACCATATCATCTTCTGAAGCAAAATAAACCAAAAGCTCAAAACCATCACAGCACCCAAGCTCTATTCCCGGAATAACATTTATTCCAAGTTTTCTCAGAAGAATATTTCCCCCTATTGCATTGTGGTCTGTAACAGCTATCAAATAATTTTTATCCTCAAGATAATGTAAAAGACTTTTTCCGCTTATAAATCCATCTGAATAATTTGTATGGAGATGAAGATCTATTAAAGTTTTGTCTTTTCCTCTGTCTGTATAAAATTTTTTCAAAAATTCATCTAAACTGTCAAGTCCCATTTTTTCCTCCTTAAATCACCGGAGATATTAATCTGCACACTGCTTCTTTTATTTTTTCGCTTATTTTTCTTTCTTTCATAATTTTATAATCAAGAGCTGCTGATTTTGAAATATCTTGGAAAAATATCTGTCTCAAATGTCCCACAAGCTCCAAATCATAAACATTGAAATTAATTTCAAAATTTTGATACAAACTTCTGTAATCAAAATTTGAACTTCCAAAAGATGCAACTTCATTATCAATTATTATAAGTTTGCTGTGGAAAAATCCGTCAGTATATCTGTAAACTTCAGCTCCCATTTCTAAAAGTTCCATAATAAATGCCTGATTTGCCCAATAAACAAAGGGGTGATCCCCAACATAAGGAACAATAATTTTTACCTCTATTCCGGATTTTATTGCAATTCTAAGGCAGTCTAAAAGCAGATCATCAGGAACAAAATAAGGTGTTTCAATATATATGCTCCTCTTTGCACTCATTATAAGATTTATAAAACAGTCACGTATTGTTCTTGTCTGATAATTTGGCCCGCTGCTTACTATCTGCATAGCATTTATATGAAATTTTTCTTTGTACTCTGCTATATCATCAATTTTTTTACGAAAATGTTTATCTATATCTTTTAAATTTACCCCTTGATGAACGAAGTTCCAAGAAATATAAAATTCTCTTTCAGCATCAACAGCTATTTCTCCGCTTATCCTTGCTCCTGTATCTCTCCAGTTTCCAAGCTCTCCCTTTCCGATATATTCTTTTCCAATATTAAAACCTCCTGTATATAATATTAGACTGTCAATTATACACATTTTTCTATGGTCACGGTAATTTGCCCTCAAATTTCCAAAACGGAAAAAAGGAAAATGTGACGGAAAGAAAGTTTTAACTTCTATTCCTGCTTTTTCAAGTTCCTTAAGCCTTTTTCTTTTTAAAATTTTTGTTCCTATGCCGTCGATAATTATTTTGATTTTAACTCCCTCGTGGGCTTTTAAAATAAGTTCATCATAAATCATGCTTCCAAATTCATCATCATTAAAAATATAATATTCCATACTTATACTTTCTTTTGCATTTTTTATGTCCTCTCTCATTCTGCTGAAAAAAGAATTTCCCTCTTTAAAAAAGTAAACGTTGTTTAAATATGTAACTTTATTCCCCACTGATTCGTTAATATAGTTTACAAGTTTACTTCTCTTTTCAACAAGCTGAACTTTAAAATGGTTGTCTTTGTATATCTGTCTCAAAAAATTTCTTGTATAAAATTTTTCAGTATTTCTTTTTTTATAAAATTTCATACCGAAAAACAGATATGCAATAAAACCAAAATATGAAGTTAAAAGCAAAATAGTTATCCAAAATAAAGTGTACATAGGTCTCTTTCTTTCAAAGAAAATAACCACAGATGCCAAAAAAATGTTTGCCACAAAGATGTAATCCCCCAGTAAATGAAATACTTGCTGTAACATATTTCCGTTGCCAAAAATCTATAAAAATATAGAAATTTGTTTATTTCCTTCTTCACAGAATCCGATTTTGCCGTAGCTACTTTCGTTTGATATAACTCTCCAAAGGCTTAAACTTGGATACAACGAATCCTACACATTAGCATTTTCTTTTTTGTGAAATTATGCTAATTTATACATAGATAAATTTAGTGAAGCATTATAATCTCTATCAATTACTGTTCCACAATGTGGACACTTGTAAATTCTATCTTTTAGTTTTAAATCTTTCTTTATAGAGCCACATTCACTACAAGTTTTTGATGATGGATAAAATCTATCTGCTATTACTAATTCAATTCCATTTAATTCTGCTTTATAAGTTATATACTGTCTAAACTTATGAAAACACTGTTTTCCTACTGAATCAGACAGATGTTTATTTTTCATCATTCCAGAAACATTCAGATCTTCT
>OGXP01001188.1_pt1 | contig 23227 bp, 18 predicted proteins | sample 1576351 | NCBI WGS metagenome assembly OGXP01 (sample SAMEA3541517, study PRJEB24748) | human gut metagenome | biome: human gut; feature: human-associated habitat; material: faeces | place: China | collected 2012
GAGCGAATGGGAACTTTGCGAGTTGTTCAATGTCACCGCCCCGACCATTCGGGCAGGGATAAAGGCTCTTTGCAAGAGTGGCGTGTTGAGAGAGTACGAGATAAAGCGTACCATCTGCCTATCCGACAAGTACAGCAGGGAGTTTTACAACCTTGAAACGATAATCGCCCTCGCCTTCCACTTCGGCACATTCGGAGCGAAGCAGGTGCGCAACGCCATTCTGAAAAGGCTGTACTTGCGAAAAGAGAAACAAGCCATCTTCTTTTCGCTGAACAGTACCGATATAGCCAAGTCCAAATACCTCTCGTAGATTGGGATGAGGAACTGACGTAATGCAGTCAGTAAATCCGCAAGTCAGTACAACAACACGACAGATACTCTGATTTTTTCTCCCGAAAAAGCGTAATGTAACCATTCGTTTTTCGGGAGTTTTTTCGTTTTTCCAATCCGATTCCATTGCCAAACCATTGAAAGTTTTTGCTCCGAGGGGCTTTTTTCTACATTCTGCTATATTTTGCGTAACAACTTATCCATTAAATACTTATACTTTTGTAGCTGGTATTTTTCAAACTTAAAACCATTTGATTATGTCAGCTAACAAACAACAAGACAGCCACAAGCCGCCATCAGATGGCAGCGTGGCAAAAGAAGAGTTCATCCGAGTGGGCACAACGCTCTACAAGATTGTGGAGCAGCCAAGACTGAACGGAGGGTATGTAAAGAAACGCATCGCGTGGAACAACGAAACCCTGCGCCAAGACTATGGCAAGGATTACATCGGCAGCGTTCCCAAGTATGACGGTTTCTGCACCGTACCCGAACACATCGGCTACCGCCCCGTGGTCGGTAAGTTCCTAAACCTCTATGAACCGATAGACCACCAACCAAAGGAAGGTGATTTCTCGCACATCCAATCATTGATACGGCACATTTTCGGAGAGCAATACGAGTTGGGGATGGACTATCTGCAGCTGCTCTACCTGCAACCCATCCAAAAACTGCCCATCCTGCTGCTGGTATCGGAAGAACGCAACACGGGTAAGAGTACGTTTCTCAACTTTCTGAAAGCCCTCTTTCAGAACAATGTCACGTTCAACACCAACGAGGATTTCCGCAGCCAGTTCAATTCCGATTGGGCTGGAAAACTCCTTATCGTGGTGGATGAGGTGCTGCTCAACCGCAGGGAGGACAGCGAGCGGTTGAAGAACCTCAGCACCACACTTTCCTACAAGGTGGAAGCCAAAGGCAAAGACCGTGACGAGATAGCGTTCTTTGCCAAGTTCGTGCTATGCTCCAACAACGAGTATCTGCCCGTAATCATAGATGCAGGAGAAACACGCTATTGGGTGCGCAAGATAGACCGCTTGCAGTCCGATGATACCGACTTCCTGCAAAAGCTGAAAGCGGAGACACCCGCCTTTCTCCATTTCCTGCAACATAGACAACTATCCACCGAAAAGGAAAGCCGTATGTGGTTTGCCCCCTCATTGCTACATACCGAAGCCTTGCAGAAGATTATCCGCAGCAACCGCAACCGATTGGAGTTAGAGATGCAAGAACTTATCCTTGACATCATGGATAGTGTCGGCACGGACACATTCTCATTCTGTTACAACGACCTTCTTCTTTTGTTGGTACACTCGCAGATAAAGGTGGAGAAGCACCAAGTCCGTAAGGTATTGCAGGAGTGTTGGAAACTAACACCTGCACCGAATACACTTACTTACACCACCTATCAAGTGGACTATACCCGAGAGTGCCGATATTCTCCCATACGAAGAATCGGACGGTTCTATACCGTAACAAGAGAACAGCTGGCAATACTCTGATTATTTTGATGAAATGATGAATAAGTATATAACTGTACTGATATGCAAAGGATTACTTTCTCATCAAATACTCATCAAAAATAACTTGCTGATGAAAAGAGAAAACAGGTCAGGCAGACCAAGCCCGATAAGGCAAATGATGATTTTCTCTTTTGGTAAGTGCTTTGATGAAATTATGATAAGGATGTATAATACTGCTATCCAATAGCTTGGCATACACATTCATCAATTCATCGGTTTTACAATCATCATCAAACCATAGGAAAATTATGAACATACAGGAAGTAAAAAACATACGCATTGCAGACTATCTGCAAAGTCTGGGCTACACGCCCGTCAAACAACAAGGCAACAGCCTTTGGTATAAATCACCGTTGAGAGAGGAAATAGACGCCTCGTTCAAGGTAAACACCGAACTTAATCAATGGTACGATTTCGGACTTGGTAAAGGCGGCAACATCATCGCATTGGCAGAGGAACTATATGAGTCCGATTACGTGCCTTATTTGCTTAACAAGATAGCGGAACGAGTACCGCACATCCGTCCCGTATCTTTCTCTTTTCGCCAGCAAGCATCCGAACCGGGTTTCCAACATTTAGAAATAGGAGAACTTACCCATCCTGCATTGCTCAGCTATTTGCAGGAACGAGGCATAAACACCGACTTGGCAAGGCAGGAATGTAAGGAACTACATTTCATCCATAACGGCAAGCCCTATTTCGCCATCGGTTTCCCGAATGTGGCAGGAGGGTATGAAGTGCGCAACCGTTTCTTCAAGGGCTGTATCGCACCGAAGGACATCAGCCATATCCGTCAGCAGGGAGAGCCGAGAGAGAAATGCCTCGTATTCGAGGGTATGATGGACTACCTGTCATTTCTTGCGTTACGGATGAGGAACTGCCCGACCATGCCCAACCTTGACAGGCAGGATTACATCATCCTCAATTCGGTTGCCAATGTTTCCAAAGCAATGGATGTGCTCCACGGCTATGAGCGCATCCACTGCCTGCTTGACAATGACGAGGCAGGAAGAAATGCGTACTTGGAATTGGCGAGAGAGTTCAGCGGACGTATCCGGGACTTCTCCGACAACTACAACGGACACAAAGACCTGAACGATTACCTGTGTGGCAAGCCCATGTCCCAATCGGCTGAGCCGATAAAAGAGAGGAAGCAAGTCCAATCCGCAAGGCGGATGATACAGCCACCGAAAAAGAAAGGGCTGAAGATGTAAGGGGATGCTTGCAGCGGCACGGGTATTTACCGATGGAAAATACCGTAGCTTATTAGGGAATTTTCCGAGCCGCATTGCAAGCAACGCTGAAAATTCCCCAATAAGCCAAAGAGGTTGCACCTCTCTGGACTCTCCAAGACCAACGGCAACAGCCGTACACAAGCAATAATCAAACGATGTTTCACAAGCAGAATAAGAAAGGAATTATATATGGGATTCGTAGTATTACACATGGAAAAGGCGCACGGTTCCGACAGCGGAACGACCGCCCACATCGAGCGTTTCATCATACCGAAGAACGCAGACCCCACACGCACGCACCTTAACCGAAAACTCATCACTTACCCCGATGGGATAAAAGACCGCACGGCAGCCATTCAAAAGAGATTGGAGGAAGCGGGACTGACACGCAAAATCGGGAACAACCAAGTTCGGGCTATCCGTATCAACGTGTCGGGAACGCACGAGGATATGAAGCGTATCGAAAAGGAGGGCAGACTTGACGAATGGTGTGCCGACAATATGAAATATTTTGCCGACCTGTTCGGCAAGGAGAATATTGTGGCGGCACACCTGCACAGGGACGAGGAAACGCCACACATACACATCACACTCGTCCCGATAGTCAAGGGAGAGCGCAAGCGCAAGAAACGTGAGGAACAGGCTAAGAAACGCTATCGCAAGAAACCTGCCAATACTGTCCGTCTATGTGCCGATGACATCATGACACGCTTGAAGCTGAAATCCTATCAAGATAGTTATGCCGTAGTGATGGCAAAGTACGGGTTGCAGCGTGGCATTGAGGGTTCAAAGGCACGGCACAAGTCCACGACACAGTATTATCGGGACACCCAACGGCTTGCCGACAGTCTGAAAGCGGAGGTGGTGGACTTGCAGCAGCAGAAAGAAACGGCACAGGAAGAACTCAAACAAGCCAAGAAAGAGGTACAGACCGAGAAGCTGAAAGGTGCAGCCACTACCGCAGCGACCAACATAGCAGAAAGCGTGGGTTCTCTTTTCGGGGGAGGGAAAATGAAAGCATTGGAACACAGGAATGAAGATTTGCAAGACCGCATCCTTGAACTTGAAGAAGAAGCCCGACAAAGGGAACATCAACAAGCCAAGCAGATACAGGAAATAAAAAACGCTTACGAACAACAGAACAGTAAGCTGTCCGAGTTTGTGGATTTTGTCAAACGCTATTTCCCTTATGTGGAAAAACTGATGCCGACCATTAAATTCTTGCGTGATACGCTGAACTTTGGCGATGCCGTGATTAGGAAACTATGCGCATTCAAGGATGTTTCCATTAAAGGTGAACTGTATTCACGAGAGTTTAACCAACATTTCAGGGCAGACAAAACGATATGTTCACTTAAAGAGGACAAGGATGGTAATTTCAACCTCAACATAGACGGTGTTTCACATGTCAGTTGGTTCAGGCGCAAGAAAGACGAGTTTATGCAAGCATTGGGAATGCCTACAAGGAAACAAAATCGGGGTATTAAGATATAATTCTCATTTTTTGCGGATAACAAACGCTCTAAAAAGCCTTGTTATCCGTATTGTTTTTTGTGTAAAGAGTCGTTTTTGCCAATACAACATATTAAAAATGAGTAAAGTTGTGCCCTTTTCTATTATTATCTGCCAACCTTAGACTGTATGTGAATTAAAATGAGTATCTTTGTAAATTGGATTTGGTGTAAACTGTTTCCAAAAACAATATCAATGGATCACCTGACAAAAGAACAACGCCATAAAAATATGGTAGCCAATAAGGGCAAAGGGACCAAATTAGAACTTCTATTTGGCAAATTGCTTTGGAATGCCGGAGTAAGGTATCGCAAAAATGATACATCTGTATTTGGCAAGCCTGATTTTGCAATCAAAGGTCATAAAATTGCTATATTTTGCGATGGTGAATTTTGGCATGGTAGAAATTGGGAGATAAGGAAGAACGACCATAAGAGCAACTGTGTTTTTTGGCACTCTAAAATTGAACGAAACATTGAGCGAGATAAAGAGGTTAATGCCGAATTGCAGAAACAAGGATGGAAAGTTTTTCGATTTTGGGAAACGGACATAACCAAAGAACCAGATAAATGCTTAAATAGAATTTTGAATTATATGAATACAGATAATAAAACTTCCGAAAAAATAGCCATCACAAAAATGTGTGGCGGTAATAAGGTTGTTATGCAAATGTATGGTCCGCATTCTTTGAATGAAGATGGAACTGTTATGGCATTTGATGAACAAATGGCAATAGTTTCTCATTATCTGCATAATCAAGGATATAAATATGCAAAACCGTATGAATCTAAAGCAGAAGGATTGATAGAGGATATATACAATGTACATAACAAGCAAATTGAAGAAAGATGCGTTTCAGATGTTTGTGTTCAATATTCTTTATTTTCAGATTTGTTTTCAGTTCCGTTCTTGCCTGTAGATAATCCAAAATTTACGTTCATTGATTTGTTCGCAGGAATTGGGGGATTTAGAATGGCAATGCAAAATCTTGGCGGGAAATGTGTGTTCTCATCCGAATGGGACACTCAGGCTCAAAAAACATATCTGTTAAACTATGGAGAAGTTCCATTTGGCGATATTACTAAAGAGACCACTAAATCATTTATTCCTGATGATTTTGATGTTTTGTGTGCAGGATTCCCTTGTCAGGCGTTTTCGTTGGCTGGGAAACGACTCGGATTTGAAGAGACAAGAGGTACTTTGTTTTTTGATGTAGCGGAAATCATACGTAGAAAGCGTCCGAAAGCATTCTTCTTGGAGAATGTTAAAGGTCTGCTTATTCATGACAAAGGAAAAACCATCCAAACGATACTAAAAGTTTTAAGGGAAGATTTGGATTATTATGTTCCGGAACCTCAAATTGTAAATGCAATGAATTTTGGTGTTCCTCAACATCGTGAGAGAGTGTATATCGTTGGATTTAGAAAAGACCAGAATGTCAATGAATTTATATATCCAGCTCCGACAGATACGACCAAAACATTTGCAGATATAAAAGAAGAAAATACTGTTTCGGCAAAATACTACCTCTCTACTCAATATGTAAAGACCCTTGTGGCGCATAAAGAAAGACATGCTGCAAAAGGTAATGGCTTCGGATATGAAATAATACCTGATGATGGTGTTGCAAATGCCATTGTTGTAGGTGGTATGGGGCGAGAACGCAATCTTGTAATTGACAACCGCCTTGAAGATTTCACACCGGTTACTAACATTAAAGGTGAAATTAATCGTGATGGCTTACGCAGAATGACCCCACGAGAATGGGCACGTTTGCAAGGTTTCCCTGATAATTTCATAATCGGAGTGGCAGATGCATCTGCTTATAAACAATTTGGGAATTCTGTCGCTGTACCGGCTATTCAAGCGACAGCACAGGAAATAATCAAAAGAATTAATCTCTCAAAATCCAAGAAATATGGCACTGACAGGAAATAAAGGAGAATGGAGTGAGATATATACTTTGCTCAAACTATTAGGTGAAGGTAAAGTCTATGCAGGTGACCAGAATTTAAACAAGATTCAGAACTTGTTCTATCCAATAATTATGATTCTTCGACAAGAAAAAGAAGGTAGTTATAACTATAGCCTGCAAGATAAAAATGTCGTAATTCAAACGCCCGAAGGCGAAGATTTGCTACGTATCCCTGCTTCTGTGTTTTTAGATGAAGCAGAGAAATTATTGAAAGCTATCAATGAAAGTGACGGAGCTTTTTCCATTCCGCAAATTGAAGCTTTTATGAATCGCATTTATTGTCATTCCTTGAAGGCAAAATCATCGGACAAAACGGATATACGAATTATTCTGCATGACCGTAGAACTAAAATCAACTCCGAAATGGGTTTCAGTATAAAATCTCAGTTGGGAGGAGATTCGACTCTGTTAAATGCAAGTAAAGCCACAAATTTTAATTTTAAGATTGTTAATGTTTCCCTCTCTGACGAAGATATTGCCTATGTTAATTCTTTGAACCCCAAACGGAACAAAGTCATAGACAGGGTAAATGCAATTAAAAAGAAAGGTGGCAAATTGGTGTTTGATAAGGTCGACAATCAAATATTTCGCAATAATCTTGTTATGCTTGATGGAGACCTACCGACCATAATTGCCAACTTGCTTTTGGAACAGTTGAATAGCGGTATCTCAACATTGAAGGAATTAGCAGAACTAATTACGGAAGTTAATCCTTTGGGATATGATACAGAACAGGCATCACCATTCTATGCTTATAAAATCAAACATCTTTTAACTTCTGCGGCATTAGGCATGATGCCGGCTACTGCATGGAGCGGAAAGTTTGATGCAAACGGTGGCTATTTAGTGGTAAAGAAAGATGGAGAAATCCTTTGCTATCATTTCTATGACCGCAACCGTTTTGAAGATTACCTCTTCTCAAACGCTTATTTAGAGCGTTCAAGTACCACTCGTCATGAATATGCTTCGATTATCAAAGAAAACGATGGTTCTCTGTCGTTTAAACTTAATTTTCAAGTAAGACTGAAGTAATATTTGTGTAGTATGATAGAACAAATTCATATTAAAGACGTTGCTACTTTTAAAGATGAATATTTATCTGATTTAAAGAAGGTAAACTTCATATATGGTTCTAATGGAAGTGGGAAAACAACTATTTCTAATGTAATTAAATCTGTTGGCGAGTACAAAGATTGTGAACTTTCTTGGAATGGAGGAATTCCACTAAGTACACTGGTGTATAATAAATCGTTTAAGGATAAGAATTTTGGCACAGCACAAATCCCAGGTGTTTTCACATTAGGCTCAGCTACTAAAGAAGAAATAGCAGCTATTGAAGACAAAAAGAAGAAACTTGAGAATTTGAAAGAAAAAGGTATTCAGAATAATAAAGTTATCGAAAACCAGCAAAAAGAATTGGAGTTATTATCTTCCCAATTCAAGGATGATTGTTGGAAAAACATTAAATTAAAACACGAAAAATTATTTAAAGATGCCTTTGTCGGTTGTTTGAATAGTAAAGAACGTTTCTGCGAGAAAGTAAAAATCGAGTTTAATAGCAACAATCAGCAGTTATGCACTTTTGATGATTTAATCAATAGGGCTAAGACTTTATTTGATACGACACCAGAAATCATTGAACATGTTTCTTTACCGGACATTAGATTTCTCATTGATGTAGAAGAAAATCCTATTTGGGAAAAGAAAATATTAGGAAAGGCAGATATAGAAATAGCCCCTCTTATTCAACGGTTAAATCTAAATGACTGGGTAAACCAAGGACGACAATATATAATGGAAGATTCTGATATTTGTCCATTTTGCCAAAAGAAGACAATAGATAAAAAATTCAAAGAGCAAATTGAGGAATATTTCAATGAAACATTTATAAACGATACGAATGTAGTAAAAAATCTGTCTGCACAGTATATCTCTGGCTTACAACTTTTTTTGAATGAATTATCGTCATTATTAGAACAGGGGAAAATAAATAAAAATACAAAACTAAATATACAATCCATAGATGCCTTATATAAGTCATTAAATTTGATGTTTTCCACAAATAAAGAAATCCTAAGTGCAAAAGAAAAAGAACCAAGCAGAAGTCTAAAATTGGAGTCTATCAAAGCTTTAATAGAAGCAATAATAAAGTTAATAGAAGAAACAAATAATGAAATAAAGAGGCACAATCAATTGGTTACCAATTTCCAAAAAGCAAAAAATACATTGATTGCAGATATATGGAAATTCATTTTAAATGAAAATGCAGACAACATCAACACATTTGTAAGAAAAGAGAAAGGCTTAACAAAAGGAATTGAAAAACTACAAAAAGATCGTGGAGAATTATTAGTAGCCTATCAAATATTAGACAAAGAAATAAAAGAAGACAATAAAAAGGTTACAAGCGTTCAATCTTCAGTAGATGAAATAAACAAGGTCTTAACTGCTTATGGATTTACTAATTTTACAATTGTTCCTGTTGAGAATAATTCATATCAAATTCAAAGGGCAAATGGAGAATTGGTTAGAGATACATTAAGTGAAGGTGAAATTACGTTTATAACTTTTTTGTACTTCATGCAACTTGTCAGAGGTGGAGAGACTCCAGAAATGACAAATGATAATAGAGTCGTTGTAATTGATGACCCTATATCAAGTCTGGATAGTACTATCTTATTTGTAGTAAGTTCTTTAATCAAGGAAGAAATAAAAAGAATAAAACAGGATACTGGACATATTAAGCAATTAATCATTCTAACGCATAATATATATTTTCACAAAGAAGTTTCATTCATAGACGGACGGACAAAAAGTAATAATGATACATACTATTGGATTGTGCGAAAAATCAATAATGAATCCAAAATTCAGTGTTATCAGAAATCCAATCCCATTAGAGGGTCATATGAGCTATTATGGGATGAGTTGAAAAATAAAGAACAAAAACTTTCAATTATCACAATCCAAAACACAATGCGAAGAATCTATGAAACATATTTCAAAATACTTGGCAAATACAGCGATGACGATATTTTGGATAAATTTAATAATGTACAGGAGAAGGAAATTTGTAGGTCTTTGTTGTGTTGGATAAATGATGGTTCACATTGTGTGCCTGATGACTTCAATATTGTACAAAGTGATGACATAACGGAACGTTACTATGAGGTTTTTCAAAAAATATTCAAAGTAATGGGACATATAGAACACTACAATATGATGATGGAAATAGAAAGTATAGGATGATATTTTTCATCTTTTAATAGATGAACTAAAGAAAAATTGTAATTTTGTAGGTTAATAAGAGTTATTTGACAGCAAAACATAGCAAAACGCTGAAAATCGCACGGTCTCCAAGTCGTTACCATTACTTTTCAAATAGTTCGCTAAAAGTTTATTCCTCAAACGGTTATATCAAACCGTTTAAAATCTAAAATACGTTTTAACCGTGCTTGTCAGTTATTGAAGGAAGGTAAGTATACGGTTTCCGAAATCAGTTTTATGGTGGGATATAATACTCCTTCTTATTTCTCCGCCCGTTTCAAGAAGTATATCGGTTGTCTTCCTACGGAGTATGGAAAACAGTGACGTATGTATCATTTATGGAATATTATTATGAAGATGTATTTTTTTTCTCCCTTTCTTCTGATACTTGTTCATTCATTGCTGGTATCATGCAGCCGTACGGGCACACCCGGCTTTGCGATAGCGAGGGAAGACAGTTTGCGGTATGAAGGCAAGACAGTTGAACTTTTCAGAATGACTAACAGGAATGGAATGACGGTTAAGGTTACCAATTATGGGGCTTCTTTAACATTTGTTTCCGCTCCTGATAAAGAGGGCGTTTTTGCTCCGGTAGTTTTAGGACTTGACAGCTTGCGATATTATCTGGGCAGACAACCCAAGCTTGGCGCTACGGTAGGGCGTTATGCAAATAGAATAAGGAATGCGGAACTTGTTTTGAATGACCGGGTTTACTATCTGGATAAAAACAATAAAGGGCATTCCATTCATGGTGGCGTCAAGGGATTTCATACCCGGGTTTTTAATACGGATACGTCCTATGTGGTGAAGGATACGGCAGTGATTCGCTTTAGTTATCTGAGCCCTGATGCGGAAGGGGGATTTCCGGGAAATCTGAATATATCGTTGGCTTATAAATTGACGCATGACAATGAAGTGATTCTGGATTACAGGGCATCGACCGACAAGCCGACTGTGGTTAATCTGACAAATCACAGTTATTTCAATTTAACGGGGTGTAAGGAGTCTGTACTGAACCATTATTGTATGATTGACGGGGATTCGATTACACCGGTTGATGCCGCAGGTATTCCTACCGGAGAACTTATGGCGGTGGCGGGTACGGAATACGACTTCAGAACCTTGCAGCCGCTTGGCGGGCGCATTGGAGAACTTAAAAAAGGATATGATACCAATTATAAACTCAATAAGCAGCCGGGAACTTTGGCGCTTGCAGCTAAAATTGTAGAGCCGGAATCCGGTCGGGTACTGAAGGCGTATACCACCGAACCGGGTATGCAGTTCTATACTCCGGCAGCTAATCTGGACTATCTGAAAGGGCATGGCAAGCAGTCATATGGGCGGTATTACGGATTTTGTCTCGAAATGCAACATTTTCCGGATTCGCCTCATAATCCGCATTTTCCGACTACCGTGTTGCTGCCGGGAGAGACTTACCGGCAAATCACGGTCTACAGATTTGAAACATTATCCGAAACAGAATAAATTATTTAATTAAAACATTGGTTATGAAAACGAAAAGCTGGAAAAAGTACATGTGTTTAATGGGTATTTCACTTATGATGATGCCGGCTGTCTGCGCAATGCAAACGGCTGAAGGCGGAAATGCGGACAATCCCGTTAAAAAAACGCGTAGCACTACTTTTATTAGTGGAGAAAAGGCGTGGGAACCCGCAGGAGAAGGCGTGACCCGGCAGATTATGGGGTATGACGGACAGGTAATGCTGGTAAAAGTGAAATTTGAAAAAGGAGCGATAGGTACTCCTCATACTCACTACCATACCCAAACCACTTATGTGGCAAGTGGAAAGTTTGAGTTTACGGTGGGGAATGAGAAGAAAACGGTAAAGGCAGGTGACGGTATTTACATCGAACCTGATATTTTACACGGATGTGTCTGTCTGGAACCGGGGGTACTTATAGACTGCTTTGCTCCAATGAGAAGTGATTTCTTGAAATGAGTTTTGTATTGATGGGTATTTGATTTTATTAACAGATTTACAAATCTCTATCCCAAAAGGATAACCCCCTTTGTACATAGCTGTAGGGCTATATATTGTACAAAATTACTCTGTATTATACAAAATTGATATTTGGAAAGTGTAAAAGTGTAACAAATGAAAACAATACTTTTACACTTTTTTTAGCATTTGCAGTAAGTTTGCCCTCGAAAAATTATTTCTAAAGTAGAACCTTAGATTTATTTATTATGTACAAATTAAAAGAACTGTTTTTAATGTTTATCCTCGCCTTTGTGAGCATATCCGCATATGCGCAAAGTCTGACCGTTACCGGTAAGGTCATTGATAGTGAGGGCTATGAAGTAATCGGTGGTAGTGTTACTGTTAAAGGTGCCGCCGGCGTTGGAACCGTTACGGATGTAAACGGTAACTACTCCTTAAAAGTAAATGACGCATCCAAAGATGTACTCGTCTTTTCGTACGTGGGTATGACTTCCCAAGAAGTAAAGGTCAATGGTAAGAATGTAATCAATGTAACGTTGAAGGCTGATGCCGTGTTACTGGATGAAGTAGTAGCAATCGGTTATGCCACGGTTAAGCGTAAGGACTTGACTGGGTCTGTGGCATCGGTGAACAGTAAGGAACTTTCCAAAGTGCCGACAAGTGATATTACCCAGGCATTGGCAGGACGTATGGCCGGTGTACAGGTAATGCAGAGTGAAGGTGCGCCGGGAGCTTCTATTTCGATTCGTGTCCGTGGAGGTATTTCTATTACACAGAGCAATGAGCCTCTTTATATTATCGATGGTTTTCCCAGCGAAGATGGTATGTCTACGCTCGACCCTGCTGAAATTGAGACTATCGATATTTTGAAGGATGCGTCTGCTACGGCTATTTATGGGGCTCGTGGTGCTAACGGCGTTGTAGTTATTACTACAAAAAGTGGTGGTAAAGAAGGCAAGGCTACGGTAACTTTTGACAGCTATGTCGGTTTCAAAAAAATAGCCAAGAAATTGGATGTTCTTTCTACGGCAGAGTTTGCAATGTTGGATTATGAACGCCGTGTGTACGATGCTACTACTCAAGAAGATTGGGATAAGGATATTACGGCTTTTGAAACATTGTACGGAAAATATAGTGATATCGGAACTAACTATTCCAATCGTAAAGGGATAGATTGGCAGGATGAAACGTTGGGGCGTACTGCGTTGACTCAAAACTACCGTGTAGGAGTTTCCGGTGGAACAGATAAGCTGAATTACAACTTGGCATATTCTTACTATGATGAAGAGGGTGCTATGGTGTATAGCGGTAATAAAAAACATAACATATCATTCAATATGAATCATAAATTGAATGACCGTTTAAGTGTTAATGCCCGTGTCAGCTATGATCAAATGAAAGTTTATGGTATGGGTACTTCTGAAGGTGGTGACCGTTTTAACAAGATGCAGCATATTTTGCAGTATCGTCCTATGATAGGAATTGGAGGTACAGATGATTTGCTGTTAGGAGATGAAGACCCGATTTTTGTGGACGATACCGGTAATGTAATGCAGAATCCCCTGCTTTCTGCTGCTGAAGAAACCAATGATCGTGAGTATCGTACTTTTCAAGCCAATGGTGGCTTTACTTTAAAGCTTTTTAAAGGATTTTCGTTCCGTAATACAACAGGTATGCGCTACCAGACACGTCGTAATGATATTTTTTACGGTGATAAGTCTATAACGGCAAAGCGTTCCAGTATTAATGGAAGCATTCAAAATCTGGAGAATAGCAGTTTCCAAACATCAAATGTCTTGAATTATACTTGGTCGGGTAAAGGACACGATGTAACAGCCATGGTTGGTCAGGAATACGTAAACCGTTGGAGTCGTAATTTCAAAGCGGCAGCCGCCAATTTCCCGAACGATGATATTGGTTTAGGCGACCTTTCACTGGGATTGCCGACAGCTGTTTCATCTGCTGAAAATTATGATGACAAGCTCCTTTCTTTCTTTACACGTGTTAACTATGGCTTTAAGGATAAATATTTGTTTACCGCTTCTTTCCGTGCAGACGGTTCTTCTAAATTTGGTAAGAATAATAAGTGGGGATATTTCCCGGCTTTTTCTGCAGCCTGGCGTTTGGGAGAAGAAGAATTTATTAAGAATTTGAATGTTTTTTCGGATTTGAAAGTTCGTTTAGGTTATGGTATGGCTGGTAATAATCGTATAGACAGTTATCTGAGTCTGGCAGTATTGAATTCCGTCACTTATCCTAATGGTGATTCTACTCAATCAGGCTATGTACCCAAGCAGATTCCTAATCCGGACCTTAAATGGGAAGCTAACAAGACATTCAATTTCGGTCTTGATTTTGGTTTCTTCAATCAGCGTTTGACTATTTCTCCCGAATTTTATATCAATCGCAGCAGTAATCTGTTGCTGAGTGCAAAATTGCCAACATCGGCAGGTTATGACAGTATGGTCATCAATGCCGGTGAAACAGAAAATAAAGGTATTGATTTGACTATCAACTCAACTAATATTATGACCAAGAACTTTACTTGGAATACTTCTGTAACCTTATCGCACAATAAAAATTCTGTAAAACAGTTGACGGGAGAAGAAGTGCAACTTTGGGAAGCTAATTTCGGATATAGCCAAAACACACATATTATCGGTATAAACCAACCGTTGGGGCAGATGTACGGTTATATTACAGAAGGCTTGTATCAGGTGTCTGATTTTGATTATGATGCAACCACCCAAACTTACACATTGAAAGATGGCATTCCTTATGCAGGCGATAAAGCCAATGTGAAACCCGGTATGTGGAAATTTAAGAATGTAGACGGTAGCGAAGACAATAAAATAACAGAGGAAGACAAGACTGTTATTGGTAATGCGTATCCTAAATTTTATGGCGGTATCAATAATACATTCACTTATAAAGACTTTGATTTGAGCATTTTCTTGACTTACAGCTTTGGCAATGATGTACTTAATGCAACTAAGTTGACTAACACAAAGACAGCTTTGCAGAATAAGAACGTTTTGGCTGCGGCCGATTCTCATAATCGCTGGGTTTTAGTGAATAAGTCAGGTGAATTAATTACCGACCCTCAGGAAATGGCCGAGATTAATAGAGGTAAGACCGTTGCCGCTATCTATGATAATGAAGTTGGTGATACTTATATTCATTCTTGGGCGGTAGAAGACGGCTCCTTCCTGAAACTTAGTAATATCACTTTAGGATATACTTTCCCGAAGAAAATAATCGAAAAGATAGGTATCAGTAAGTTACGTCTTTATGCAACAGGTTCTAATTTATTAACTTGGACTAAATATTCAGGTTTCGATCCGGAAGTATCCACAATGGGTAACGGTTTGACACCGGGCGTTGACTTCGGTGCTTATCCTAAAAGCCGTTCATTTGTTTTCGGTATTAATTTAGCTTTCTAATGAACCTCAAAAAGAAAATACAATGAAAAAATATAAAACAATTGCGCTTGGCGCACTGATTGCAACTGGATTTGCCTCTTGTGAACTGACAGAAAAACCAACTTCTTATTATGAGAAGGATACCTATTTTCAAACAGCCGACCAGGCAAAGATGTCAGTCGTGGGGATTTATGACTGTTTGGCTACAAACAACCATTACGGACAGTTTGAAATGGCTATGCCGGCGTCGGATGACACTTATTATATACAAGGTACTGGTACAGACAATACACGTCGTGATATAGCACATTATATGGTGAAACCGACGAATACTTGGATTGCTGATTTATGGAAGTACAAATATATGGGAATAGACCGGGCTAATTTTGCTATTGAAGGCATTGAAAATATGGCTGGGTATGAAGAAGATACTTCCTTGAAAGAGCTGGTGGCCCAGGCTAAATTTTTACGTGCATTTTTGGCTTTTGATTTAGTGAAATATTGGGGAGATGTTCCATTTAAGACCGACTACACCGCTGGATATGAAAGTGCCTTTAATGGTCGTATAAGCCGTGAGGAGATATATGATTATATTATTGAAGATTTGGATTTTGCGAAAGAAAATCTTCAGAAAGGGAGTGCTTCGCTTTCACCGGAGATACCTTCGCAGGGAGCTGCTCATGCAATGCTGATGCGTGTTTACTTGCAACGGGCAGGTTATAGTTTGCAGCAAGACGGTAGTTTGAACCGACCGGCCGACGACAAGAGAAAGGCCTATTTTGATGCTGTAATTGCCGAATGGACTGCTTTCCAGAATAAAGGTTATCATAACTTTCACCCGGGCGGTTATTTGAAGTTGTTCCAGGGTTATTCCGGAGGGGTTTTGAATTCGATGGAAAATCTGTGGGAGATAGCTTTTAATCCGACAGGAAGTGGTTATAAGGATAATTCCGGTACTTGGGCTACGTATAATGGTCCTGCGGTAGAAGCGCCGGGCAAGGGTGCTCCTGCTGAATCAATGGGGCGTGCCAACGCGTTCTTCCGTGTGTTACCTGTCTGGAAAGATTTCTTTGAGGCAAATGATGAGCGTAGAGATGTAATGGTATGTACTTACCAATATAAATGGGATGCCGATAAGAAAGCACATAAGTTGGTTGAAAATAAGAAACTGACGGATTGGTATCCGGGCAAATGGCGTAGGGAGTGGATGCCGAAAGGCTTTGTGGATCCTAATAATACAGGGGTAAATTATTGTCCGTTGCGTTATGCTGATGTGGTATTGATGGCAGCCGAGGCTTATAATGAGATTGGCAATACTCCGGAAGCCTGGAGGTTATTGAATGAAGTAAGACATCGTGCCGGAGCTACTGAAACCAATTCATTGCAGGCATACAAGGCTGCACAGCCTAATCTCTATGAACTTCCCTATTTTAACAGTGGTGATGAGGCAGACAATTTCCGTACTGCTCTTTATTGGGAACGCGGTTTTGAACTGGCTTTTGAAGGTCAGCGTAAATATGACTTATTACGTTGGGGTATTTTGGGTGATGCTTTAAAATTATTCCAAAGCAAAATGGATAAATCGCTAAAAGGCAAATATGTTGCAGGCGACAAATTTATAAAAGGCAAACATGAACTGTTTCCTATACCTTTGGGCGAATTGCAGGCCAATCCCGCTTTAAAAAATCAGAATAATCCGGGTTATGAATAAATAGGTATTATTGCCATAAACGGCAGGATGCAATGTCCTGTTTGAAATGTTGAAAGATGTTTCGGAGCTGGTTGAAAATAGTAAGCCTGTTTTTTATCAGCTCTGTTAAACATCTTTTCTATTTCAAAGCTATATGATGTTGTATTGCCGGTTGCCATGTGGTGAAATTTTATGAGATGATTGTGGTAAATAGAAACCTTTATAAAAGATGAAGAAAATATCATTATCTTGTTTTATTGCTGTTGTCGCATTATGCGTATTTTCCGGCTGCTCTCCCAAACAACCGGAAAAAGATTATACCTGGCTGAAACAGGGAATAGAAACGGCTGCGTTACAATTGAAATTTACCGTGGCTGAAATCGGAGATTCAATCCGGTTGCCCCGTTCCATCTGGACGGGCTATGACACGGACTTTTTATGTCGTCAGCTGGATAAGAAACAGTTGACAGGCAAAGACTCTGCCCGGCTGAAACCCATACATGATAATTTGGGTTCCCGCCGTTATTGCTTTTCCATTTACGATTGGACAAGCGGTTTTTTCCCCGGCAATCTTTGGCTCGCTTATCAACTTACCGGCGATGAAAGCTTGAGGGAAAGCGCTGTGAAGTTCACTAATTATCTTTATCCGCTTCGTGAGTACAAAGGTACGCATGATATAGGTTTTATGATGAATTGCAGCTACGGTAACGCCAATCGTTTATCTCCTGCCGACAGCGTCCGCAGTGCATTGATACAAACAGCGGATAACCTGTGCGGCCGTTTCAATCCGGAGATAGGCTGTATCCGTTCCTGGAACTTCGGAAAGTGGAATTTCCCCGTTATCATAGACAATATGATGAACCTGGACCTGCTGTTTTATGCCACTCGCCTGACCGGTGATGATAAATATAAGGAGCTTGCCTTGACACACGCACGGACTACGATGAAAAATCATTTTAGAGATGATTATTCATCCTACCATGTAGTCAGTTACAATAACGATGGAACGGTGGAAAAGAAGTGCACGCATCAGGGAAAGAGTGACGCATCGTCATGGGCGCGCGGACAAGCATGGGGATTATATGGCTACACATCCTGTTATCGCGAGTCTAAAGATGTGCAATTTTTGCGGCAGGCCGAAAATATAGCCTCGTTAATCATGCGGCGCGTAAAGACGGAAGATGCAGTTCCCTTGTGGGATTATGATGCGCCCGACACGCCTCAGACGCCTCGTGACGCCTCTGCTGCCGCTATTACCGCTTCCGCCCTGATAGAACTGAGCACGCTTGTAGAAGACGGGCAAGCATATATGGAGTATGCCGGGAAGTTGCTCAAAAGCCTTTCGTCCGACGGGTATTTGGCAAAACCGGGAACCAACCGGGGCTTTGTACTGATGCATTCAACGGGCTCATTGCCGAACGGTTCCGAAATAGATACGCCGCTTAACTATGCCGATTATTATTATCTGGAGGCATTGCTCCGTTATATGCAGGTAAAAGAGATTGATTATAAGCATATTTAAATTCATTATTACCATATCATGAAGACAATAAGATACATTTTTAGCATTTTCTTGCTTATGCTTGCTGTTGTTGCAGACGCACAGCAACTAAGGCAGGAGGCTTTTGAACTGATAAATTTGGATTATCCTGGTTTGGAGAAAGTAAAAGCGGCATGCTCCCGGCAGAAGTGGGAGGCGGCGGCACAGGAACTGTTGAATTATTACCGTAGCCGTACCGGTATTACACATCCGGATATAGACTTGAAAAACCTCACCATATCCAGGGAAGAACAGAAATGGGCGGATGATGCTTTGGAGCATACCTTCTTTGTACATAAAGGCTATCAGCCTTCCTACAACTACGGCAAAGATATCAACTGGGAGTACTGGCCGGTAAAAGACAATGAGTTGCGTTGGCAGCTTCATCGTCATAAGTGGTTTACGCCTATGGGTAAGGCATACCGTATCTCCGGAGATGAGAAATATGCAAAGGAGTGGGTACATCAGTATATGGATTGGGTTCAGAAAAACCCGCTGGTGAACATGAAGCAGGAAGAGTTCGAGCTTGTCAGTGCCGGTGAGGTAAAGGAAGATGCCGACAATGTATATTTTGCATGGCGGCAACTGGAAGTCAGCAACCGTTTGCAGGACCAGACCTGCCAGTTTCTTTTGTTTTGCTCCGCATCGGCGTTTACTCCGGAGTTCCTGACCGAGTTTATCGTCAATTATCACCGCCATGGCGCACATCTCCTGAAAAATTATTCTGCAGAAGGTAACCACCTGCTGTTTGAAGCCCAACGTATGGTTTATGCCGGTGTTTTCTTTCCGGAACTGAAAGATGCCGCCATTTGGAGAGAAAGCGGAATCAATATCCTGAATCGTGAAATCAAGAAGCAGGTATACAATGACGGCGGACAGTACGAGCTGGATCCCCATTATCACCTGGCGGCAATCAACATATTCTGCAAGGCCTTGCGCATGGCAGATTGTAACGGTTTCCGCAATGAGTTTCCGTCGGAATACCTGGATACGGTCAAGAATATGATTGCTTTCTATGCCAACATTTGTTTTCCCGACTACACCAACCCTTGTTTCAGTGATGCCAAGTTGGGCGATTATCAGGCAGAACTTGCCAACTACCGCGATTGGCTTGCATTGTTCCCCGACTGCGATTGGATACGTTATTATGCGACAGAAGGGCGTAAAGGCGCTCCTTTCCCTTATCTTTCCCACGGGGCATTGACATCCGGTTTCTTTACTTTCAGAAACGGTTGGAAGCAGGATGCAACGGTCATGGTAGTTAAAGCCGGACCTAAAGGAGAGTGGCATTGTCAGCCGGATAACGGTACTTTCGAACTCTGGTTCAACGGCAGGAATCTGTTTCCCGATTCCGGTGCATACGTCTATGCCGGAAGTGCCGAAGTGATGAAACTGCGCAACTGGTTCCGCCAGACACGTGTACATAACACCCTGACTTTGGACGGACGCAACCTTGAAACCACGCAGTCCGTAACCGGATTGTGGCAGCCGGAAGGTAAGGAGCAGATACTGGTAACGGAAAATCCCGGTTATAAAGGGTTGAAACATCGTCGTACCGTCTTTTTTGTCGACCAGGCCTATTTTGTAATAGTGGACGAAGCCACAGGCAATGCCAGAGGAACCGTGAATTTGAATTATCATTTCCGTGAAGGTGCGGTAAACGTTGATGCGGAGAAAAATATGGTGACTACGGCTTATGAGGGTCCGAGTAATGTGAAGTTGCAATGTTTTCCGGAAAAAAGCGCGTCTTTAAGAGCGGAAGAGGGCTGGCGTTCCACTGCCTATCGTCAGCGCGTAGCCCGTACTTCGGTAGCTTTCGATACAAATAAGGATGTTGCGGAGGCTGTGCGCTACATAACGGTTATCTATCCGGTGAAGGATGTTGCCGCTTACCCGGTATTTGAAGCAAAATTCCTGAACAAAGGTTATGATGAGAAAGGGGTTGAGGTCGAAGTTTCCGTCAACGGTACGGTACGTCGGTTGGCATCGCGGCTGAACTGAATCATGAATGCGGCAGACTGTTTTAAGGCAGACAGTTGCTTTGTGAACAGTAACCGTCCTGATACACAGGAAATGGATTTGTTTTCATTATTTTGATATTTAATGGAAGAATACCTATATTTGCTATCTGCAAAACAGATAGATTAAATAAAGTATGGACAATAAATTTATAGTAAATATAGGCCGCCAGTTAGGCAGTGGCGGACGGGAAATCGGAGAGAAGCTGGCTGCCCGGCTGGGTATTGACTTCTACGACAAGGAATTGATTAACCTTGCTTCCGAAGAAAGCGGATTATGCCGTGAATTCTTTGAAAAAGCCGATGAAAAGGCTTCGCAGGGAATTATAGGCGGTCTGTTCGGGATGCGTTTCCCGTTTATCAGTGACGGGGCTATGCCGGCTGCCAATTGTTTGAGCAACGATGCGTTGTTCAAGGTGCAAAGCGATGTGATACGGAAACTGGCTTCCGAGAAATCCTGTTTGTTCGTAGGGCGTTGCGCCGACTACATTTTGCGGGATAACCCGCGTTGCGTCAACATCTTCATCTCTGCTTCGCGCGAGGATCGTATAGCCCGTTTATGCCGTCTGCACTCTATTTCGGAGAGTGCGGCGGAAGAGAAGATGAACAAAGCAGACAAGCGGCGTGCCGAATATTACAACTATTACAGCTATAAGACCTGGGGAGCGGCTGCTACCTATCATCTTTGCGTCGATTCGTCCGTATTGGGCATTGACGAAACGGTCGGCTATATAGAAGAGTTCGTAAGGAAGAAACTGAAACTGTACGAATAAACGCTATGACCATTGCAAATGAAATCGGGAAGAATTTTACTGCCATCCTAACGGAGATTATAGTAAAATTCTTCCCGATTTTATTGATAAGAGCCTGAAGCTCCTTGAACTGATTTTACATCATTGCCAGCAATATCATCTGTCCGGCGAGGATGCGCAGGAACATCGTCAGCGGATAAACCGTAGAGTAACCTACCGACGGAGCGTCATTGCCCGATGCCTGGTTGGAATATGCCAATGCGGGTGGGTCGGTGTTACTGCCGGCAATCAGTCCCATCAGCGTGAAATAATTGACCTTGCAATAGAACCGGGCAATCATACCGATTATCAGCAACGGGATGGTGGTAATCAGGAAACCGTAGCCTACATACGCCAGACCGCTTCCTTCCACGACCGTCTGTACAAAATGCTCACCGGCCTCTATGCCTACGCTGGCAAGGAAAAGTACGATACCTATTTCGCGCAGCATCAGGTTGGCGCTCATGGTGGTATACGTTACAAGATGCATCTTATGTCCGAAACGTCCGATAAGGATGGCTACCACCAGCGGACCGCCCGCCAGACCTAATTTCACCGGTGTCGGCATGCCCGGAAATGCGATGGGAAGGCTGCCCAACAGAATACCGAGGAAGATACCGACGAAGATGGTAACGATGTTCGGCGTATCCAGACGCTTCAACTGGTTGCCCAGTACACCGGCCACACGTTCCACCGCGTCCTGCTGGCCTACAACCATTACACGGTCACCTACCTGGAGCACCAGGTTGGGATCGGCAAACAGGTCCATACCCGAACGGTTGATACGTGTCACGTTAACTCCGTACATACTGCGGAAGTGCATGCTTCCAAGTTTTTTTCCGTTGATTTCCGATTTGGTCACCAGAATACGGCGTGAGACCATCGGAGTGTCCTGCTTCTCCCAGTCCACTTGAATTTCCCTTCCGATAAAGGCGGTAACCGCTTCGGCGTCTTCCTCGGAACATACGATGAACAACTGGTCGCCGATGTGGAATTCCGTATCCTGGTTTGGAATGCTGACGTGACCTTCGTGACGGATGCGCGAGCATACGAAAGAACGTCCCAGGAAATCTTTCACCTGAATCAGCTTTTTGCCGTCGATAGCCTCATTGCGCACTTCCAGATGCAGCATATGCGGCATGTGCTTCATATCCGTTTCTTGCGTGTTAAGCTCCTCTTCTTCTTTTTTCAGGTTGATGCGGCAGATGTAACGCACGGCGATAATAGAGCCGATGATGCCGACCACACCGAGCGGGTAGGCACAGGCATATCCCAATGCGATGGGGTCTCCCGTATAATTCAGCTGGTTCAACGCTTCCTGAGCTGCACCCAGACCGGGAGTGTTGGTTACGGCACCGTACAGAATGCCTACTATCATCGGCAGGTCTATATTTCCATCGATGAAATAAATGCCCAGTGCAACCACTATGTTCAGTGCCACAATGCCCACGGCAAGCATGTTCAGCGTCATACCCCCTTTCTTGAAAGAGGAGAAGAACGACGGCCCTACCTGCAGACCGATGCAGAATACAAATAAAATCAAACCAAATTCGCGGATGAAATGTAGGATGTGTATTTCACCTGTAAATCCGAAATGTCCCATCAGGATACCGGTAAAGAGGACAAACGTCACTCCCAACGATACTCCGAAAACTTTAATCTTGCCCAGCAGCACCCCCACGGATATAACGAATGCATACAGGCAAACGATATGTGCGACGGATGTCGGGTCCCAAAGAAGACTTTCTAACCAATTCATAGTACCTTATTTATTGCTTTTTAAAATTTTGCGCAAAATTACTTAATAAAGGGGAGCTGGCAAAGGGTTTTCTTTTCTTTTTGTAATACCAGCTTTGCAAAAGCAAGGTATCTATGGAGGGATGCCGGGAATAAGGATGGACATAGTGTTATCCGTAAGTGCAATTTTCCCTAAAAAACCTTTTTGTTTGAAGTATTTCCTTAT
>OGXP01001193.1_pt1 | contig 23160 bp, 32 predicted proteins | sample 1576351 | NCBI WGS metagenome assembly OGXP01 (sample SAMEA3541517, study PRJEB24748) | human gut metagenome | biome: human gut; feature: human-associated habitat; material: faeces | place: China | collected 2012
GGATCAGTGTGAAAGTACCATAAATTACGTGTTTGCTTTGTTGTTTTTTGCATATGCCATTTTGGTTATCATAGGTATTATTTTATCGATTGTATTGAAAAGAGGATTAACAAAGATTGCTTTTTACAAAGATTATACTAATGTTATAGATAAGATTATATCAGATTTCCCAAAAGATGGCGATTAAAAGATTAATAACTAAGAGGTGGATATAGTTGCCTCTTTTTCTATACGCTAAAACGAAACGAAGGAGAGGTGGTGGTGTATGGCCAGAGCGCCGGATCCCAGAGCAGAGCAGGCGGAAAAGCTGTTCCGTGAAGGAAAGAAACTGATAGAGATTGCGGAGACTTTGGGTGTCCCAGAGGGGACGGTTCGAAGCTGGAAAAACAGGTATAACTGGGATGATAAATCAAATGCAACGTTGCAAAACAAGAAACGCAACGTTGCGAAAAAAATAAATACAAAAAATAAAGCTGCTGAGGATGCAGTTAATCAGGTAATGGAAAACACTGATTTAACTGATAAACAGCGGCTTTTTTGTGTCCTGTATGTTCGCAGCTTTAATGCTACAAAGGCGTATCAGAAAGCGTACAGATGCAGTTATGAAACCGCGATGGTGGAAGGCTGGAATACCCTAAGAAACCCTAAGATCCGAGACGAGATTTCCCGCCTGAAGCAAAACCGCCTGAACAGGGAAATGCTGGACGAACACGATATCTTCCAGAAGTACATGGACATTGCCTTTGCGGATATTACGGACTTCGTGGAGTTCGGACGGGAAAAAGTTCCGGTTATGGGAGCGTTCGGGCCGGTAGAGGTAAAGGATCCAGATACAGGTGAAAAAGTGCCTCTGATGCAGGAGATTAATACCATCCGGTTCCGGGATTCCTCAGAGGTGGACGGTTCCCTGATTTCTGAGGTGAAACAGGGAAAAAGCGGAGCCAGTGTAAAACTGGCAGACCGCATGAAGGCTCTGGAGTGGCTGGCAGCTCATATGGATCTTGCGACGGAGGAACAGAGAGCCAAAATTTCCTTGATGAAGTTAAAAGCAGGCGGAGCTGAGGAAGAGGAGCTTCCGGATGATGGTTTCCTGGAAGCGCTGAAAGGTTCTGCTGCCAGTGATTGGGAAGAGATGGCAGGGGGAACGGAACATGAAGAAACGTCCGGTATTTAAGTTCCAGCCTTTTTCGAGAAAGCAGCGCATGGTGCTCAACTGGTGGACGGATAAGAGCCCTGTGAAAGACTATGACGGCATCATTGCAGACGGGGCGATCCGTTCCGGAAAAACGGTATCCATGTCCCTGTCGTTTGTGATGTGGGCGATGACTAGCTATAACGGCCAGCAGTTTATTATGGCCGGAAAGACTATCACATCCTTCCGCAGAAATGTACTTATGGGACTTATGACGATGCTTAGAAGCCGCGGTTATCACTGTATTCACCATCTGTCGGGGGAAACCCCGAACATGCTGGAAGTGTCCCGTAAAGGCAGAACCAACTACTTCTACATATTCGGAGGAAAGGATGAGGCCTCTCAGGACCTGGTACAGGGTGTAACAGCTGCCGGCGCATTCTTCGATGAGGTGGCATTAATGCCGGAAAGTTTTGTGAATCAGGCCACTGGGCGATGTTCAGTGGAAGGGGCAAAGCTGTGGTTTAACTGCAATCCAGGAGCACCCCTTCATTGGTTTAAGGTTCGATGGATTGATGAACTGCAGAAGAAAAGACTTTTATACCTGCACTTCACAATGGACGATAACCTAAGTTTGTCGGAGAAAACGAAAGAAAAGTACAGGAACCGGTATGTGGGTGTATTCTTCCTGCGCTACATTAAAGGATTGTGGAGAGTGGCGGAAGGACTGATTTACACTGCCTTTACGGATGAGAATTTATATGACGAAATGAGTGAAAAGACCAGGCATTTGTCGTCCCGTGTGATTGCTGTGGACTATGGAACCACGAATCCCTGCGTGTTTCTGGATACTTATGACGATGGCCAGACTATCTGGGTGGAACGGGAGTACCGCTGGGACAGCCGTTCAGAGGAGGCGCAGCGTTCGGGGGCTTCCCAGAAAACGGACAAGCAGTATGCGGACGATATGGCAGAGTTTATGGGCAGCAGGCCAGAAGACCAATGTCCGATCATTGTGGATCCGTCGGCAGCTTCGTTCATTCAGGAACTGCGTTCGCGGGGGTGGGTGGTAAAGCCGGCGGATAATGAGGTTCTGGATGGGATCCGAAAACTGTCTACGATGTACGCCCGCGGGGCGGTTAAGATAAACAGGAATCAGTGCAAAGGCCTGATTGCTGAGAATCAGTCTTATGTGTGGGATGACAAGGCGGCTGAACGGGGAGAGGAGAAGCCGGTCAAGCAGCAGGATCATGGACCGGATGCTCTTCGCTACCGAATTAATGCGCTGCCGAAATGGAGGATAGGAGCATAACATGACAAAGAAGAAAAGGACATATCAGAAAAAACAAGGAAAGATTACATATTATCGTTGTGGTGACAGAGAATGCGTCGAGATAACTCCACCTATAAAAACAGAAAGTATGAAACTGAGTCCTAATATTGCTGTGCAAAGCGATTCTGAAATCGATTCTTCTGTACTGGTCGAGGAAATTAAAAAAGTGTTAGGACAGGCAATTAAAGAAAAGAGATAAATTATGGCAAGAAAAAGACGAACCCCAAGGCGGGCAGAAAAACAGAATATAAATACACAGGCGCCTGTCGTTACGATGGACGCCTTTTCTAATCCTGCTGCCCGGATTGGATGGGGGACGATGGACCTGATGAACGGCACATCCTATCCCATGACCCGGCTGACGCAGAATTATGAGCTTCTTACCAGCATGTATCGTGATAACTGGATCATTCAAAATATCGTGGCAACGGTTCCAAACGATATGATCCGAAAATGGTATCAGGTTAAAAGCAGAATTACCCCGAAACAGTTAGACCAGCTGATAAAGCTGGAACGCAAAACGCAGCTGAGAAAAAAACTGCTTTTAGGTATGTACTGGGGCCGGCTGTATGGCGGCGCTGTAGGAGTGCTGTTAATCAAAGGGCAGGAAAATATGAGTGAACCTTTGGACTTTGACCTGGTTATGCCGGGCAGCTTCCTGGGACTGCAGATTCTGGATCGCTGGTCTGGTGTTTATCCGGAGGGGGATCTGGTGCAGGATCCGTCTGATCCAGATTATGGACTGCCGGCCTTTTACACGATCCGGGATGACACAACCGGGCATCTGGCGGCAAGAGTTCATCACAGCCGCATTGTCCGATTCATTGGACGGGAGCTTCCCTGGATGGAGCAGGTAACGGAGCTTTACTGGGGAGAGTCGGAGATTGAAGCCATTTATAATGAGGTGGCGCGCCGGGATAACGTAGCTTCCAATATTGCAGCACTAACCTTTCGTGCTAATGTGAATTACATGGAAGCGGAAGGGCTTGATCAACTGCTTGGAACGGCTAACGCGGAGATGCAGCGCCGTTTCTGGAATGTGATGGCCGCCCAGGCTATGATGGAGAGCAATTTTGGCACGAGAATTATTAACAAGGGGGATGCGATTCACAATACCCAGTATACGTTTACAGGGCTTCCAGAGGTTTATGACCGGGTGATGATGGATGTGGCTGGAGCTGCCCGGATCCCGGTAACGAAGCTGTTTGGGCGTTCGCCGGCAGGGCTTAATTCCACTGGGGAAAGTGACATGCAGAATTATTACGATTACATCGATGGCCTGCGGGAGAACGAGCTGAGGCCTGTGATTGAGCGCCTTCTTCCAGTGATGGCTCTATCTGCCTGGGGAGAAGTTCCGGATGACCTGGAGATTGATTTTCCGCCGATGCAGACAGCTGATGCAAAGGAACAGGCCGAAATTACGGAGCGGAACACAAATTCTATCCTGGCTGCATACCAGAATGACCTGATTGACGCCGCCACTGCCCAGCAGGAGCTTCAGGCGATGGGAGAGGAAACAGGAATTTTCAGTCGAATCTCCGATGAAACCATTGAAGCAGCCAGGGGACAGACTTACACGAAAAGCAGGCTGATGACGGACCCGATGGCCGGTCTGGAAATGGCGGGGGGATTGGCAGGGGAGACTGGCGGGGAGGAATGGTAAAGTATGGTACAGATTCGGGCAATCCGGCCACCGAAAGCGAAAGACCTGACTTTGTTTTTGCGGACTCTTTTCTTGAGGACAGAGCGGCAGATTATTGATGAGATCACCCGTAAGCGGGCGGCAGGGTATGTAGACTATGCAGAAGTCGCGGCTCTGGAACGGGTTCAGAGGATTCTACAGACAATGGTAGATGAATCCTGGAGCTATGTGCCGCAGATGATAGAAAAGATTTTTTACCATTCTGATAAGCATGCCGCCGGATATGCCAATGCCAGGGCTCTCACAGCATCGCAGACAGCAGTGGTGCAGCAGCTCTCTAACAATCTTCTGGGGGAGATTCTGGAGGCCTCAGAGACAGCCTATCAAACGGCACAGGAGTTTTTTACGATTGCAAGACTGGAGGCGGATCCGTACAGAAAGGCAGCGCTGACGCAAACAGTAGCTCAGGAGGCGTTAGGAACCGGCTGGAAGCAGACCAGCGCAAAGATGGCGGCAGAGCTTAGAAATCAGGGTCTCACTGGTTTCGTAGATAAGGCAGGAAGAAAATGGACGCTGTCTAATTACTGTAATATGGCCACGCGTACCACAGCCAGGCAGGCGGAGGTGGCGGCTGTACTGACTGCCGATGATTACGATTTGTGGCAGATTGTAAAAATCGGGAGTACCTGTCCGGTATGCGCTCCGCTGGAAGGCCGGGTATACTCAAAGAGCGGAACTAATCCAGACTATCCGCCGCTGTCTCTAGCGTTTGGGAAGGTGGATCCGGATGGAGGGGACGACCTGACGAATACTTACCTAAATATCCATCCAAACTGCCTTCACAGCCTGATTCGCTACACTATGGTTGGAAAGACGGAAAAGCAGATTCAGCGGGATAAGGATTTCTCCGATCCGAAAAAGAATCCATTAAGCCGGGATCCGCGAACGAAAAAACAGATTGCGGCCTACCGGGAGAAGGAACGGAACCGGCAGAAGTTTCTGAGGGACATGAAGCAGCATAAAGAATACCGCGAAATTTTAGGAAACGAGATACCGAAAGATTTTGAAAAGTTCCAAAAAATGAAGTATACTGAAGGTGAAAGGTTTGAGCTATTTAGAAAGAAAGTTGAAAATCTGGAGCAGGCCCGAAGATTCAAAGAAAAATTAAAAAATGGCTCAATCAACACAGCTGTAAGAAATGTGAAACAGCAGGAACATATTCAGGGAACTAAAAAGTGGAGACAAAGGGTGCGTTCTGATTTGGAAACCAAAGGAACAGCTCCCGATATGTTCTATAAAAATGTGGATGTTCAGAAGCTGGTCGATGAATATTCTGGGACAGGAGAATTTGAATTCCGTAAGAATCAGCAGTATCCCATCGAATATATCAGCGTAAAGGAACCGATTGGAAAGTACTTTAACCTTGGAAAAGGAAGATACGAAGAAACAAAGCGTTTTGCAATTCGTTATTCCAGCAAGGGCGTACACCTGCATCCGGTAAAGGAGGTTTGATTATGTATAGGGCTAAGATATCGCCAAACTTAAAGAAGATATTTGAAAAGGGAGAACGCGGAGAGGTATTAACGCTGCTGTTAGCAGATGGCAGACGCGTTAAATGCAGATTTGAAATGCTCACATATGCCAATAAATCCGATACAGACGATACGGATGTTATGGTCGCCCGAATAAAATATGGAGATGGCATTGGGGAATTACTGGCAGAAGAAGATATAAAAGAAGTTTTTTAGTTTCACTTTGATGTCGCAACAAAAGGAGTTATATTATGTTATCCTACTATGGTTATACCATAAGCCCAAACCAGATTGAAACTGGCGAGGGCTTTTTAATTTGCAGAAATGTCCCTATCGCTCGAACCGGAACGCAGGAATACATGGGGCGGGAGATTGGGCTGACCGGACGGGATGCAGATAAGATTATCACCGTAAAGCGGGAGCCGGAGGAGGTATTTTCTTCTGCTGCCCTTGCGTCCTTTGAGGGGAAACCGGCAACAAATGATCATCCGCCTGACCTGATAGGTCCGGACGATGTGGGCCTGTATGAAAAAGGCCACGCTCAAAATGTCCGGAGAGGGACAGGAGAGTGGGAAGATTACATGGTGGCAGATTTGCACATCCATGACAGGGAGCTGATTGACGCCATTCAGAATGGAAAGAGGGAGATCAGCTGCGGCTATGAGTGTGATTACGTCGACAATGGAGACGGCACTTACAGCCAGAAAAATATCAGAGGGAATCATGTGGCAGTCGTTGACCGGGGCAGAGCCGGGAAACGGGCTGCCATTTTAGATTCAATACAAACACCGGCGTTCACGCCAGAAAGGAAAGAGAGAGGTATGAAACACACGTTTTTACAGTTGTTTGGACTTGCGGCGAAGGACAAGACTGCTGAGGAGATTGCAAAGCTGGCTATGGACACAGCTGACGCCCTGGACGAGGAAGGAGCTAAGCCAGCGGAGGGAACGCCAGGAGAAGAAAAACAGGATCCTCCGTCAGAAGGTATGGACGAGTCAATCATCGACAGCATCGCAGAAAAGGTTCTTGCCAAAATGGAAGAAAAAAAGGCTGCCAAAAAGCAGGAGGAGGGAAAGGATCCCTTTGACGAGGCGCTTGCAAAGCTGACAGAAGGAGAAACGGAACCAGGAGGAGAAACCGGTATAGAAGCCCGCGTAGTGCCTGCAGAAGGGGCAGACGGAGGCGCTTGCAGTCTGGATAGAGCTCTGGCAGCAGGAATCCTGAAAGCGATGCGCCCGGCAGTGGCAGCAATCCAGGATGAAAAACAGAGAATGGCCGTATCAGACGCACTGCTTCGCTGTGTGACAGCGCAGGATCAGAAGAATGATCTTTCTAAGATTCTCGGTGCAGCTCAGAAAAACGCGCAGAAGGCGGCGGACAGCCATCCTGTAATGGAGCTGGACCAGATTCAGGCTGCCTACGACCGTTTGAACCCACACAACCCTAATTACGGAAAGGAGAGCAGATAGATGAAGGGACAGGTAATTGGAAAAACAATGACACATGGATATGCCGGCAGTTATTCCCGCCAGCCGGATTCGGTAGTCAACACGCGGCCGGCAGGAGGAAAAGAAACGATTCCGTTTGGATTGGGAGTGGCCTATGATAATGACGGCTGCGTGGTAGCGATGGGAACTGCAGGTGCGAAGAACAGCTTTGTGGGCGTGGCAGTCCGTGAAGTGAAAAGCGCGTGGGATTACCGGAACCAGAACGAGGGAGCTTATCTGCCTGGCGACGCAGTCCCTGTGCTGATGCGCGGATCGGTCAACGTCATCTGCCAGAGAAGCACGCCGTCTCTGGGCGGAGCCGTATACATCCGGACTGCAGCCAATGAATCCTATCCAAACTGTGTGATTGGAGGATTTGAGGCTGAAAATGACGAGGGAAAGACAACCATGCTGGGGAACTGCCAGTGGGGCGGCCAGGCAGACGGGAACGGCGTAGCGGAACTGATTATTTTAACGAGAGCCAATGCGTAGGAGGTAAGATATGGCATTTAAAAACGTAGGAACAGCGAATTTAGGCATGGCCTCCAGCGGCCAGGTAAAAGCCTTTGCAATGGATGCGGCAGGAATTGCATCCGGACAGGCTTTTTTAACATCTGAGCTGGAAAAGAGAGATATGCTGGTACGTACTCCGCTTACCAGCTTTACATACAGCAGAGATATTCCGGTCCGCGTCGGAGGCGGATGGGCTGAGACCGTGTCTGCCATGCAGGTAGGCTATGGAGTAACTGGAGGTTCAGGAGAGGGCCTCATCACAGGAGCTTCTGCAAACGGTATTCCGATGGTACAGGCAGATTTTTCCAAGGGACTTTATAAGGCCCATATGATTGCCGCAGGAACCCGCGTGCAGTGGATTGATATGCAGCGCGGAAATATGACTGGAAGAAACATGGATGCTCTGCTTAGAGACGGGCTTCGAATGGCCTATGATAAGCACATGGATGAGAACACCTATGTAGGCTTTAAGACCTACGAGACAACCGGCCTTGTAAATAACCCAGACGTGGTGATTACAGACGCCTCTGCATCCGGAACAGGAAGCAGCACGAAGTTTGCTGACAAAACTCCGGATCAGATCCTGGCCGATATCAATGCAGCGATTCTGGCTGCCTGGGCGGCGGCGGAGTATGACCTGGATGCGGTTCCGAACCATATTATTATGCCGTATGAGCAGTACAATCATCTGGCTACTACGAAGGTAACAGAGCTGGCAGAAAAGACGATTCTTGCCTTCCTTCTGGAGAACAACGTAGCCAAGCAGAACGGATCGGATCTGTTTATCGGTGCGACTGCATGGTGTAAAGGGGCTGCGGCAGACGGTTCTTCTGACCGGATGGTGGTCTACTGTAACAAGGAGCGCTATCTTGCGATGGATGAGCTGGCGCCGCTGACCAGGGCTATGACAACGCCCAACACTCAGCAGTTCTGTTATGATACGGCTTATGCAGGAAACGTGTCTGAGGTAGAAGTGTTCTATGATCAGACGATTCTGTATGTGGATAAAATTTAAAGGAGGACGCTATGTTTATTGTATCAAAACGAAATTTTCTGGTAAGACGGGCAGACGGCTCGTCTTATTTAGTGAAGAAGGATTTTGTGGGAGAGATTCCTCAGGATGTATTTGAGAGCACAGTCATTCAGGGAGCAATGAAAGGCGGACTTGTAGCTGCCCCTTCTACAGGAAAGGATAAGGATCTGTATCAGGCAGAGCAGAAGGCTCAGGAGAAAGAAGAGAAATGTGACCTTCGTCCAGATGCCCAGGCCGAAAAGACGCCAGATGAGGAAGGCGCATCAGACGGAGAAAATAAACCGGCCAAGGAGCCTGAACCAGCAGAAAAGCAGAAACGCTCCAGAAGATAGGAGGTGCTTCTATGCAGCCATATGGCAGTTTTAATCCGATGGTTCCATACTTTCAGGCAGCCAGAGGGACGGCGGCTAACGTGCCGCAGCCTGGGGAGTGTGGAACGTATTCAAAAGAGATGTTTCAGGAGGATTTTCCGCAGTTTTGCCAGATTTATACTCAGATAGGAAGCGATGAGGAACCTGTGAAATTTCTGCTTCCAGAGACCATGCTTCAGACCTTCATAGCGCAGGCAAACGACAGTGTGCTTCCCTCCAGGTGGGGAAGCCTCTGGCGTTATGCAGCAGGGCTTTATGTGGCCCATTTTTCCGCGTTGTATTTGAAAACCTACGCCCCTGGCTCCAGAAACGCCGCCCAGGCGGCTGGAAAGGCGTCTCAGGTGGGAATGGTCAAGGAAGCTGCAATGGGGGACACCACGCTCAGCTACGACAACAGCGCCGTGACAGCCGGAACAGAGAAATGGGGAACCTGGAATGCAACCCAGTATGGCCAGCAGCTGGTAACGATGGCAAGGCAGGTAGGAATGGGAGGGATGCTTGTATGATCTTTGACAATCCTGTTTTTTCAGACTGGTACACAGACATGGTGGACGTATACCGGGTAGTAAATACGGAGACAGGAAATATTACTGCTCAGGAAAGAAAACAGGTAGGAAAGGGCATTCTCTGCCGTATATACAGCAGTCAGAAAAGCAGCCCTTCCATGAGAGACACTGCTGCTCAGGTACAGGCTTCAGAGAAGCTGGCCTGCAGCCTGGAGGAAGATATAAGGGCAGGGGATGAACTGCTGATTGTACGGGGTGGTGCGCTCGGCATGGAGGGGGAGCCGGAGCGGTACTTTGCAGGAAAGCCGCAGAAGTATTATGATCCGGTGGGCGGAGCCATGACAGGACTGGAACATCAGGAGATCGGCCTGTTTATGCAGGAGATTGTGAGGTGACAGGATGTCAAGCTTTGGCAGTCAGATAAGAAAGCGCTTGGCGGAACTGCGCAGGGCTGGGGAAGATGTGCCAAAAATTATGATGGAGGTGGCAGAGGGGGCCACTATCGAGGCGGTGAGGGTGGCAACTGATCATACGCCGCCAAACGGCGGGGCGGCGATTGCCGGTACGAATACCAGAAGCGGCCAGATGGGGCAGCATTGGGAGGCAGACAGTATTACAAAACCTGTGTATTCCGGCGGCAGTGTCCGAACGGTTCTGGCCAACGATATGCAGTATGCGTCCTATGTCAATGACGGACATCGGATAGACAGGCATTTTGTTCCAGGGCTGATTAAGAACGGCCCTCTTTTGGAGGAAAGTCCAGACGGAAGCGGCGGGATCATGGTAGGAACCAAGACCACCTACGTCCCAGGCCGCTATATGAAAGAGAAGGCAATTGGAAAGTACCGCTCTGTGGTGCGTTCTGAGCTGGATAAGCGAGTGAAGGAGCGGTTTCGATGAATTTTACCATACAGAATTTACTCAACAGTCTGGCCGGTGTTTTGAAGACAGGGTATCCGGACCGGCCAGTGTACACAAGCCCGAATCAGCAGGGGACGGAATTTCCATGCTTTTTTATCTTTCTGATGCCGTCCAGTATTGAAGATGGAATAGGGGGGCGGTTTCTGCGGGATTTAGGGCTGGATCTTGTATTTGTGCAGCAGAGAAACGCTGTCAATGGAAATGCAGAAGTCCAGGCGGTACAGGAATTTTTAGACCAGAGCCTGGACAAATTTTTGTATTACGATGAAAACGGAAGCTCTGCCTGGCTTCATACATATGAGAGAGAGGCGTCAGTGGAGGATCAGGAACTTCATTATAAATTCCATGTCCGGCCGCATGTCTCGGCGCCAATAAAGGAAAATAGAATGCAGGGGGTGGAGGAGAATCATGTCAAAATCAAATAAAGAAAAGAAGATACAGGAAATCAAGCGGTATCCGACGGAGAAGCTGCTGAAAAGCAAAGCTTTATCCGGATACCAGCCAGATTTTGCCAGGGTGATTTTGAAAGAACCGGAATACAGCGTAGAAGAGGCAAAAGCGGCCCTGGAGCAGGCGCTTAAGCCTCTTCTGTAACCAATGCTATTCTGTGGAACGGCACAGCTCATCAAGCGTGACCTGAAGCGCGTCAGCCAGCTTGATAGCGGTGTCTACCTTACAGCGGTCAAACCGTTCAATGTCCTCGATGGTACGCTTGGGAACATCAGCCAGTTCAGACAGGGCGCGGATGCTTAATGATTTTTCATTCCTGATTTTTTTTAAGTTCATGGCATAACCTCCAGATTTTAGGCAAAGTCACAGAGAGGCAGTATCCTGAAAAACAGATAACCATGATACAGGACGGAATGGACCACTCTGTTCCTAAAGCATAAATGATAGAAAACATAAGCAGCAAGGTATCAAATTTCATTGATTTGAATGAGCCGATATGGTAAAATACTTTTAAGGAAGAGGGGAGATTTCTCTCCCCAGCGTTCCTACTTGAGAGCTTGTATCAACTGAGCGATAGAAGTTATCAGAGCGGCGGCGGCAACCATTGCTTTGATGACTTGGTTGAACAAGTTCTCTTTTTTCTTATGTTTCTTACCCATCGGCGTACCTCCTTTCGTTTTGATAATATAATTATACCACGTTATAACGTGTAAGTCAAGCGAAAAAGAAGAAACTATTGAAAAAATTCAGAGCGTTCTTCTTCGGAGGGACGTTCTTTTTATACAAAAATTATGAAAGAGAGGTAAACACAATGGCAGGAGGCATATGGACAAGCCAGAATAAACAGCTCCCCGGTGTATACATGAATGTAAAATCACAGGGCAGCGTGGCCCCGAATATCGGGAATCGCGTGGTGGCAATTGCGGAACCACTATCCTGGGGGCCGTCAAATGTGATTCAGGAAATTACGCCGGGGCAGGATGTGCGCCCGTTTATCGGCTATGATATCGCATCAGAACAGGCCATGTTTTTGCGTGAAATGATGAAGGGCAGCGATACGACTGCGGGTCCGGGAAAGATTTTGCTTTATCGTCCGAAAGGAAGCAGTGGCGCGAAAGCATCTGCGGAGATTGGAGCTTTAACTGTAACGGCACAGTATGAAGGAATCAGGGGAAACGATATTACCATTATCATTCAGGAGCAGGTGGACGCAGATGGAACTTATGATGTGGAGACCGTCATTGACGGAACTGTGGCAGATGAACAGAGCATTCAGGATTTATCCCAGCTGAAAGAAAATGCCTGGGTAGCTTTTTCAGGTTCCGGAACGACTATCACGGAGACGGCAGGACAGGCGCTTTCTTCTGGAAAGGATCCGACGGTGGCGGCAGGAGATTATGCGGACTTTCTGGCTGCCCTTGAGCCGTACCAGTTTGATGTCTTGATTTATGACGGATCCGATACTGCCACGATCCAGGCCTTTGCTGCATTCGTGAAACGAGTATCAGAACATATCGGGCATAAATGCCAGGCTGTGATGGCTGGAGAAGCTGCAGCAGGGTGCAACAGCGAGTATGTCATTGCATTGAAAAACGGCGTAAAGCTGGAGGATGGCGCGGTTCTTACGCCGCAGCAGACCACCTGGTGGGCGGGAGGAGCAGAGGCGGGGGCGATGTATTATCAGTCTTTGACCTATGCCCAGTATCCGGGAGCTTTAGAAGCCAGTCCCAAGCTGACGGAGCAGCAGGCATCCAAGGCAGTACAGGACGGATATCTATGCTTTATTGATACCTTTGGAAGTGTGAAGGTCTGCACAGACATTAACACACTGACAACCTTTACGCCTGACAAAGGAGAGGAATTTTCCAAAAACAGGGTAATGCGGGTCTTGATGCAGTTCTGCAATGATGTATACCGGCAGTTCAGCCTGTATTACATCGGAAAGGTAGATAATAACGAGACAGGCCGCAGCCTGTTAAAAAGTTGGATTGTTGGCTATTTAAACGAAATACAGGCGAACAACGGAATTAAGAATTTTACAGCAGAGGATGTGACGGTCTCTGCTGGAAAAGTGGTAGATTCTGTGGTTATTACGACAGCGATTCAGCCTGTGGATGCGGTAGAGAAAATCTATATGACCGTCAATGTATCTGTAAACACTGAGAACGATTAAGGAGGAAGAACATGTTTTTGCTGGAACGGGATGCCCTCAACGGAAAAGAGGGTAAGGCCTTTATGACCTTAAATGGAAGAAATATAGAGATGTTCAGCCTGAAGAAATTCCAGTCTGATGCGGAGTTCCAGGAATCTGATTTTAAGGTGGTTGGGACAAGACTGGTACAGAAAAAAACGACAGGAGTTTCCCTGACTGGTTCGATGACGATTTACTATGGAACTCCTCATTTCCTGAGAATTCTTCAGGAGTATTTAAAAACAGGAAAGCTTCCATATTTTACGCTTCAGGTTACCAATGACGACCCATCCACAAGCGTTGGGACGCAGACGGTTGCATTTTATAATGTAAAGCTTCAGAAGCTACCAATCGCTATTCTGGATGCGGAAGCGGATTTTCTCGAGATGGAAGTCAGCTTTTCTTACACAGGAATTGAAGTGCTGAATTATTTTAATGATGCCCCGGCTCAGCTGGGATAAGAAGGAGGACATGATGGGAGATATTAAAGCGTTTTTACTGCCGCCGGTAATGGAGGAAACAAAGTCTGTAATTATCACGAAAAGAGCGAAGGGACCGGACGGGAAGCCGGTTCCTTTTGTGATCCGTGTCATTGATCAGGAGACCAATGGGAAATTGTTAAAGCGGGCCACAAAGAAAACAAAACTGAATGGACAGATCGTCCAGGAACTGGATTCCGACAAATATGGAAAGCTTCTGGTGCAGGCCTGTGTGGTGAGTCCGGATTTTCAGGATTCCGAGATTTGCGCCTATTATAAGACAATGGATCCGTTGGAGGTTCCTGGACGTATGCTGACGGTTGGGGAATATAACCGCCTGGTGACTGCAATCAAGGAATTGAATGAACTGGTGACAGAAGAGAGCGAGCTGGATGAGCTGGAGGATGAGGCAAAAAACTAGCTGCCGGGAATACGCTGGATTCAAGGCTGTGCCAGTATATGCTTTGCAATCACGGCGTTATTCCCTCTGAGGTCTTGAAGATACCGCTGAAAGAAAAACTTTTTATGTGGGAGCTGCTGCAAAAAGAGATGAAGGAGGCTAAAAGAAAATAAATGGGAAAAATTAATGAGACTTTGACCTTAACCGATCAGTTTTCCGCCTCCTTTCATACGTTTATTGCTTTAGGAAATCAGGCAGTACAGACAACGCAGATGTTAGACAAAAGTCTGACCAGAGCAATGGGAAAGTCGGCAGGAGCTGTCATCGGATCAATCCGGGAACTGGGAGGCCAGTTAGAAAAGCAGAATCAGGATATGCTTAAAATCATCCAAAATCAGAAGCGGCATCAGACAGAAGTGGAGAGAACGAACCGTTCGGCAAAACAGCTTTTGTCCACCTTCAGAAACATTGCGGCCGCAACTGGAGCGACGATGTTGGCTAAGTCTTTTCTGAGTTTTTCTGATACGCAGACACAGATCATAGCAAGACTGGGTTTGATGAATGACGGCCTGCAGGATACGATGCAGCTGAATGAAATGATTTATCAGTCTGCTCAGCGTTCCCGGGCTTCTTACACGTCTACGGCGGATGCGATTGCAAAGATGGGCCTGAATGCAGGAAATGCATTTAGCTCCAATCAGGAACTGATCGCCTTTATGGAATCAGTCAATAAGCAGTTTGCAATAGGCGGGGGAAGCGCGGCTGCAATGGAGGGAGCGATGGTGCAGCTGACGCAGGCAATGGCCTCTGGAGCGCTGCGGGGAGAAGAGCTTAATTCCATTTTAGACGCCGCGCCTGGAATCGCCCGCAACATCGAGCAGTACATGGGATGGGCCTCCGGCTCCATTAAGCAGTATGCGGAGGATGGAATGGTAACGGCGGAGGTCGTTAAAAACGCCATGCTTGCATCGGCAGATGCGATCAACGAACAATTTCAAAGTATGCCCATGACGCTGTCCCAGGCCATAACGCAGATCCAGAACGAAGTCCAGCATAGCCTTCAGGGCGCTGCATCAGAATGGAATGATTTTATTAATTCTGCGGATGGACAGAGGATTTTGAACCAGATGATTGTACTTTTTTCCACATTGGCACAGGTTGGAGTGGATGCTTTGTCTTTTGTTGGGCAGGGCGCAGTTTGGGTGGCAGAGAATCTGGACTTTATCATCCCGATTCTGGCTGCGATTGGAGCGGCTTTGGCTTTCGTAAAGATTCAATCGGTAATGGCTGCTGGATTTAGTGTTGCCGGAGCGCTGGCGTCAGCGGGAGCATGGATGCTTGCGCATCTGCCGATTTTGCTTCTTGTAATGGTACTGGCAGCGGCTATGATTGCAGCCCAGCAGTTCGGCATCGGGATGCAGGAGGTTGGCGGATGGGTCGGCCAGGTTTTCGGCATGATTTACGCAGTGGGATACAACGTATTTGCTACTCTCTGGAATGTGATTGCAGCTTTTGCAGAATTTTTTGCAAATGTATGGAATGATCCTCTAGGCGCTACCGTCCGGCTGTTTGCTGAAGTGTTCGATTCTATCTTGGGGATGGTGGAAACGGTGGCTGGAGCGATTGACGCGCTTTTGGGAAGTGATTTATCAGGAGCAGTGGCCGGTTTTCGCGACAAAGTGTCAGGCTGGGTAGATGAAAACTTCGGAGAAAATGCCGTTCAGATTAAGCGCATGTCAACGCTTGATGTATACGGAACCTCAAAACAGTGGGGACAGTATGGCTCAAATCTTGGCTCGAAGCTGGATAATCTCAGCCTGAATTTGGAGGATTTAACAGGAGGCCTGGGAGGTCTGGGAAATGGAAGTTTTTCTGTTCCGTCTGGGGACTCAATGGATATTGGAAAGGTTGGAAGTGTTGGAAACGTAAAAAATGTGGAAGGCAGCGTCAATCTTGCGGATGAGGATTTGAAACTTTACCGGGATATGGCGGAGCGGCGGTATATGAATCAGGTTGAGCTGAAAACTCTGGCTCCTAATATTTCTGTTACACTTCCGTCTGGTTCCGGTAAAAATCTGACTGCCGAGGATGTGGCGGACCGGATTCGGCGGATGCTGATTGAGCAGATGGCCAGCAGTACGGCAGTCTCGCATAGATAGGAGGGGGCAATGGGAAGAATTGAAAACGGCTGCTCGATTTATTTGAAATTTGGCAGCAGGAAAGTGAAGATTCCGGTCAATCCAGAAGAACTGGAGATTCAGTATCCAACCGATCATAAAACATATACTGTGCTGGGGCAGGGAGAAATCGTAGTTCCCAGGAAGCCGTCATTAAGGACTGTTTCCTGGGAATCTTTTTTCCCGGCAGGCGACGAGCCATATGTGAACAGTAAAGCTAAGGAACCGGAAGATTATGAACAGTATTTTTCAGAGGCTTTGAAGAAAAAGACGAAATGCCGGCTGATTATTTCCCGTTCCGGTCTCTATGACACGAATATGCGCTGTATTGTATCGGAGTTTAGAACGATAGATAAAGGCGGGGAACCGGGGGATATGTATTATTCCATCGAATTGACGGAGTATCGGGATTATTCTCCGGAGACACTGGTGATTGCCTCCACTGGGCAGGGAAACACAGAAGCAGCAGCCTCTTCTGAGTCGGAACGTCCTGTGGAAACGCCCAGCCTGCGGGTAGGAGCTTCTGTGACAGCCAATGGAAAATACTGGTATGACAGCTACGGAAGCAAGCCTTTTGGAACTGCGAATAATCTGAGCACGACGGTTACAAGGATTGTTCCTGGAAATCCCTATCCGATTCACATTGGTTCCTATGGATGGCTTCAGGAGAGCCAGATTCAGATTACGGGGTGACAAAAATGGATATGTCTTTGAGAATTCAATCGGATGCCGGAATAACAGAATATGCAGATTTAACGACGGAGGCAGAGCTGGTGACACAGCGGCTGGACAGTCCGGCTAAATTTACGTTCACCTGTATCCAGCAGGGAGTATGCGGTATAGAGGCAGGAAATCATGTGTCCTTTGCTGTGGGCGGTGTGCCTTTATTTAAAGGTTATGTTTTTACCATTGAGCAGAATCAGGATGGGGAAATTACCTGCACTGCTTATGATCAGCTCCGATACCTGAAGGCTAATGCAAGCTATGTATTTGAGGCTATGACTTTGGGGCAGATGATCCAGCAGATAGCCGCTGATTTTAACTTAACCTGTGGCACCCTGGAGGATACCGGCTATGCGTTTCCCTGTCTTCTTAAGGAAAACGAGAGCTGCCTGGATATTATTTTTGACGCCCTGGCAGAAACGATTTACCGAACAGGGAGGATTTTTAACTTTTACGATGACAATGGCGCTTTGACGCTGCGGGAAGCTAAAAACATGTATGTCAATACGCTCATCGGAGACAGCAGTCTGATGACGGAGTATACCTATAAAAAAGATATCGACTCAGACACCTATAACCGGGTGAAACTGGTCAAAGCCAACAGTGAAACCGGAAAGGCTGACGTGTACCTGCACGAGGATACGGAAACCATTAAGAAGTGGGGGCTTTTGCAGTATTACGATGAAGTAGATGAAAATATGAATGAAGCACAGATTGATCAGCTGTGCCAGACTTATCTGGCCTACTATAACCGAGTGCTGCAGACAGTGAGCTTTGAGGCGGTAGGGGTAAAGGAAATCCGCGCCGGTACGATTGTACCAGTACGGATAGGCGCAGTCAATGATCTCCAGATTTCGCGGCTTCTTCTGACTGAAAAAGTGACGCACAAGTTTGAAGCGGATACCCATACAATGAACATTGAGGTGAAAGATTTTGGACAGCTGGGAGGGATGAGTCTTGTCTGAGGCAGAGTTATTAGGTGTGATTCAGCTGGCGGTTCAGCAAAGCATCAAGGCGATGAAGCTGGCAGACATGGCAACAGGAACCGTCTTGTCAGGGGCACCGTTATCGGTACAGCTGGACGTGTCTGTGCCTCCCATTCCGGAACGGGCCCTTCTGCTGACGGATGCGGTAAAACCGAAAAGTGTGACGGCGCCAGTGCAGGGAGGAGAAGGAGGAACGGTAACAATGGTAATTCAGGAAGCGTTAAAAGCAGGAGATAAGGTACTGATGCTCCGGGTTATGAAAGGGCAGAAGTATGTGATCCTGTCGAGATTGTGAGGGGCATATGGCAACATTACCGGAACATGTAGAGCTGTCGGCGGAACTGGCCTATACGGAACTTCCAACCAATACGTTTCTGATTGATTGGACGTCGAAACAGATTGCAGGAATGGACGCAGGGCTTCCGGCGATGCGTCAGGCGGTGGAGATTATTCTTGCCAATGAAAGATATCGCTGGCAGATTTATAACAGCAATTTTGGCTGTGAACTGGAGGATTTGCCAGGGGAAGAATCTGACTATATTGTGAGCGAGCTTCCCAGGCGGATTCGAGAGGCATTTTCCGTAGATAAGCGTATTTTATCAGCGGACAATTTTGTATTTTCAGATCTGGGCGGAGGCGAAATGGCAGTTTCCTTTGATGTAATTACCGTATTCGGGACGTTTTCAGAGGAGGTGAGGATGTGATTGATTTTAGTGGATATACCAGAGAGCAGATCCAGAAGGAGATGCTTTCCCAGGTTCCAAAAACCGTTGATACCAGACAGGGAAGTATCATCCAGACGGCAGTAGGACCGGTGGCGTGGTATCTGGAAGGGATTTATATGCTGCTTGCGAAAATCCAGCAGAATGCTTACGCTGAAACTGCGGTGGGACAGGCTCTGGATTATATCTGTGAGGAACGGGGGATTTTTCGTAAGCAGGCAGTCGCAGCGGTCCGTCAGGGAACTTTTGATAGGACGATTCCAGAGGGAAGCACATTCAAGACCATAAACGGCGCAAATTCAGTCATTTTTACCAGCGGACAGCAGATGGCTGTGCAGGGTGGGGAGAAAAAAACAGAGTATGTTTACCAGCTGACCTGTACAACTCCAGGTATCATTGGAAACAGCTATACAGGATCGATTTTACCTATTACTGCGATTTCTGGACTGACTTCTGCATTCATCGGGGAAATTATAATATCTGGAGTAGAGGAAGAAGAGGATGATTCTTTACGCGGCCGCTTTATGGAAACCTTTGAAGCGGCGTCTTTTGGCGGAAATATTGCTTCCTATCGAAATCATATTCTGGCTATCGAAGGGGTGGGAGCTGTCCAGGTTTATCCTATCTGGAAAGGCGGAGGCACTGTTTTATGCAGTATCTTAAACAGCGATTTAAAACCAGCGGAAACAGAGCTTATCAAACAGGTTCAGGAACTGGTCTGTCCACCGGAGGATGGGGGCTCAGAGTCCTCAGAAAACGGATATGGGATTGCTCCTATCGGCGCCCAGGCGACGATTGGAACGGCAGAGGAGCTGATTCTTAATCTTTCCTGTGAAATTCAGTTTTCGGCGGGAACAGAGGCTTCTGCGTACCAGTCTCAGGTAGAGGAGAAGATCCAGGAATACATCCAAAGTGTGTGTGAGGAATGGGGAGCGCCGTTAAAAACCAGAAAGGTAGAGTATCCAGTAGCCGTTTACATTGCCCGTATTATTGCGGCAATCCTTACGATTCCTGAGGCGGTCAATGTATCCAATGTGATGATCAACGGATCTGGGAAGGATTTGATTTTGACGGAAACGGCAGAACTGCAGCAGATTCCGAAGCTGGGAAAGGTGGAGATCAATGGCAGTTGATTTGATGGAAGTTTTGCCCTCGTACTTCAGGCCGATCTTGGAATTTCAGGAAATTATGAAGACGGAGGGAAAAGCGGCAGAGGAAGTGGAGAGAACCGCGGACAGGCTTTCCGATAACTGCTTTATCCAGACCTGCGATGAGGCGACGCTGGCTTATTATGAACGTTTGCTTCAGATTTCCAACATAGGGGCAACCTTGGAAGAACGGCGCAGGATTCTCCTTCTGCAGTGGAATATGGAATCTCTTTATACGCTTCCGAAGCTGAAAGAATTTCTGGCGTCAGCAGTGGGGAAAGAAAATTACGAAATCAAATGCTTTTACAATGAGTATCTGGTAAAAATATGGATTTCTGACCAAACAGCAGCGATGCTTGGAACTTTGTATAATACGATTTTTCGAATGATACCGGCGCATATCATCCTGGAAGTGTACGGCCGATATCTGGGAAAATATGAAGTGCCCATCGAATATGAAAATAAGATTCGGTTTTTCTCTGACTTCTATCCTCGTTTTAATCTGGCTGTTTTAAAGTTAGACGGACGGTGGAAGCTGGACGGCGGCCGAAAATTAAACGGGTATGACAGCGACGAGACGCTGGATTTTTATCCGGTGGCTATGAGCGTTATAGTGCCAGTTACAGTTCCGGTTCAGACAGAGCTGTCCTGCAGATATCAAATGACAGCAATGGAAGCCGTGAAAGCAGAGGCAGCATTAAAGGTGCAGGCTGGGGTGGAAGAAACTGTAAAGGCAGAGCAGAGAGCGTCTTTCCAGATGGCAGCGTCAGAATTAGCACAGGCGGCGTTATCAGGCAGCTGTTTTAAAATGATGGCAGAAGAGAGTATAGAGACAGAAGCTGCGCTGAACATATGCACGGAAGCGGCAGAGAATGTGAGAATGGAACAGAGGCTGACCTGTCAGTCAGGGGCAGAGATTTCTGTACTGCAGACAGAAGCTTTTATGTATAAAAAGAACCTGCTGAACGGCTCCTGGAAGCTGAATGGCAGCCGGAAGCTGGACGGCGGTCGGTATAATTTGTAAACGGTTAAGGCCGGGAAAGGATAAAAATATGGCAAGCAATAAAGGCGTAATTACAGAAACAGGCAGAAAAAAACTTTGTATGGCTCACGCAGGGGATGGCAGTCTTCCCAAAATCGCCAAGATGGTATGGGGAGACGGCGGTGTAGATGAGAAGGGAGCTCCCAAGTCCACCACCGGCACGGAGGTAGGTCTTTACAATAAGCTTTTGGAAAAGGCAGTAGAAGGACACAGCTATGTCAATGAGAAAAAAACCACCTGCCGGTATAAGGCTACCCTGGAAAAAGGAGAGCTGACAGGAAAAGAAATCTCAGAGATGGGCCTTTTAGATGCAGATGGGGATTTGATTGCATACCGTACCTTTACGAGGAAGGGAAAGGACGAAGATATCCCGCAGGAGTACGATATGGATGAAATTTTTTAGTGGAGGTACAGCATGGGAAATTTTGAGATTCAGGATCCGCCGATTTTCCAGACGGATATCACAAAATGGAGCCGGGAGACAAACGCCGACGGCGACGAAATGGGTCTGGACATGGAAAAGGTTTTTAACAATACCATATACAATAAAGCTCAGACAGAAAAAAACAAAAAGGAAATCGAACGCAACGCAGCATTAATAGAGCGGGAAAAGACTGTGACGGAAGTGTTGCTTACAGCAGTTGACTGGCAGGAGGAAAATGATCTGTACATACAGACGGTATCCGTACCAGGAGCTGAGGCCGGTGCGGAGCCGATACTATACAGCGCGCTGGATGACGATGCGGACGCGGAAACCAGAAAGGCATACAAGAAAGCGTTTGGGATTGTGAGTGGCGGAACTGGAGTGACAGGAGATGGAACTGTTACGTTCAAGGTGGACAAGAGACCGGCTACAGACTGTACGGTAGGCTTGAGAGGAGTGTAAGCTATGGGAAAGATTTGGATGCCAGGAGGCGGTGGCGGTGGAGCTTCCAGTGACGACTGTACGCTGATGAGGGCTGCTGTGCCAAAAGGTTTGACGGCAGTGACGGCAGATTCTGATGATGAGGCTTTGGAGGGAACTCTGGATACAGAGACGACATTGTCAGATTCGCAGGCCCTGAGCGGCCAGACATTCTTGAAGTGGAACCCTCAGACGAAGCTGTTTGAGAAGCATACGGGCAATATGGCCAATAAGGGAGCCTGGAACTCTCGTATAGGGATTAATGGGAAAATTATGATTCCGGCAGGATATCATAATGGCTCCGGTTATGTAGATCAGGCTCTTACTACCAAAGGAGCAGCTACGTACACGCCGGGGCGCAGCAATCAGGTAATTGGAGCTAACCAGTGGTTATCTGGAGCGCAGACAATCCTAGGAGATCCGAATTTAAAGCCAGAAAATATTAAAAAGGGCGTGCCGATATTCGGGAATATGGGAACGCATGAAGGATATGTCACAAGCCCATTAAACATATTTAACAATGGTACTTGGGGCGGCGGTGTTTCTGGTATTACAGGGTTGCATGGTGATCCGAATTTGATGGGTACATACATCGATGTCGGCATTGGTAGAAAAAATTCAAATATAAGACGAACTTGTAATTTAAGATTGAATTCAGCAGTCAATTTGTCTTCTTATTCTTACTTGAAAGTGGATGTTACTTTTGAAAAAGGAACGACTATATCTGATGTTAAACATACAGTCGGGGTATCGACTAACGCCGGGCTTCAACTTTCAGCGTCAGAACCACTCAGCACTGTAGGCGGAATTGTCGCATATGGATCAGTCGCGAACGACGGAACTGTTATCGTGGATGTCCGAAATCTCAGTGGTAATTACTTCATATACCTTGATTCGTGGCAGAGCAACACGACAGGGACTATTATTAAAGTGCCAAAGATATATCTTACGAATAATTAAATTGAGGTGGAAAAAATGAAGATTTATGTAAATGAATTTCATCAGATTGAGGCTGTCCGGGAAAATAATACCGGCGACGACACATTAAAAGAAATAGAAGTTCCTGACGATTTTTTACAGCCGTTTTGTGCTACGGTGATTAAAGGCTTTTGTTATCAGATAAACGAAGATGGTTCGACAATGGTCTATCCATATAAAGATTTTGAACTTTTAATGAGCATCCAGCAGCTCCATGAAGAGAAAGAAAAACAGGTAACAGAGCTTCAGCTGGCCCTGGCAGAAATGTATGAAGAGAGGCAGGTGTAATAAATGGCTAAAATTTATGCTGATTTAGTGGAAAAGGGATTAAGAACTTTTGAACAGATTCCGGCGCCTATTCGGAAAGCTGTTGAGGAGGAGCTTAGAAGCAGAGGAGAAGAGAAACTGTTTATGAAGGATAGATAAAATAGAAACTTTGTGGTATACTCTTCCTGTTACCGCCCCAATACTGGCAACAGGAAGGGGGTGT
>OGXP01001219.1_pt1 | contig 22808 bp, 24 predicted proteins | sample 1576351 | NCBI WGS metagenome assembly OGXP01 (sample SAMEA3541517, study PRJEB24748) | human gut metagenome | biome: human gut; feature: human-associated habitat; material: faeces | place: China | collected 2012
TATTGTAAGAATAGTGTCCTGTGGCTTCAAGTCCTATTTTTACTTTATCTAAATTGTCTGTAACAGATAATATCTTCTCATAAAGCTGGTTAAAACCTTCCATACTATTAGCAATAGTAAATGATTTGAATAATACTTCTCCTTCAGAAGTCATAATATAACAATCATGCTTATCTTTTGCGACATCAATCCCAACTAAAATCATACAAGCCTCCTTGAATAAAAGATTTGATACTGTTTTTAGACCACGGTAACTCTTTAAGATTGTAACCTCGTTCTAAATCAACCATCATGTGGTATCTAACTAATTAACAAATGAATAAAGAGCCTGTGGTTAGAGCCTATACGAAACCATCTAAGTGGTAGGGAGGGAAAACTAATCCACAGTATCTAATAACAGTATATTACATAAAAATTAAAATAGGTTAATAATTAATAAATTATTATATAAATATTATACGAGGGAGGAGTATAAATATTTTTGTATAATATATTTATCGTATTAATAAAAAATGCAAGATAAAATAAAATATTTAAGAATAATTTTAACTGAAGAGTGTAATTTAAATTGTTATTATTGTCATAAAGAAGGGTGTGATAAAAATAATAAAATTTTATCAAAAGAGAATATAATAAAATTGATAAATTGTTTTTATAAAATAGGAATAAATAAATTTAAGTTTATGGGTGGAGAACCAACCTTAAGACTAGATTTAATTGATATTTTGTACGAAATAAGAAACTTAAAAGATATAGATAGTTCTATTATAACAAATGGATTATTTTCGATAGACACAGTAGAAAAATATTTTGAGGCAGGATTAAAAAGAGTAAATGTTTCAGTTCATGGTTGGAGTGATGAAAAAAAACTAAAATTAATCGGGATGTCCCAAGAAAAAAAGGAAAAATTTTTATTAAATTTGGATTATTTGTTAAAAAAAAATAAATTAAATAAAATTAATTATGTTTTTTTAAAAAACGATAGCAGAGAAGAAATAATAAATTTAATAAATTGGATAAATGAAAAAAAAATAGTATTAGATATATTAAATGTTTTATATAGTCCTAAAAATGAAAATTTAAAAAGAGAGTATTGTACATTTGAGGAAATTTATAATTTTTTAAAGAAAAATTATAAAATTTATAAAGAATGTAATTGGGAGAATTTATCAAGTATTCCTTCAAAAAGAATTTTTCTTAAAGAAGGAGGAATTATAAATTTAAAAATAAATACATTAAATCAAATAAAGCCTTTTAATTCTTGTAAAAATTGTAGAGTTATAGAATATTGTAAAGAAGGAATTAAGGCAATTAGATTGACTACTGATGGTTATTTAAAACCATGTTTATTTAGAGATGATAACAAATTAAATTTAATAGAACATATTAATAAAAATGAAGATGAGTTATCAAAAGTGATTTTAAATTACATAAATAATTTATAAGAAATACGGAGTTAAAATGAAAATAGGATTAATTTTTTGTAAAATAGATGATGTATTTGACAGATATAAAGCAGGTGTTTTTTCTATCTTTGAATCTAATCCACCATTAGGATTAGGAGCTATAGGGAGTGTTGCATTAAATAGGGGTCATCAGGTAAAAATATTCGATCAACAATTAGAACAATATTCCAATGAAGAATTAATAGATGAAGTATTAAAATATAATCCAGATATAATAGGATTTTCATGTACATCTTTAAATATAGAAAATTCTTTAATATGTACTAGAAAAATAAAAAGTATAAAAAATAAAATAATATTTGCGGGTGGAATTCATATTACCTTATGTACCAAAGAAGTTTCAAATTTAGAATTGTATGATTTTTTGATAAGTGGAGAAGGAGAAGAAGTTTTTGAAAAAATATTAATATGTTTTGAAAATGAGAAAGATTTAAAAAAAATAAATGTTCAAGGCTTATGGTTAAAAGGAGAAAATATTGACAGGGGGTGCGCTGTTTTAACGACAGTTAATAAAGGAATAATAGAACGTAGTATTTTTAATATAAATAAATATAAAAACAAAGGAGCTCTATTATCAGAAACACCGTGTTATTCTCTTTTTAGTAGTAGGGGATGTCCATATAAATGTAAATTTTGCAGTAAACCTGATTATTTTAAAATATATAGACAAAGAGAGATTGATGAAGTAATTAAAGAAATAAAATATCTTATAAAAAATTTTCAGTGTAAAAGTATAAGTTTTAGAGAAGATAACTTCACTGTAGATATTGAACGTTTAAAAGAATTTTGTAATAGAATGATAGAAGAGTTTGATGGAGCTTTTTTTTGGGAATGTGAAAGTAGAGCAGATTTACCCAAAGAAATTCTTGAAATTATGTATAGAGCAGGTTGTAGAGGTATTTGGTGTGGAATAGAAACAATTGTAAGTAAATGGCAAAATTGGATTGAGAAAAAATTAAAAAAAGAAAGAATAATTGAATTTTATGGTAATTGTCAAAAAATAGGAATAAAAACAGGAGCATTGTTTATTTTCGGATTTCCTACACAAACAAAGGAAGAAATAGAAGAAGATATTCAGTTTGCAATTTCTTTACCTACTGAATTTAGTGCATTTCAATGTTTGGCTATTTTTCCAGGTAGTCTTTTATTAGATTTTTATAAAGAAGGGAAAAATTGTGCTTTTATCACCAAAAATGTAGCTTTGTCTTTGATTAATGGGAAATCTCCAGAAGAAATGATAAGTTTGGAAGAAAAAATTAATAGAAGAATTCGTAGTACAAGATTAAATTATAGAGGTTAACCAATGACAGATATAGCAGAAATAAGTATTTTTGAAAATATAATAAAAGAGGGTAAAATTCATATTCAAGAAACAAATTATTTTACAAAAAAAGGTTTTAGTTTAAAAAATATAAAAAAATATAGTTTGGGATTTTTGACGGATGGATTATCGAAGTATTCTAATATTATAAATGAAGATAAGGATATTTTAATGTGTTATAAATATATAATTCCTTATTATTTTGAAAAAAAACTAGATTATATTATATTTAGAAAGTGTAGTATTACTGAAAAAAGATTAAAAATTCCTTTTGAAATAAAAAAAACATATATATTAGGGAATAAAAATAAAATGTGGAATTATCATTATTTATTTTTATTGGAAGAAAATTTTTTGATATTCATAACAGAAACTTGGACAGATGCTCTTAGTATAGAAGAAATTGGATATAAAGCTATTTCATTAAATGGAATTGATAATATTCAAGAATTTTGGAAAATTTTAAAAAAAGTACCTAGTAAAAAAAATGGAAAATTTATTTTAATTTGTGATAATGATATATATGGGAAAAAAGCAAATTCTTTTTTAAAGAATATTTTGGAAAATTTAGGATTTGAATATTTAATTTATGATAATTATCCTAAAAATATAAAAGATTGTAATGAATGGTTGCAATTTAATAAAAAATTATTTAAAGAGAGTATGGAGAATTTTATAAAAGATAATAAAAAAAATATTTATAGTAAATAAGGAGAAATTTGTGGGAATTATTTTATCAATATCTGGTTGTAAGGCAGTGGGAAAATCAACTTTGATAGAAGGACTTAAAAAAAATATTCCAAATATTATTGTAAGAGAAGGATTTAGAAAAATGAATACAGGCTATGATCTTATGATAGAAAAAGAATATTACGAAAATCAGAAATTATATCTTAAGAGAGAAATCGAAGAACTTGAATATTTTAAAAATCAAAAAAAAATAGTTGTTTTATTAAGAGGACCAGAGGATTTGGAGTTTTATACTTTTCATTTTCCTAAAATATATAATAAAAATTGGGATATTGAATCAAATTTACATGAAGAACTTATGAAATTGAGGAAATACAGAAGTGATTATATTATTTATTTAGATGCTAGTATAAAAACGATATTAAAAAGAAAAATGAATGATGAAACAAAAAAAAGAGAAAATATGGATGAATGGTTAAAAAATTGGCAACCTTATATAGAAAAGTATTTAAAAAATTTAAATAATACAATTATTTTTTCTACAGAAAATTTAAATCAAGATGAAGTGTTAAATGGAGTTTTAATATTATTAGAAAAGTTATTAGAAACTAAATTATAAATAACAGGAGGGAAAGGATAAATATTTTTTTATTTATCATTAAAAGAATGGTTAAAGTACATATAGCAATAGAAGGTTTTGATGGAAGTGGAAAAACAACATTAGCTAAAGATATAGCTAATACTTTAGAATTTCAATATATAGAAAAACCTTTAAGTCATATTTTAGGGAAAGAAGATTATAAAAAAGTCGCAAAATACATAAATTCAACTCAGGATGAAATAATAAGAGCTTTATTTTATTCTTGTGGGAATTTTTTTGCGATAAATAATTTTGAAAAAATAGTAACAGATAGACATATATTATCTAATTTTTTTTATAATTATTCTGATAAAAATAGTGAGATTTATGAATATTTAAATAAAAATTTAAGAAAACCTGATTTAACGATTTTATTATATTGTAAAAATGAAATAAGAAAAAAAAGAATTATAGAACGAAATCCAGATGATAAAGATATATTAAGAGTAGATTTATTTGATGAGACAGATTTTAAAAGAATGGAAAATTTTTTAAAAAAAAATCAATATAATTATACTGTTATAGATAATAGTAATCTGAATAGAAACGAAACACTTAAACTATCTTTAGAAATTATAAAAAATAAGACTAAAATATTATTTGATATCAAGTGATATAGACTATAAATCCAAGGGATAAGAAATGGATTTTATTTAACGGAGAAATAAATGAAAATAGGAATAATAGGTACAGGATATGTTGGATTAACTCAAGGAGTTGTTTTTTCAAACTTAGGAAAGAATGTAATTTGTATGGATATTTCTGAAGAAAAAGTAAATACTTTAAAAAAAGGAAGTTTATCAATATATGAGCCTGGTTTAAGGGAATTGATGTTAAAAAGTATAAAAGCAAAAACATTGGATTTTACAACAGATATAAAAAAAACAGTAGAAAATTGTGAAGTAATTTTTATAGCTGTGGGAACACCATCCCAAGAAGATGGAAGTTCTAATCTCCATTATGTAATGGATGTAGCAAAAGAGATTGGAACATATATAAATGATTACAAAGTTATAGTTGATAAATCAACAGTTCCAGTAGGAACAGGAAAAAAAGTAAAAGAAGTAATTAAAAAGATGATGAAAGAGAGAAATGTGGATTTTGAATTCGATATGGTATCAAATCCTGAATTCATTCGTGAGGGAAAAGCAATAAGAGATTGTACTACACCAGATAGAATAGTTATCGGGACAGAAAATGAGAGAGCTAAAAAAATAATGAAAAAAATATACGGTGTATTTATTGACAACCAAATTCCTTTTATTTTTACAAATATTGAAACTGCTGAAATGATTAAATATGCTTCTAATGCTTTTCTTGCAATAAAAATTTCATTTATAAATGAAATGGCTCTTTTAGCAGAAAAAGTAGGTGCAAATATTCAAGAGGTTGCAAAGGGAATGGGAATGGATAAGAGAATTTCACCATATTTTTTATATTCTGGTCCTGGATATGGAGGGAGTTGTTTTCCTAAAGATACAAGAGCGTTAGTAAAAATAGGAATGGAAAATAATATAGAACTTAAAATAGTAAAAGCAGCTATAGAAGTAAACGAAAGACAAAAATATAAAATGGTAGAAAAAATAATAGAAAAAATGGGTGGAGTAGAAGAAAAAATAATAGGAATACTAGGTCTTTCATTTAAACCAGATACTGATGATATTAGAGATGCACCTAGTATAGATATAATAAGAGGTCTTGTAAAAGCAGGGGCAAAGATACAAGTGTATTGTCCTAAAGGAATGAAAGAGAGTAAATTAAAATTAAAAAATATTGATAATTCAATAAGTTATTGTAATAATGAATATGAAACTGTTAAAGATACAGAGGCAGTAGTTTTAATAACAGAATGGAAGCAATTTTTAACGATGGATTTGGATAGAATATACAATAGTATGAAAGACTATTATTTTTTTGATTTAAGAAATGTTTATGCTCAAAAGAGAAACTTATTAAAAAAATTTAAATATTTTGGAGTAGGAATATAAAGACATGTCTCTCAATCTAAAGTGTAAAAAAGAGGGGTATAGACAAAATTTAGACCTAGTAAAGAGAAATGTTAAGAAGTAAAAAGATGAGTTCATACTCATGTTAAGGATAAGAAAAATATAATTTTATACCTTAAACATAATTTATTTGGTAAGTTAAAAAATAAAATGTTTTGTAGTCTTAATTGGGTAAAGGTGTCGGTAGTTGAATTTATAGTTAATGTGTTGTGATATAAAATAGTTTTTGAAGAAGTGGTTAATTCTTACTTCTTTTTTTACTAAAAATTTTTTTAAATGACAAAATATATCATACTAAAAATGTAAAATAAATGTATAATATAAAAAAGTAATGTAAAAGGAGAGCAAAAATGGAAGATGAAATAAAAGAACTTGAAAATAAAGAAAAATTAGAGGAACTAACAGAATATTATTTAGAAAAATATTATAAGGCATTTAAGGAGTTAGCATGATTAAATTAACTGTTGATGATGTAATATTTTTACATAAAAAAATTATAGATAAAACAGGGGGTATTAGAGGAATAAGAGATATAGGACTTCTTGAAATGGCGGTAAATTCTCCTTTTGCTAGTTTTGGTGGAGAAGAATTATATAAAAGCTTAGACGATAAAGCTAGGCAGTTATGTAATAGTCTTATAAGAAATCATCCATTTCTTGATGGAAATAAAAGGATAGGAATTCTTGTGATGCTTATATTTCTTCATTTGAATGGGGAAAAATTAGATATTACAAATGAAGAAATTGTAGCTTTAGGAATTTATATAGCTAAAGGAAACGAAAAATAATAAAATAAAAAAATTTCTATTCTTCCACTAGATTTAATTGTTGATTTTGTATTTGGATTTGGTTATACAGATGACGTAGTTGTAATGTATATAGTAATAAAAAAATGTATGAAGTGTGTAGTTGAATAAGTAAGGATAGAGTTTATTCTACTTTAGAAAATTGGTTTAATACAACTCATGAAGAGATAGAAAAATGATTTAAAATATAATTAGATATATAAAAGGCTAAAAAATATAAGATATGGAGTGATAAAAATGTATAAATTTGTAGATTTTATGTACATGGTATTTGGAATGGCAGCAAATATTTATATTTTATTTTTGTTAATTTATCTTATAATTTTTGGTGGAAAAATAAGTAAGAGATTAAAGCGATATGTTATATTTTTCTTTCCTACATATACAATGATTTTTATCTTATTTTTTCCAGTAAGTAGGTATGGATTAGATAGTTATCGTTTACTAAAGTTGAAAAAATGTTTAGTGTCTGAATCTTATGAAAATTTTAAAGAGATAACTAGTAGAGAAAAAATATTAAAAGAAAAAATAAAATATTCTCGGCATATTTTTTATGAAGTGGAAAATGCTAAAAAAGAGATGAAATTATTTGCAGAAGCTCTTCAAAATACGGAAGGGGTAAAAAAAGAATTTATTCCTATTAGAGAGCTCGAGAACATGATATAAATTTTAGAAACTATAAGTTAATAGATAGAAGGAAGTTATTGCGGTGGAATTATTTAGTATAAAAAATTCAGATATTATGAGAGCTAAGGCTCTTTTATATGATAATAAATACAGATATTATAACGAGATTTGAATACGTCGGAGTGAGAGTGCCACTTGCGTCGCACTAAAAGTGCCAGTCTCGTCGCTCAAATCATGCTACCAAAATCGGACTAAAAGTGCCATTAAAAAAATAGCGCAGTTGCTCACCGCGCTATTTTTTATACTTACCACTCATAGTAACTTATTCCGTTTTTGATAGTTGGTTGTTTGATGTAGCCATTTTCTTCAAGAATTAACTCACCTTGTCCAGATTGTGAGCCTCCAAAAACACCCCTAACAATTACAGTACCGTTATTGTGGAGTGTTCCTGCTAATTTACCGTGTGCCTCTATAATCACAGTACCATAAGCACTAACAGCAGTCGTGCCGTGTAATTCACCAACGACTATCACTTCCGCATCATTATCAACAGAAACGGTACCATGTTGTTTGCCAATGATAATTACTTTTGCACTACTTTGCACATCTAAAGTGCCATGCAATTCACCTTGAATTGTTAGCGTGCCATTTTTAACGTGGACTGTTCCATTGTGTTTACCTTGAATAGTAAAGTCATCTTCTATAACAGTTTGTGGAATATTTCTACCGTCAATATAATCAAAACCGTATTTCAAAAAAAACACCTCCTTACACTTTGAGTTAATTTTACCGCGCTTTTATGAATAAACCTGGCAAAAATATTTATCTGAGTTTCGCTTTCTTTTCCAGTTCTTGCTTTGCCAATGTTTTTTTATAATTTTCTTCCAGATAATAATAAAGAAGCACTCAAAATATTGCTTTCAAGTGCTTTTTTACTAGTATTCTACTTACCAGTAAGTAATTGATTAGTCAACTCTTCATATTGTTTCATAAGTTTTCTTAGATTGTCTTCTATTTCTTTAGAGATTTCTAAAATCTCATAAGACTTTTCCATTCTGTAACTTATTTTTAATAACTTAGCAAGCTCATTATCTTTTTGAAGTTTTTCTTTATAAAACTCTTCTTTTTTTCTTAGATAGTTTTCTAAAGACGTTTCAATTTTTTTAGAAATAGCTTTGTTAATTTGTTTTGCATAAGACTCATATTTTTTGAAACGCTCTTGCACATCTTCATATTGTTTTAAGTTTAATTCATTACCACTTATAAGGGTTTCAAGAATTAATGCCTTAGTCTTATTTAACTTTAGTAAATATTCATTGTCTTCGCTTTCCCCAGTTTTAACAATATAGGAATCAAGATTTTGAAGTATTATAGAGGTTTTATTACCTCCGAATGTCTCTTTTATTTTTTCTAAAAGAGCAATATTTTCTTGAGTTAATCTAAGGTTTAATCTTTCTGTTTTAAATTCTTCCATTTTACCACCTCCATTGCCCTAAACAGAAATAAGAGCATAATCATTCATTCTTGTACGTACAGTATAACAAATAAATACACATTTGTCAATATTTTTTTGCTCAGACTTTAAAAACAAAATTTTTGAGGGATTGAGGTTATTTATCTATTTCTTCTCTTTTATCTGCCCTACCCCTTATTAGTTGCTAATTACCATTAATAGATATATCCAACTTTAGTTACTTCAATTATCCCTCTACGTAAAAATTTAATATTAATCATTTCTACTTCAATAGAGTCAGTAAAAAACTTATCCAATTCAAATTTATCTGACTCAACATTTTTTGCTTCTAATATTTCGTAGTCTAATGTTTCAATCCCGATTTCTTCTAAAATATCTTTAGGTATAACATAATTTTGCTCAATAAGACCAAACATAGTAAAACCTGTTTCTACACAAAACCCGATCATAACATTATGTGTAAAAGCTCCCGCAACAGATCCTATAAAACTTCCTAACATAAATCCAAATACAGGAACTTCAATGATTGATTGTGTTATAACACCAAAAGAATAAGAAAATGTCAAAATATACAATTCTTTTACAAGTTGGTCGACAAGTTCTTTGCGTGTCATTTTTCCAGTTGCAACTTTAAATGCTTTTTCCATTGTATGCATCATTAATACAACTGTCATTCCAACAACTTCTGAAGTAATGTTCTTCAAACTCTCCCCAAGTAATCCAGTTTTACAAGATGTTATAATTGTTGCAGAGATAACACCTCGTACAAAACCTTCTGTTCCCCCTTGTAATGCCACGAAACCTATTTGTTGAAATTCTTCTTTATTAAGTTTACCATTTTTTATCAAATAATCTATTGCACGATATACTTCTGGTGCAATTTTTAAAATAAGTGAAATCATAGCAGCAGATATTCCAGCTTTAAATGCTTGTTTAGCTATATATTCAAATTTTATAATCTCTTCAGTAGAAATATCAAGTTTTGCTAATTCTTCTATGGTAATATTTCCTTTTTTAGCTAGTATAGCAAGTTTCGTTGCATCTTTATTAGAAAGTACTACCGATTCTGTACCATTATTATCTCGTATCCTATCAGATAACATATTAAGTGTTTCTTGATAACGAGCAACTTGCTCAGGTCTTTTCATAGATTCTGTAACTATTTTTCGCTTAAGCCATTCACATGCCTTTTCAAGCTGTTCTTTTGGAATAATACGTACCTGTCCCATATATATAGGATCATTTAAAACATAATTATCCGTAAAGCCACGATCACTAAGAAATTTCTCAAGGGTATCTTCTCCACCTTTCTTCTGATACTCTATATATCGTTCAAATATACTTTTAGATTGTTGTATGGCACTTTGAGTAGCATTTTTATAATATTTCAATCCAAATTTTTCTCCAAAATTACTAATAATATCTGCAGAAGCAAAATCATGACTTCTATCTACAAATGTGCGATTTATTGATCCTTTAGCAACAGCATTTATATTAAATGTATCTGAATGCCAAAATTCTGCAATATCTCCTTTTAATTGTTTTATATCAGTAAGATAGTTCTCAAAAGCATTTAAATGTTCAACTAACTTTTTTATTTCTAAATTTACATCATTTACATATTTCTCTCCCTGACATCCTGCAACGTAGACTCTTGCCCATTGAGTAAAAAACATATATCCTTCATCAAATCCATCCATCTTATAGAAAACTCCAATCTACTAAATAATAATAACTCAAAACATATTTTAGTTCCATTATAAATTTAAAAACTTAGAAATATTATTTAAATAAAAATGTAAAACTGCATATTTATAAAGTTGTTCAGATATTTTCTTTCTTTCTTTTATTCCGTTTAACAATATAGCTTCAAGAAAAACGTAATAAGAATACACGGGTACCCATGAAAACAAAAGTACTTTTCCTGCTGCTTTCAAACCACTAATTTTTTGACTTTCAGCTTTTGCAGAAATTAAAAATTTTTCATATTCTTGCTTTTTAATTTTACCTTTTTCTGGAAGATAAATTGCTCCTCTTGTTCCAAGCCAACCATAGCGAATTGTATATTCTTGATATTTTATATCAATATTTGAAATAATAGATTTAGATGTTTTATTTTCTCCAATAAAAAGAATATATTGTGAGCTAGAAAGCTGAGGTAGATTGTCTAAGTAGTGCTTTTCGGACCATATTGCAGCTTTTACTACTCCATCAGGACAACCAACTATTTCTCCATTTTCTTTATCATCTTTTAAGGAAAGTAACTGCATCAAATAATCTGCTGCTACTTTTGTTGCTTCTTCATAAACAATAATTAAATTTTTATTAGCTATCACGTTATTTTCTCCTTTTTACATTTGTAATTTTATATTTTTTTATTAAGTATTGTTCTCTATCATATGTACTAAATATTATGTGTCTTCCTAGATAATTCCTTTTACTCATATTATTCCTCTTCTATAATCTTTTATAAAGTTTTATAATTCAATGCTTTCAACACAATTATACTATAAAAAAATGACTTAAACAACATTTAAAAAACTATGAAAAAAATGATATAATATATGAAAAAATAAGTGGGAGATAAAAATGAAAGATATAATATACTTAAGTGGAGATGCAACATATCCACGAGCTTCAGGAAATAAAGTAATAGCTCATATATGTAATGATAAAGGAGCTTGGGGTGGAGGATTTGTACTTGCTATCTCAAATAGATGGAGTAAACCTGAAATTCTATATAAAGAATGGGTAAAAAGGGGAGAAGGAAAACTAGGTAGTATTCAGTTTGTTCCAGTAGAAGAAGATATAGTTATAGCAAATATGATAGCTCAAAAAGGGTTTTCAAGTATTTTTAATCCTGTTCCTTTAAGATATGAAGCATTAAGAGACTGTCTAAAGCAACTTTCAAACTCAATAAGAGAAAATGAAGTATCAGTACATATGCCAAGGATAGGGTGTGGAATAGCAAAAGAAAAATGGGAAAAAGTAGAGCCTATAATTAAAGAAACTTTATGCGAAAATGATATCCAAGTTTATGTTTATGACTTATAAAAAATACAAAAATAGGAAGAGTTATATGAATAAAGAGGAAAAGAGATATTGACCGAAGAATAGAAAGATATAGAAATGGTAGAAAAAATGCTTTGACTTCAAAAGAAAAATTCCAATACCTATTTCTTCCAAAATTTTTAAAATTTTTAGGTTTTCTTCTCTTTCTAGCTGCTGTAGTAGCAGGTGCATTTATATACGCAGCTTTTTGGGTAGTTATACTTATTATTTTTTTATTTGTCTTAATTTAGTGGGAAGGTGTTAGCACTATGATGATAAGTCCTGAAAGTTATTATAAACGTCATATCAAAGGAAAAGATTCAGAAGGAATATTAAAAGAGATAAAAAAACTCAAAAGAGAGATAAATAGACTAAAGAAAGAACTCGAATGTTATGAAAAAAATTTTGAATTTTTTATAGATCCAAGTCCAGAAGTAAGACTAAGCTGTAGTCAACTTTATCTTCAGAAAGCTATTGAAGCTTTAGAAGAAATAGGAACAAAGTATATTCCTGATAAAAGAGAACAGAGAGGAATAGATTTTAATAACTCTGTTAAAGATATTTCGACTATAGCTTTTACCCTTGAAGGATTTTTCTATGGGATTCATACATATACTGCAAATATAACAGAAGATGAAATTGCATTTACAGCAGAAGATTTTTTTGAAAAAACAGAACTGAATAATATAGATAGAAAAACCTTTTTAGAAGCTATAAAAGATATTAATATTGGAGAATGGAAAAAAGTATATACTCCTAAAGAAGTAATATATGACGGTATCCAATGGGAACTTATTATAGAATATAGAAATGGTAAAAAGAAACTAAAGTATGTAGGAGATAATTGTTTTCCTTATAATTTTGATGAACTTAAAAAACTATTTAAAATAGAGTAACTTATTAAGTAAATAAAAAATTTATATAAATATATGACACAAGGAGAAAGATAAAATGACTGAAGATTTAAAATATGATTTACTAGATAATAATCCTGGATTAACAGAGGAAGATATAGATAATATATTTGAAGTAGTTGAACTAGCTAATGATAATGAAATGTTAAATGACTATGATTTAGATGATATTAACTTCTATCAAAGTATAATAGATGTATGTTCTGAAAAATGTATTTATATATTAACTCTAGGAAAACTAACAAAAATGATTGATGAAGAATTGTTATATATGTAATTTATTTGATAAACTATGGTGAATACGTCGCTCTAAAATGCCAGTAGAATTACTATAATAATCCTCTATAAAATAATCATTTAAAAAAATAAGATAATATAAATCCCAAAGTTTTTATGACTTTGGGATTTTTTAAGTGCACTCTCAGAGCGATTTCACTGGCACGATTTCAGCGATGTTTACATTAATAAAAACAATATTTTTGACATATTTTAATAAAAAATGTATAATTCATCTAAGGAGAGGAATCCTCAGAAGATTAATTCTTTTATTAGAGATATTAGAGTAAGAATTAGGACAGCCCACTTTAATATCTCTTTTATTTTGCAACAAATAAAACGGAAAAATTAAAAATCACATAAATTTTAATTTTTGGGTGAGGGGCGGGGCTTATGAAAAAAAGGATAGAGAAATCTATCCTTCCACTTTATAATTAATTAAAACCAATCAATATATATTGAATTATATTTTATACAGGCTTCTTGATTAAAAGCTTCTTCATATAGCTTTTTTATAGAATTAGGTATATTCTGTTTTTGACTTAAACCTTGATATGCTTTTATAAATTCTAGATAGTTAATTTCTAAAGATGTATAATCTTCATTTAAATATTCTATTAAATCAGTATTTGTTAATTTTTCAAACTCTCTTATTTCTTGTAAAAAATCATCTATTCCATAATTATTACCAAAGCTATTTCCATATTCTATATCATTTTTTGTTCTTATATGTGCATACATTCCCATAATTGGCCTCCTCCTAAAAATTATTCAACTACTGCAACTTCAATTTCTTCCTCTTCCCAAAATATTATTTTATAATATTCTTTTGGTTCATAAGGAGAACTTCCAAATTTTTCAACTCTATAACAACAAATTGAACTTTCTATTTCTTCAAGTTCTTCTCTAGTTATACAAGAATTTCTTAAATTATAAATTTCTTTATAAGTCATATAATATCTCTCCTAATTTTTATCTTAAAAATTAAATTTTTTAACCAACCATCAGATTTTTGATGGCTGGTCTATGTAGTATTTTATAAACTTTTAATAGCTTCTAAAACTTCAGAATCATTTTTATAAATAATTTCTTGTATTGGTTCTAAGTATCTATCGAAGAAACGAGCTATTTCTAATTCTTTTGAATCATAGATATAGCAATTCCAAAGTTTTTTACTACTATCATATCTAAAGTGATAATCATTTTTACCTGCTGTTAAATTAATAATCCCATATTTAAAGTTATTTTTTATAAATTTATTTATTCTCATATTTAACCTCCTATTTTTTATAAGTAACTGTAAAAGAATTAATAAAATTTCAGATTTTCGGGAGGACAAAGAATTTTTATTTTTTTCTTTCTTGTCCTTACTTTCATAATCCTCCTTTCTTGATTTTTTAGATTTCTAATTATTTAGTTGTTAATGTTCTTTTTACTTAATCTTTCAGGTTTTCGGTGTGGACAGCATAAACGAACCATTCTCAAAAGAAAAAGTATGCAACCTTTTTGAAAAAATTTTTATGGAGAAACGGAGTAAAAAATTTTTAAAAACCTTTAGGCTGCAAGAGGTTAGCTGACTTTTTCAAGAATGGTTAAATGCCCAGTTCCACACGACTGAAAGATTAAAAATAACATAGGACATCATTAAATATTTAAAAAAATAGGAGATGTTTATGAAAGAATCTTCTATAGAAAAGAAAAAATCTTCTTTTGCCTTCACAAAAGAGAGATAAAATAAAAAAAGCTAGAAGTTTATTCTTCTAGCTACATTTCCGAATTTATTCATTATTTTCTCTACTTTTTATATTAATTTTAATTTTTTATTAAATTTTTTCTATTTCTAATATTTTTTTATTCAATTTCTTTCCAATTAATTTTTTATACTTATCATCTATATCTACAAATAAAGCAAATCCATAAAATGGTTTATAGCCAGCATAAGTTTTAAATGAACCATATCCTCTTTTAGCTTTTATTATATTGTTAGATTGATAAATGTTAGGGTTTATAACGATATTATCATTATAATCTTCTATCCCTATTAATAATGTTATTTTTTCTCCTGTTATGTTATAGTATTTTTCATATGCTTTACTTAAATTAAAATGTGCAACATCGCAATCTATTTTTCTTATATCTTTTACAAGTTTTTTTTCTTTGTTTTTTATACAATATTTTTCATAATCTAAATCTTTATAAAATACATACCTATTGGTAGATATATCTGCTAGAGTATAATAATTATATTCTTTTTTTAAAAATTTAATTTTTTCCCTGAAATTAACACTATTTAATTTTTTAGTATTGTGTTTAATTTGCTCGATAAATTCTTCTGGAAGATTAACTTCATAGTTAAAAACTTCTTTGTTATAAACTATATTAAAGCCTTTTATTATTATTTTATTTTCTTCAACAACTGTTCTGTTTATCCAAAAAAAATGCCAGCCTAATTTATAAAGAAATATCGACACAAACAATATATCATTAACTAATAATGTTCTTATTTCTAAAAATTTTAATATATTATCCAAATCAATTTTTAAAATTGTATTTCCTTTGATTTCTAATTCAAAATATTTTTTAAGTTTTAAATTTGTTTTTATCATAATATCACCACTTTATTTTTATTATAGCATAAGAAAAAAATTTCTCAAATTTTTATCTCGTAAATATTTAAAAGTATACTTTAAAAGAATAAAAGACAAGTATTGATTTTACTATAAAAAGGCACTTGAAAAAGTGTCTTTTTTTGTTTTTATATATATTTTTTTATCAAATAACTTTTATATAAAAAAAGACTATACTTTTATTAAAAATTCCTTTATAATATCTTTAGTTTATATTTTTATTTTATAAAATTATTTTCTACCCCAAAACATATCAAAATGACATAGAATTTTAAAAAAAGGGTAGAATAAAAATATGCTATTAAAATTAAAAATTTTTAAGAGGTATTATATGAAGTATGGATATATTAGGGTATCAACGAGAGAACAAGACGAAACAAGACAGATAAAAGCTTTAAAAAAAGTAGGAATTTTGGAAAAAGATATTTTTATAGATAAAAGTACAGGAACAACTTTCATAGGAAGAGAATCTTGGCAAAAGCTTTTAGCAAAGGTAGTAGTAGGAGATACTATAACTATAAAAGAACTTGATAGACTTGGAAGAAATAATAAAGAGGTAAAAGAAACCTTTGAACTTGTAAGTAAAAAAGGAGTATTCTTAGAATTTTTAGAGCAACCTCTTTTAAATACTTATGGAAAAAGCGAGATAGAAAGAGAATTGTTACAACCATTAATTTTACATTTACTTGGATATTTTGCTGAGAAAGAAAATGAAAAAAGAAAGACAAGACAAAAAGAAGCTTATGCAGCACTTCCTCGTGATGAGAAAGGAAGAATTGTTAGTAGAAAGAAAAATAAAGTTGTTGGTAGACCAAATATCTTAGAAAATATTACAGGAGAGCAAAAAAGATTAATTGGTTTATGCAGTAAAAAAGAAATTACCATAGAAGAATGTATGAATTTAACTAAATTCAGCAGAGCTACTATTTATAAACTTAGAAAAAATCTTTTTCCTGATTTAGTAAATAATAGAGAAATCTCAAATGAATCTGAAGAAGTTTTAAGAAAATGGAAAAATAAAGAAATTTCAACTAAAGATTGTATGAGACTTACAGGGTATAGCAGAACTTATCTTTATAAACTACTGGAAAAGAACAATATATAAAAATAAAATTTTTAAATAAATATGATATAATATAAGAAATTATTTAATGTGAGGATAACTATGGTTGATAAAGAAAAACAAAATATAGAATGGAAAGAAACTTGGAAAGAAGATTATCTAAAATGGATTTGTGGTTTTGCCAATGCTCAAGGTGGTAAAATTTATATAGGAAAAAATGATGATGGAACAATTATAGGAATTACAAATGCTAAAAAACTTTTAGAAGATATTCCTAATAAAGTAAGAGATGTTCTTGGAATAATTGTTGATGTAAATTTATATTCAGAAGAAAATAAAGATTATCTTGAAATTATAACTCTACCAAGTTCATATCCAGTAAATTATAAAGGAGAATATCATTACAGAAGTGGAAGCACAAAGCAACTTTTAAAAGGAGCAGCATTAACACAATTCCTTTTTGAAAAAACAGGAATAACTTGGGATAGCATACCTCTTGATAATCTTTCTACTGATGATTTTTGGAGAGATAGTTTTGATATTTTTAGGAAACAAGCTATTTTAAGTAAAAGAATGGATGAAAAAGATCTGAATATGACAAACGAACAACTTTTAGATAGCTTAGGACTTATTAAAGATGGAAAAATTTTAAGAGCAGGAATGATGTTGTTTTATCAAAATCCTGAAAAGTGGATTAATGGCTCATATATAAAAATAGGATATTTTGAAAGTGATTCTGAGATAAGTTATATGGATGAAATCCACGGATCTCTGATTTCTCAAGCTGATAAAGTTATAGATTTGATTTTTACTAAATATTTAAAAGCTAATATATCTTATGAAGGAGTTACAAGAATAGAAACATACCCATTTCCAAAAGCAGCTATAAGGGAAGCCGTTTATAATGCCATAGTTCATAAAAACTATGCAACACAAATTCCTATTCAAATAAGTATTTATAAAGATAAATTATATATTTCTAATGACTGCATTCTTCCATCAGGCTGGACAGTTGAAACTCTAATGGGAAAACATCGTTCAAAACCATTTAATCCTAATATTGCTAATGGATTTTTTAGAGCAGGATTTATAGAGACTTGGGGTAGAGGTATTGAGAAAATATGTGAAGCTTGTAGAAATTATGGAACAGCACTTCCTGAATATACAGTTTACCCTGAGGATATAATGATAAAATTTGAAGCTTTAAATACCGACACGAATACCGACAATACCGACACGAATACCGACAATACCGACATACAAAAAATATTAGAGTATTTGAAGCAAAAGCCAACAGCCACTCAAAAAGAAATGGCAGAATATTTTAATATAACAAGAAGAACAGTAGAAAGAAATATGAATATTTTAAAAGAAAAAGGATACATAAAGAGAGTTGGAAACAATCGTTCAGGACATTGGAAAATTTTAAAATAAGAAATTAAATTCCTCAGACATTATCTGAGGAATTGTTTTTAGTGATGAAAAAAAAAGGGGATTTATTTTCAACAATTTTATTAAAAGAATTACATTAATATAAAAAGCTATATCTTTATTTAAACTCTTTTAAATCCATAAATTATTAACTTTAAAAAATAATTTTTTGTAAAAAACAGATAAATCAATTTAAAAAATAATTATTTTTGATTTTTTGTCCCAAATATTATATAATATTCGGGACAAAAAAGGAGGGAAGTTTATGGAAAATATTAGTTTAAAAATATATAAAAGAATACTACAATTTGATTCGAAGTATGTTTTTATTGCTAATGATTTTTTTGATATTGGGGGTTATGAAACTGTTAGAAAAGCTTTAAATCGTTTAACTGCTCAAGGTAAAATTCAACGTATTTTAAATGGAATATATTATAATCCAAAATATATAGAAACAATTCAAGAGTATGAAGCTCCCTCTATAAATGAAATTGCTATCGCTATAGCAAGAAAATATAATTGGACAATTGCTCCTTCTGGAAATACAGCTCTTAATTTATTAGGACTATCTACTCAGGTTCCTACTAAATGGACATATATTTCAGATGGAAGGTATGTTAATTTTTCTCTTGATAATGGAATAATAATTGAATTCAAACATAGAGCAAATAAAGAAATTTCTAATATGTCAACTTTTACAGCTATGATAATACAAATAATTAAAGCAATCGGAAAAAATAAAACAACAGATGGAGAAATTCAATATTTAAAAAAGAAATTGTCAGATAAAGATAAAAAAAAATTGTTAGAAGATGGAAAAAGTACAAGTGTTTGGATATATTCAATCATAAAAAAAATATGTGATGGAAAATAATATTTAAATATAAAAAATTCAAAAGAAAATTTTTATCTATAGAAGATGGACGAAATATAACGAAACAACTTCTAAATAATTTAAACTTATTTCTGAAAAATATAGATCTAAAGAATTAGAAAAAAACTATAAAATACTGTAAAAATATTTTTTGAAGATTATCCAAGTTTTGAAGAAATTATAGAAAAACTTACAAAGTTGGAAAAAGAAATACATAAAATATAAGTTGTGGATTTTATAATATTTTAAATTTATATATGAAAGTAAAAATATATTAAATAACAACAGAATTTAGAAAAGGAGATGGATTAAAATGAATTTAGATGAATCACCTAATAATACAATGGATATAAACATTAACAAAAATGAAACTACAAATATAGATAATTCATCTTCATTCTTTTCAAACTTCAATGAAGACGGGTATGATGAGTATGATGAAGAAAATAATTTAGAAAGTGAGATAGATAATTCTAATTTGTCATTTTCAGGTCATAATATTTGTATTCGATTGAACAGTAATGAAGAAAAAAATCAGCGTTTAAAAAAAAGTTGGGTTATTCTTGAAAAAAAATATCCCAAATTAAAGAAGTTGTCATCAGAAAATAGAATGCAATATATTTTGGAAGGAGTGTTTCCAGAAGGATTTCAGAAACAAATGTATATCAGAAATTTAACTTTTACTAATAAAAATGGATATGATATAAAAATATTAGCGATTAGACCAAAAAGGACACCTGGTGACTTTATGAAAGACTACTTACCTGAGGATGTGTCATTATTATTTAAGGGTCATATTGCTGGGAAAGAGTTTGTAGTAGATTCAATATTTGAAGTCATAGATACAGAACGGTTAGATTTTGAAGTAGATGTTGTTGCTACACCATATCGTACTCCAGAGAGAATTGTGGCAAATTTTCTTTTTGATATTTTAGGTGAAGCAGCGTCTCTTACTGAATATACGGAAAAGAAACTTGAAGAGTGGAAGAAGTATCTTGATTGGAAAAAAGAATTGGCAAGCCGTCAGATTTATGGTTGTAAATATTTTAAAGTCGATTTTGATAAAGAAAAGAAAAGACTTAATTTTTGGCTTATATTTGAAAATAAGGATATTTTTAAAGCTTTAAAAAAATATTTAAGTAGAGATATGCAAGTTTTTGATAATAATTATTCCAAGGATAGATGGCATTTTGATTTTATAGGTGATACAAATAATAAAAACCAAAGATTTAATAGCATTGAGTTAGGGCGCTACAGAGGAGTTGTTAGTGAATACTATCTTAGAGATAATAGTATAGATTTTGAAGTAGAGCAAGAAGAAAAATATTTTCTTCCAGAAGAAGAGTGGACGGATAACGATTATGATGGCGATAATGATGGATCCAATACCAAAACATCTGTGAGAAGTATTTATGACGTGTTTAAGAATCCTTATATAGTTCAGGTGGCTTATGATCTTAATCGACGTGATGCAGATGAAATAAATCAGCGTAATTTGGATGATGATGAAATAGAACAGTATGTGTATGATAATATTTTAGGAAATTATTTTTCAGATGGATTTTTAGCATTATCTGCTATTGGGGATTTTGTTCTTATTAAAAGATTTCAACAAGCGATTAGCCAATTAGAAAGAGACGAATCTTATTCTCCTAATTTGGCAATGTGGTTATTTAATGTTACACATGCTAGAACAGTAGAAGATACTGGAAGAGAGATAGATAAGTGGTTTAATCCTAAAATTGAAAAAAACGAAAATCAGAAAGAGGCTGTTCGCAAAATGTTAACTGTACCTGATTTGTGTTTAGTACAAGGACCTCCAGGGACAGGGAAGACAACTGTTATTGCAGAAGCTATTTATCAATTTGTTCGTAGAGGGGACAGGGTATTAGTTGCTTCACAATCAAACGATGCAGTTGATAATGCATTAGAAAGACTGGCTGATTCGCCAGAGATTAGAGCTATTAGATTAGGTCAGAAGGGAAAAAGAAGAAGAAAGGTAGAAGATTTAAGTACAAGAAAATTTGTCGAGGATGAAGCACTTAAATATTATTATAATGCTTTATCTCTTCAAATATCCAAAAACTGGCTTGATGTATGGGATTCTCTTGAAAGAGATAATGAACAGTATACTATAGATATTCGTGATGCTAAGTTTTTTACTGATGATATTGCGACGTTTAATACTGATCTTTCTAATTTAAATCAACAGTATATAAAAGCAAATAAGGAATTAGGGGAGCTAAAGAAAAAGATTGAAAGTGTATATGATAGAAATAGTAAAATTGAAGAAGATAAATATCAATATCATCTAGCAGTAGGGTGTTTTAAAGGAGAATTTGATTCTCAGTTTTATCTGTCAGAAGATATGCTTAGAATTTTTGAAGAAAAATTAAATAATTTAATTGAAAGTACAATTAAAGAGGGAATTTATTTAACACCTAGAACTCTCGATCTTAATGTTATGGGCCTTGGTAATGAACAAAATTATGTATATATGATTTCAAAAACCCTCAAAATACTAAATGAGTTATATAAAAAAATTAGGAATACGAAAGGAAAAGAGAATAGTAATGATGGAAAAATCTTAATTCTTGAAAACAAGTTGACGGAAATAAAAGATAAAATTGTAGAGTGTGTTGAAAAAGATGATACAGAAGCTTTAGAACAGTATAAAAAAGAAATGAATAGTTTAAAAAAAGAAAGAGATAAACTTAAGTTTTCCTCTTCTATAGTTATTATTTCTGAACTTGAGAGAGGTATTCTTGAAAAAAATATAATATCTGATATTGAATCTGGTAATGCTGATAAATGGATTAATAAATTTCAAGATATTATTGAAAAATGGCAACAGACTATAGATGTTATATTGAATAGTATAAAAACTTTAGTAGAATCATTTGAAAAGGTGAATGTTTCTGGTTTTTTAAAAGAAAAAGATACTATTGAAAGTAGTATAGTTGATATTGATAATAAAAGAGAGGATATTAGAGCGCAGATTAAGTCTAAAAAACAGACTCTAGTTAAATTACAAAAAAAATATGAGATAGAAAATGATGATATTATAAAACATATCGAGTTTCTTAAGGAAAAAAATATTAAACAGCTTGATGAACAAAAAGGATTCAGAGATGAGTGGGAAAAAACAATAAGGGATTTTAAAAAACGATTAGAAGATGATTCAGCTTTTAAATACGATCAGGAATATTATCAACAAATATATGTCAATGCGTGTAATGTTGTAGGTATTTCTTGTACTGATAATATGAGAAACCTTTCTGATAATGGATATAATGATTTTGATGTAGTAATTATTGATGAGGTTAGTAAAGCCACACCTCCAGAATTACTTATTCCACTAATGAAAGCTCGTAAAGCAATACTAGTAGGAGATCATAGACAACTTCCACCAATGTTTAAAGAACATGAAGGTTCTTATAAAGAATTATCAGAGAACCAAGAGGAAGTACCAGAGGAAATAAAAGATTTGATATGATACCCATAAAGGACACATATATATTATCAACAAATTAAAAAATATAA
>OGXP01001231.1_pt1 | contig 22605 bp, 10 predicted proteins | sample 1576351 | NCBI WGS metagenome assembly OGXP01 (sample SAMEA3541517, study PRJEB24748) | human gut metagenome | biome: human gut; feature: human-associated habitat; material: faeces | place: China | collected 2012
GTAAATACAATGGGAATTGCAAGTATCACTGCAAGAACATATCTTATGCTTATCTCAACTCTTATTATGACTTTTTCAATAGCTGCAGGACACGGTTCTGCAATTCTTGTGGGACGTCATGTTGGAGCTCATGAATATAAAGAAGCCTATGACACAGCTGTAAGCAGTCTTAAAATTTCACTTATTCTTGTAGGATTTGTTGCTCTTGTAATTACAATTTTCAGAGTTCCTGTAATGAGATTTTTTACAGTTAACCCTGATGTTCTGGCTGTTTCTATGAAAATTTTCAGATGTATTCTTCTTCTTGAACTTGGAAGGACTTTCAATATTGTAATTATAAACAGTCTTCATGCAGCAGGAGATATAAAATTTCCTATGATTGCAGGAGTCGGTTCAATATTCTGTGTGGCAGTTTTCCTTTCGTGGCTTCTTGGAATAAAACTTGGTTACGGACTTCTTGGAGTATGGATTGCAAATGCTGCTGATGAATGGACAAGAGGACTTATTATGATGTGGAGATGGAAAAGCAGAAAGTGGCAGAATAAAGGTTTTGTATAAAATATATTTTACAGAGGTGAAATTTATGAAAGCAAAAAAATATTTTTTTAAATTTTTAACACTGATTTTTATTTTTTCTTTTTCATTAACTTCATTTTCTTCTGTTATTAAAGAAAAAAATGAAATAATTAAAATGGTTAATTCAGTAAGAGCCGAAAATAATCTTTCTCCTCTTATAAGCGACAAAAGATTAAATATTCTGGCTGACAAAAAAGCTAAAATTATGGCAGATGAAAATAATCTGAGCCACACTGCAGGGGGATATAAATCTTTTTCTGACATTATAAAAGAGGCTGATATTCCATATCTTGCTGTAGGAGAAAATATTGCAAGAAATTGGAAAACTCCTGAAGAAGTTATGAAAGCATGGCTTTCTTCAAAAGGACACAGAGCAAATATTTTAAGTGAAAAATTTACAAATATTGGAGTAGGAAAAGCAATAAGTAAAAATGGAGATATTTACTGGGTACAGCTTTTTATAAAAGAAAGATAATTATAAAAAATGAAATAAATTTATAGAAAAAAGCGGCTGATAATCAAGCCGCTTTTATTTCAAATTATTTTGTTTTTACAAGTTCAAACTCAACAGGCATTGCATATTTTGTTGTTACTTTTATAACAGTTTCATTTCCGTTTACTTGAACAGAAACATTTTCTGCCGGTGATTTTAAAACATATTTTCCTTTTAAAACTAAAACTGATGTATGAGGTATAGAATCATTTCCATTCCATTTTCTTGAATAGATGTTTACAGGAATCATTTTTCCATGTTTTCCATATTGTGTAATATCTATTCCTTCATAAAGTCTTAAATCTGGATCAACAAAACTTAATTTCAATTTATTTTCATTTGGTGCTGCAAGAACCATTGATGGAGTATCCACTGATTTTATATATTTATCATCTTGTAATTCTCCGCTTTCAAAAAGAGCATATCCTCTCATTCCAGAAACTTTATCCTCAACTATATGAGCATTGTAATCTTTTTGAAGAACTTTGTATCCTGCATCTTTTTTAAATTTTTCTTGTTCTTTTTCTGTTGCTTTTATAAGAACAGCATATTCATAACCTTTATCTTTAGGATTTGTTCCATGATTTATATAAGCAAGTTCATAATTATTTTGTGTAGGTTTACAAGTTTTATGATTGTGAGATTTTTGTAATCCTTTTTTATAAACTGCCTCACCTTTTACTATTTTATATAAATTTTTCTGACTGTCTAAAATAAAACTGTTTCCTCCAAAATGTTTTTCACTTGAAGTTATTTTATTTTTTCCAAGAGCATTTTGGAATAAAGTTGTATGTGTTTCATGTTCTTTATCATTATTTTCTATATTGCTTCCTAAAAGAACTGCTCTGTTGTCAAAGAAGAATACAGATTTTCTTGCTCTATGACTTCCATTATATTTTTCATTTTCATGAAGCTTCATTGCAAACACACCGTTATTATTTAAAGAGTTTCCTCCTGAATATGTCTCATCAGAAATAAGCATTTCTTCAACACCGCTTTGAGTATCTATTTGAGAAATTGCTGATATTAGTTTTTCATCAGGAAGAGCAATAGCAGTTGTTCCCGGATAATGAGCCCAGCTCCATCCTTCTGATTCAAATCCGCTTTCTTTAAGAGATTTTTCTAATATCTGGAATGTCCCGTAACTCATATATCTTCCATATAAGTTATTTTTAATATATGTTTCGTTTCCAACAAGGTATCTACTGAATCCTTTTACTCCTGCAAGCCATTCATCTCTTCTTTGAAGCTGAAGAGATCCCATATTCATTGTCCAAGAACCATTAGGAGCTTCTTCCGGTTTAAATCCAAGTTTTTTAAATTCTTCAGCATATTTTCCTGTTGGTGTAAGTCTTAAATATGCTTCAGCAAGTTCTTTGTCAACTCCTGTTTCTTTTCCAAAAGCTGCATATCTGAATACTTCATCTGAAATTTTAAAAGTATTTTCAGGGTGTCTTCCGCTAAGAGTTAAAAGCCAGTTATTCTTATTTGAATATACCCTTGTCATAAGTATAGCTTTTTTTACAATATTATATGCGTTTTCATCTAAAGCAAACGGTGTATTTCCTAAATAATATATGATTGGAGTAAGTCCTTGATATGCTCCTTTTGCATAAGCAGGATAATTCTGCATATGGTGGAACATACTTCCGTCCTCTTTAAATCCTCCAAGAAGTCCCGGTGCATAATCAATAGAATTTTTTAAATATCTGTTAAGCTGTTTTAATTCTTGTGCTGCTGTTCCATCTTTTTCTAATAACATTGCTGTTACCATTCCCGGAAGCATTGTATTTAAAATATCCGCATTTACACCTTTTATTTCTTCTTCCGGAGTGTAAATTATTCCAAGAGCACTGTACCATTTTACCATTTCTCTTGTCTTATCATTTATTTCAGAATTTATAATCGGCTCTCTCATAAGTAAGATTGCTTCGTAAACTTCTCTCATCTGATATCCCAAATGGTGAATTGTTCCCTGACCGCTTCCCTTTGTCCAACCTTGATCAAAGAAATGCTTCATTCCTTCTTGGAAAATTCCAAAAATTTCCTGTTTTTCCTGAAGATTTTCTGTTGAATTATACATATATGCAAGTTCTCTCAGCCATCTTCCATATTCCAATACATGCACATCATTTACTCTTGATTTTTCCTTATCTGTAAAATCTCTGTAAATAACTATTGTCTGAGGTGTTGCTATTGATTTTGTTTTATATTCAGCTAATTTATTTTTATGCTCTTTTATTATTTTTAGAGTAACTTTAGCTGTTTTTAAAGAATCTTCTCTAAATCTTTTTTCAATACTTAAAATTCCTGCTTTTTCTGCTTTAGATGCACTTTTTCTGCTGCTGTTTTCTTCTAAAATATTATAATTTTTATAAAGAGCCATCCAGTGAGCATTAACTGCTGTATCAGCATCTATATTTACAAAATTAACTTGATCATCTCTTGTATTATGTCTTGGGTCTACAAGAACACTTGTCAGTATTTGGTCAATTAAAACTTCCCCGTCTTTACTTGGAGCATGAAGAATTATTTCATTCATTCCTTCAACAGGAGTTCCTGTCATATCTCTGTCATACTGAACCCACATTGTTCTCCAGCCTTCAAAATTCATATTAAGTTTGAAAGAACATTTAACCTGTCCATCTTTTTTAAATTCTACAAGCATTTCATCTTTTATCGGTTTTTTGTTATAAATCCACATTGCATAGCTTGATCTTGCTTTTTCCTGTGCTCCTCTTTGGAAAACTTTATAACCTGTATCACCAGAAATTGTTAAAGTATCTTTTCCTTTAAAATTCCATTTTAAAGAATTTTTTCCATCTTTATATTTTTCTTGTGTAATTGTAATTTGTGAACCTTTTCCTGCTTTTATGTTTTCAGGCATTCCCTCTTCAAACTGATATACAGCTCCATACATATTAACTGCATTCAAAAAAGAGGCAAGTAACAATAATCTTTTAAATAGAGATTTCTTTTCCATTAATCTGCTCCTTTTTTATCTTTAATGTCTTTTTTAAGTATAAATTAAAAAGAAATAAAAGTAAATCGTCTATTTTCTATCATCATTTTTCCAATAAATTATATTATTGAAGCAAATAAAAAAAGAAAGAAACAAAAATTTTTCTGCTTCTTTCTTTACTTTTTCTATTTTTTTAAATTACTCCACTATTCCAAAATATTTTCCAGGAGAAATTCCCTCATATTTTCTGAATATTCTTATAAAAGTATTTGAACTGTTATATCCCACAAGTTCTGCAAGGTCTTTTATTCTCAATCCCTCATTTTCCTGCATAAGCTCTTTTGCTTTTTCTATTCTGTAAATGCTTAAATAGTTTTTAAAATTATCTCCCATAACTTTTTTGAAAAGAACACTTGTATATTTGAAAGAATGTCCTAAATAGTCTGCAAGATTTTCCAGTGAAATGTCTATCATATAGTTTTCATCAAGGTATCTTTCTATTTTTATTTTTACACTTTCAATATCATTTTCTTCTTCTATTTTTGTTAACTTGCATACTTCCAATATTTTAGATTGAAATACTTCTTTCAATTCTGTTGCATCATTTATTGCAAGAATTTCATTTATATTATAATCTTTTACACTAATATTTTCATTTATTTCTCCCAGCTGAATAAATATTCTGTTTAAAGTATTATAAAGTAAAACCCCGAATTCTTTAATATATTTTTTATCCATAGAGCTGCTGTTTTTTTCGTTAAACATTTCATCAATTATTCTTTTTACGCTTATTTCATTTGAACTTAAAGTTCTCAAAATAAGTTTTGATTCAAGTTCTATCGGATAATAATATTTATTGAAGCTGTTTTCTTTTATTCTGTCTTGGAAAATAACTCTTTCCTGTTTAAAAATATATTTATAATCCAATATTTTCTTAGCTGTTCTATAGGCTTTCGGCATCTGCATTACATCATCATAAACATTGGTTGCCACAACTGTAAATTTAAGATTAAAGTTTCTGTCTATGTGACGTACCAGACATTTTAAAACCTCTTCCAAATCTTCTTTTGGCAGAAGTTCTTCCATTACAAAAGCAATACTTTTATAATCTATGTCCACAACTTCACACACAACTTCCTCTGCAAAATATTTTAAAATAAGTTCTTTTGACATATTGAATTTATCAAAAATATTTTCCACTGATTCAAGGTCATAAATTTCCATTATCATAACTCTGTAGCTTTTAACTTTAAAAATATCTGATTCATCTTTTAAATTAGAAATATCGCTATGCTCTGATATTCCAATCAAATAATCTTTAATCTTTTTCTTTCTCTGATAGCTTCTTAAAGATGATAATCTTGTTTGAAGAGTTTTATTCATTGTTTCTATCTCTTCAATTTTATGTTCTATGTACTCAAGAGCTTTTTCATCTTTATTTTTTATATATCCCATTCTTTCAGCAAGCTGTTTCATTGGTTTTACAACAAATGAAATAAGAATCATAACTGCTGCATATAAAATTCCAAGAATAAAAAATACTTTTCCTCCCTCATATGCTATTATCTTTGGAATATTTGTCAAAGGCTGCATATAAAACAGAGAAAAGTCAAAAGAAGAATCATGGAAGATATAAACTTTTCTTCCTAAAATTCTTGTTTCATATTCTCCATCATTTGAAATTTTATATTTATTTTCTTCTAAAATTTTAGTTATCTGTTTTTTTATTTCACTTATTTTTTTATTGTAATTTCCTATATTGATAAGTTTCCCTCTGCTGAAAGCATACCAGTTTTCTTTTTCAGGAATAAGTTCAGAGAAAAATGCCTCTTTATCAAGGGAAATTATATAAGTCATAATTTCATGGTTTACTGTTTCATCATCACTGGAATATATATTTATATTTCCATTATGATAGTTCATAAGTTTTTTTCTGCTTTCAATGTCTTCTGGAAAATTCATCTCTCTGTAAAAAGTTTTTTTGTCAACTGTCCCGCGGGGAGTTATCACTGAACTTGATTTATTATCTGTCACATTTAAGTAATATCCCACTTTTCCATAAATTGTATTTCTTTTCTGCAGATCTTTAAAAAGTCTCAATCTATTATAAGCTGTTTCAAAATTATCTGAAAGGCTCATAACATAATTTGAAAATTCATTACTGGATTTAAGATCATACAAAGTCATATTTACCATTTCAGACTTTTTTCTTATATTTTCATAAAGTTTTCTTGTTTTTACTTTTGTATCCATATTTATTTTTTCAATTCTGTTATAAGAATTTACTGCAATAACTACAAAAGAAAAGAAAAGCACTGCCAAAAACATCATTTTTTTTGTTTTATTTTTTAATTTTTTTCTGATTGATTGGTTTACATCTTTTAACATATGCCGTCCCCTGTAAAAATAATCTTAAAATTCAGCTGATATTGATATATTATACCATTTTTCGTTTTATTTTTACAGTTTTTTACAAATATAAAAACGGTTTTTCAGTATAAAATATTTTTACACTGAAAAACCGAAATTTTTTAAAGCCCCGTATTTTCAACAGACATTACAACAGATATTCTTTTTTCAAATTTTTTCCCGTTTTCAATTACACCTATGCTGAACCCCTCATTTAAATTATGAAGTTTTTTAGCTCTCATTTTGTAATATCTTTCATTTTCTTTTATCTTATCGAACCCTGCATTTATATCTTTTACTATTTTGTTTTCTGAAACAAGAACAATAAGATTTTCTGCTCCAAACAAAGCAGAACTTGTATTGAAATCCCCTACTACCAATATCTGACCTTTTTCTGTTATATACTCCCCTTCAATTACAGCTGTATTTGCCGTAAGAGAATTTCTTTTAATTTCTTCACTGTTTTCTTTAAATCTGTCAAAGAAATTATATTCTCTCAATTTATTTATAAAATCTTTTCCCATCAATTCCCAAGAATCTCCAAGAGCTGTTGTTTTATTCTTATCCAGTAAAGAAAGAATTTTTTCCTGTGCATCTTTCACAGTAAAAACTCTGTGGATAAGATATCCTTTATCAAGAAGAACACTGCTGAGTCTGTCCAGCTTCTTCTCTTTATACCATTTTAAATTTTCTTCCATATTTTACCACCTAGTACCCTAAATTATCATTAATAAATATGATATATGTTTTTCCAAAAGGTCTGTTTCCACTTTTTACTGCAGAAACAAGGTTGCACATTCTCATTCCCGTTGTACAATCTTCACATTTTCCTGTAAAATTACAAGGTGTTTTGTGATTAAGTCTTTTGGAATTTAAAGGTCCTGCATAGTAAAGTCTTTCATATCCCTCATGAATATCTTTTACTATTTTATTAACACCTGTTATTACTATAACATTTTTTGGTCCATATGCCATTCCAGCAACACGGTTCCCTCCAGAATCAATCTGCATAAGGAAGCCGTCTTCAGTAACAGCATTTGTTCCTGTTACCAGAAAATCACTTAAAAGTGATTCTCTCATGACTTTGACTGTAGCTTCCCATGTAGGCTGATTAAATCTTTCAAAAAACTTATACTTGTCAGTTCTAAATTTTTTAAGAAGTTCTGTCATATTTAAAGTGACAGAACCTCCCATACTTATAGAACTTCCTTCAGATATAAGATTAATTGCAGCTTTTTCCGCTTCCACAGGAGTATCTACTACTTCCACTTCAAATCCGTTTTCTTTTAAACTTTTTATTGTTCTTTCTAATTTATCTTTAATAAACAAAGATTTTATCTCTTCCATAATTTCCTCCGGAAATTTAAGCTCTTATTTTGCTTCTGCTTCTTTTTCTTTAGCTTCTCTTCTTAGTCTTAAAGTTTCAGCATTAGCATCAACTCTTTTCTTAGAAAGAGGATAAACAAGCATAAACATTATTACAACAAGTGTAAATAAAGTTGCTGGTGCAACAGTTGCAAGTCTATAAATTCCATCTAAAACTTCTTGAGTCTGTTCTTTAACTCCTGATTGGAATCCAATTATTGCAAGTGCATATCCAACCAAGCTGCTTCCTAAAGCCTGTCCAACTTTTCTTGAGAATGAATATATTGCATAAAGTGTTCCGTCTTCTCTTTTTCCTGTTTTTATTTCAGCATCGTCGATAACGTCAATGATTGCTCCCCAGATTACATATCCGAAGAATGTTACTCCTGAAAATCCAACTGATGCAATTCCAACATAAACCCAAGGGTTTTTAATGTGTAAGAAACTTAATGCAGCAAATACTACTGCAGCAAATCCAACTGCTATACTTATTGCTTCTCTTTTTCCAAGTTTTTTAACTATTAATGTTACAACTGTTGCCATACTTAAAGCTATTCCAAGTTTTATTGCATTGTATGTTGAAAGAGCTGCAGGCATTTTGAAATAATAAGCATATAGGTAGGCATTTACTCCACCTGTTAAAAGGTTACCGAATATTAAGCAGACTGTACCTCCTAAAATACCTATCATAGCACGGTTGCTGAATATCATTTTAACTGATTTAAAGAATGAAATTCCTTCTCCCTTTGGTAAAGGCGGAACTTTTATACGTTCAGTTGTACAAGTGTAACAGATATAGTAGCAGATTAATGCAACTATTGAAATTCCTCCTGCCATAACAGGGAATATATTACCATTGTTTCTGATGAAAACTTGAGTAACACCATTGTTCATTACACGTTCATAAATGATGATTGGTCCAAAGAATCCTACCATAAATTCACCAACATAAGCTCCGATAGCTCTGAATGTAATAAGTGATTGTCTTTCATCTGGTTTATCTGTAATTGCAGATGCCATTGCTCCGTATGGAATATTTACACCTGTAAAACAGATACTTCCATATAATAAATAAGTAATGTACATATAAATTATTTTAAATGCCATTGGCTGATCTCTTAATGCTGATTGATACATTAAGAAACTTGCTATTGTAACTGGAAGAGCCATTATTCTTATCCATTTTTTGAATTTTCCGTCTCTGCCTTGAGGTGTAACGTCAATAATTCTTCCCATTGTAACGTCTGTAAAAGCATCTATAAGTCTTGCTACAAGGAACATTGTTCCTACAACTGTTGGTTTCATTCCCCATACTTGAGTATAGAAAACCATTAAAAACTGGCTTACGAAAACAAGCATTATGTCATTTCCGAAATCTCCGAATAAATATCCTATTTTATCCCTCATACCAAAGGGTCTTATTGTTTTAGTCTGTTCCATTTTACTTTACATTCTCCCTTTTATTTTTATTTTTTATTAATTCTACCAATATTTTTTCCATTCAGGTTTCATTATTCTTACAAGAGCTTCCATATAGAAATAATCTCCCCAGATACAACATTCATCTACACCAGAACCGTTAGGTTTGCTGTATACTGCTTCTGTTAAAAGCCCGTTTGAATATTCAATGTTTTTTGTTGTATATTTTGTAATAAGTGATTTCATTATTGCATTTACTGCATTTTGATATATTTTTTTATCTGGGTCTGAATCCGGAAGATATTTTATCATTTCAAGCATTCCGCATACTGCTATTGCTGCTGCTGAAGTATCTCTTTCTTCTCCAGAATTTTCATCAAATACTAAATCCCAGTAGCAGATATTATCTGATGGAAGATGATTTAAGAAATAATTTGTTACTCTTTTAAATAAATCTACAAATTTTTCATCTTTTAAATAGCTGTAAGCCAGTGGAAATCCGTATACTCCCCATGCCTGTCCTCTTGCCCAAGCAGAGTCATCTCCAGCTCCTTGAGCTGTAACTCCTTTTACAGGATTTCCTGTTTCAGGGTCAAAATAGAAAGTATGATGTGTTGAGCTGTCTTCTCTTACAACTACTTTTGCTGCTGTATTTATGTGTTTTGCAGCTATTTCTCTGTATTTTTGGTCTCCTGTTACTTCAGCTGCCCAGAAAAGTAAAGGCACGTTTAAGTTACAGTCGATTATTAATCTGTAAGCTGTCGGATCGTTTAAATCTCCCCACGCCTGAATAAATTCACCTTTTTCTTTGTATCTTCCTAGAAGATGATCTGCAGCTTTAAGACCAGCTTGTTTTGCTCTTTCATTTCCTGTAATTTTATATCCTGCAACCACTGATGGAGTATATAAGAATCCTAAGTCGTGGTGATTTACTGCAACTTTATTAGTTATTCTTTCATCATAGCTTTTTATTTGGAAAGAAGCTGTTTTTCTATATCTTTCTTCTCCTGTTATTTCATAAGCAAGCCATAACATTCCTGTCCAGAATCCGCTTGTCCAGTCGTCCCATTCTCCGCCGTTTAAAATTCCGGGATAAACATAGTTTGTACTGCAAGGTCTTGGGAATAAATTAATAAATGTTTTTGTGTTTTCATCTATTTTTTTTAGTGCTTCATGTAAAGCCCCGAAAAGCATTTCTTTTGGAAGTTCCACATCTTGTGAAAATCTTTCTCTCATTTCTTTTGTTAATTCCATTTTTTTTCCTCCTAAAAACTTATTAAAACTCAAACTTATCTTTATATTTTTCTGCCCATTCTCTTAATTTTCCTTCAAGAAATTCTGCTGTTTTATCTTCTTTGCAGTCATTTAATCTTAAAGGATTCATTTGATATGGATCTTTTATATTATCATAAAGAAGTCTTTCTGTTCCGTGAGATATTGTGTAAGCTTTGTTTACAACATAAGTATGTGTTTTTGTTCTTATTGCTCTCCATCCATAAGCAACATTTTCTTTTCCATGTTCTTCAAATTCTTTTATAGCTCTCATTTGTCCAGGGTATCCTGACATGATTGCATAATTTTCTACATCGTCACCGTTTAATACAACTTCTTTTAAATCTGTTCCCTCAACAGTCTCAGGAATTGGAAGATTCATAAGAGAAAGTATTGTAGGCATAATATCAACACCATTTAATACATTATCTGTTCTTCCTTTTATAAATCTGTCTCCATATTTTATTAAGAATGGAACTCCTGTTGATTCTTCAAACCAAACGTGTTTACTCCATAATCTTTGAGCACAAAGCATTTCTCCGTGGTCTGCTGTAAGAACTATTATTGTGTCCTCATAAATTCCATTATCTTTTAAATTTTGTAATAATCTTCCAAAGTTTTCATCTATTCCTGTTACAGCTGCAAAATATTTTCTCATTATTTCTTGATATTCATCATCTGTAAAGTTAAGTCTCGGATTTACTGATAATGTATGATCTGTTACATCAGTAAGAAGTACATTTGGATTTACTTTGAATTTTTTTCCTGCATACATATCTACATATTTTTGAGGAACTAAATCTAATGGAGTATGAGGCGGATTCCATGATACAACAAGTGAAAACGGCTCATCTTTATTCTCATTTATAAATTCTATTGCTTTGTCTGTTTCATGTTCAACTGACCATTGATTAATCTGTATCATTTTATTGTCATCATGCCAGTAATGTGGTGCTAAGTGCTGGTCATAAGTTCCATATGAATACCAGAAATCAACTCCGTGTCTTCTTTTTCCTGGAGGAGTAAATGCGTCCCAGTCTCTTGCACCTGATTTCGGTGCTTCACAGAAGTTTACTTCTGGACTGTCAAGATGCCATTTTCCAATATATCCTGTTTTATATCCATTTTCTTTTAAAACGTCCATTAGTGTAATGTCTGTTTCTCTTAATGCCACATCTTTAAGACCCGGTTTGCAGTTTGTCCATACCCCGTGAGTTACTGGATAAGTTCCTGTAAACATTGTTGCTCTGTTTGGTGAACATAAAGGACAGGCACTCATTGCATTGTCAAAACTTAAAGACTCTTCTGAAAAACTATCTATATTAGGTGTAATAACTTCATCTTTTTCCATAAATCCCATAGCATCTCTACGCCATTGGTCTGCAAAAACAAATAACAAATTTGGTTTTTTCATTTTTTCTCCTCTCTCCTGCTTTCTTATAATTTATTTTTTAATTTTATATTTTACATTTCGAGTATACCTGTATATAAAAAAAATGTAAATCTCCACTATTCATATGGAATATTGCATATATTTTTACGTCGTAATGAGCGGATAACAAACATATGAATTATTTTTAAAGAAAAAATCCGCAGAAAGAACTGCGGATTTTAGTTTTTTTATTTCAATTTATTTTCTAACTATAATTTTTTAAGTCTTATATATTCTGATGAGCCATTATTTCTCAAATCAATTTCTATTTTGATTTTTTTATCCCCTGCTTTTGCAGTAATTTTTTCTGTTGAAGATTTTACAAGTTCATATTTTCCATCAATTTCAAAAATAGAATTGTAATTTGCAAGCTGTGTAGGATCACTTACCCATATATCAACAAAATCTTTGTTTTCTTTTATTAAAAGAGAAAGTGTTGAATAAGATTTTATTCCCTCTTCCTTCATAGGAACATCTTTCCAGAAGTGTATTCCTTTTGTTCCTGTCTTTCTGTCTCTTATAATATGGGCTTCATCATCAAGTTTAATTATTTCAAATCTTGATGTATCATATTTATTAACTTCATCTTGAGAGAACATAGGAAGAATTATGTAAGCAAATCCATCTTTTCTTGGATTTTCTCCATGATTAATGTATGCTGTAAAATAATCTTTTGTTATTTCTTCAGGCTGTGACCCGCCAATATCTTTCCAGCTTCCTTTTCTTGTTTCTTTTTTAACTGTAAGCTGAGGAGCATATACAATTTTGTATCCTATATTTTCCCCTTTATAATTTTCATTAAAGTTTAATGAAACATTTTTAGGATTTTCAATAACAGCATTGTCTTTTATTTCCTGACCATTTAAAATTATTTTACCATTTTTAATAATTCTGTTGTCAATAGTTGTATGAAGTTCTCCATCATTGCTTCTTATATTTGAAGCAGCAACAAACATAGCCCCGTCATCAGTCATGAAATATGATTTTTTCATTCTTGTTATTTTATTCCATGAAATCATATCCATTCCAACAAAAGATTCCTGACCGTTTCCGCTTCCTCCTACCCAAGCCTTAGGAGATAACATTCCTGTTACTCTTCTTTCACCTGACTTAATTCCTCTTTCATTCTGGCTGTTTGTTACACCCGGAAGATGAAGTCTGTCAACTGTAGGCCAGAATTCTGTAAATGTTTCAGAATCTGTTCCGTAAATATATGTCATACCGTCTCCGATATACCACCCTTTTATATTTTCTTCATTCATTGTTTCATAGTTTGCCACTCTTGTTGAGTGCATAGAAAGTGCAACTTTTCCTTTTTTATCATTTACAGTAACAGCTCTGTCCATCGCTCCGTAAATTTTATTTCCTTCAATCTCCATAACTTCTATATTTTTATCATTCATTATATCTTGAAGAATTTTTTTAACAGTCTGATTTCCGCTGTTTTTTGCTACAATATCAAAAGAATTATTATTTACAATAACTGTTTTTATTAAAGATTTCATTTCTTTTTTATATTTATCTCCTGCTCCGTCTGCAAGAAGTGCCATAGATTTTATTAAATCTTTTCCTCTTGAAAGATCGCTTGAATAATTTCTTGAAGTTGATCTTCCGCTTACAGAGTCATTAACTCCTCCGTTAATAAATAAATATTTATATCCATTTATAACAGCCTCATAAACATTATCTATTCTTTTATCTTTTATTTCAAATTGAGTTCCATCTGCAAGCCACATTATTGAACCAAGCCCGTCAAATAAAACTGAAGCATATGTTCCGTTATATGCAACATTTCCGTGCTGAATAAATGAACCGTCTTTATAGAATCCATCATCTTGAGTTACATATTCAGCAACATCAGCTATAGCTTTTGCTCCATCCATTACTTGAACTTTATCTTCCATAAGTACTCCTCTTAAGAAAGAAATTATAGAAGTATCTGTTCTGTTTCCTCCTGTTGAAACTCTTTTATCAGGGGAACTTGAGTAAGAAGCTGTCGGACTCATTCCAGAATATTCTGCATATGGCTGGAAGTATTGAGAAGCCTTTAAATATTTCATTCTTTTTTCACTTGGAATATCATCATATAAAAGAACTATAATGTCATTTAAAGTTTTTGGAATTCCAAGCTCCCACTGCCACCAGTTTCCATTTTCAGGAAGTCCTTCATGATAAGCATTATCATAAAGCCAGTCAAGCATATTTATTAAATCTTCTTTTACTTTTGGATGTTTATAATATTTTGTATTTGGTGTTGCATATGCTCTGGCAACATTTTTCAATTCTTCATAACTTTTTAATACATGAACTCCATTTGCCATGTTTGTATAACCTTTAAAAAGATATGTTTTATTTAAATCTCTATTTATTTTTTTATATGAATTGTCTCCGCTTCTGTCATTGGCTGCACAAATCTCTAAAAATTCTTCGCTGTTCATTGTAAGAATGTCAGCTTTTTTAGGAACACCAGACAGATATTCTGCCCAGTCTTCCCTTATTTTTTTATAATCTTCTTTTTCAGATTGACTTATTTCAATTTTTTTATTTTCCTTAACAGATTCTTCTTTTTCCTTAGAGAAAGAAGTAATTGTCAAAGAAAGCATCATAAATATTAATATCGTTTTTTTCATTTTTCATTTCTCCTTTCTTCTAATTAAAAGCTGTAATAGAATCCAATGTTAGGTCTGAAAGCATATCCTCTTGTAATGTTTCCATATTTACCACCTAAATGGTCTTTATTTTTTGTTTTAGTGTTAAGGAATGTTCCACCAACATTTAAAATAAGTCCAGGAGTTACAGGGTGATAATAGTTAAGTCCATATCTTGTTTCATAACCTTCATTTCCTTTTGTTCCGTCTATATTATTAGCCCAATCTCCATTTCCTAAAGGAATTCTTGCATCAAATCTGAAACTTGCTCCATTTCCAAAATAATATGTAATACTTGGTCTTAATTGATTTACCTGATCTCTTTTTGGTACTGCATAGTTATATCCTACAATTCCTTCATCTTTTTTCCAAGTTGGTTTTCTATTACTGTGATCATACCAAGTATCCTCTCTGTAGAAGTTCATAGTCATTGACCATCTTGGCATAAATCCTGTATATGTAAGCCCTATCTGACTTTCTGTATTTAAATCCATTTGACCTTCTCTGTCGCCTTCATATTTATACATAAATACAACAGCACTTTTACCTGAAAGAGTAAAGTTGTGTCCTAAATTATATGAAAAACTTGGAGTAAGTCTTAATTCATGAGTTCCTGTTTTTATTCTTTTTCTTTCTCCATAAGTTGAATAATAGTCTGATTTATCTGAATTTTCATTTCTGTATCCAAAACTCATTCCATAAGTTCCTTTTGAATATGTATCATTCCATCTTGCTTCTGCATGATATCTTGCAGCATGACTTTCTTTTTCATCAGCTTTTATACTTCCAAACATATTATTTGTTTTATGATATGCTTCAAAGAAATATGACCAATTAGACTGCTTATCGTTTAAACTCAAAGTTATTTTTGGTTTATATTGATTTGAAGTTGCCACGTCTCCACTTGATACCCCTTCAAAATAAGATGTATAATCATCTGCATCATCTGTTTCCATCATAATTCCTAATGTTCCTCCCCATCTATCTGAGAAAGGTCTGTTATTTTCTATTTTGTGTGCAAGAGTTCCAAAGAAGTTATCTGCCATAGTATCCATCTTATACTCAAAACCAGCACCAATCATATCTGCATCATATTCATCAGAGAACATAGAAGTGTATCTTGCATTAACAGATAAACTTTCTGTTAAATCCAAAGCTCCAAACAAGCTGTATGAGAATACATTTTCTCTTTCGGAAGTTTCAATTTTATATTCTTTATCAAGTCCTGTAAGTTTTATTCTCTTACCGTCTTTAATATTTCCAACTTCTGTTTCCCAGTTTAAATCTGCTCCTATTCTATATTTTCTGTCAAAAATATATCCAGTGTTCTGTACCATAAATCCTGCACTTGGCACTATTGAATAATATGATCTTGCATTATATGAAGTTGTTTTTACTGCAAGTCCTGTTTTTTCATCATTTAAAGGTGTATTTTTATTTTCATTAATATTTCCAACCATAATTCTTTCTACATCAACACCGGCATAGAAATGTGCTTTATTACGTAAATCATCTTTTACTGTATAAATAAGTGATGTTCCCATTCCAACTGTATATGTAGGATAAGCTGATTTAAAAATTGGATTTTCAACTTTATTTTCTCCTTCTCCATAAGTTAAATCAACATTTCTTGTAACTTTATTATGAGTATATACAAAATTTGCATTTGAATTTAAAGACCATTTGTCGTTAAATTCGTGGTTATAGTATCCTCCGAAATATGCTCCATCAAGAGATGAACTTCCATTTGCTCCATTTTCAAATTTTGCATTTCCTTTTGAACCTCCATAAACAAGTCCTATTCTTCCATTTGGAAGTATCTGCTTTTCAGAAATTCCAAGAACACCTTTTTCTGTATAGTCAACATTCATAAGACCGCCAAGTCTGTGGTTGTTATCTATATATGATATATCTTGTGTCCAAGAATTTAAAGGTCTTTTTCTCATATAGTCTCTTGTCAAAGCTCTGTTTCTCATTGTATTTGTAAGTGTTCTCGCATTTAATGCTGCAAAATCAACAATATATCCGTGAACTCCACCTGACATTTGAGTAACTGCATTTGTAAATGCTTCTTGAGTTTTTAAAGTTTCAAGAGCAGTTATTGCTCCTCCAATACCTGTACTTCCTATTTCTTGTTTATCCAATAGACTTGCAAAATCTTTTAATTGAGATTTTGAAACTACATTATCATAACTTTCTTTTTCTGCTGTTAAATGTCCCTCTGAATCTATATAATAATCCCATACTGCTGTTTTATTAAATACTTCATCAATATTTCCATTTAATCCTAATATTAATTCTCCATTTTTATCTTCACCATTTTCATCTTTTCCAAAACCTAAAGCTTCATAAATATCAAATTTTTTACTTCCATCAGAAGAATCTAATACAAGAGTTATTCCTTTTTCAAAAGTAAGAGTTCCATCTTTTCCGACATTTATTATTGGATTTTCTAAACCATTTTCTTTTCCATTTGTTAAAGCATCTTTAAAATTAATTGCCAAAGTTGTATCTGCCATTGTTAAATTTCCAGATACAGCTTCATTTTCAGTTTTATTATCGTGTTTATTCATATTTTTATTTGCTTCATCAAGATAAGTTTTTGTTCCTTTGTTATATTCTAGATTTATTGTAGAATTTTCAATTTTAACATCTCCGTCTCTTACAGTAAGAGCTTCATAATTATTTACTGCTAAATCACTATAAGTTCCTGTTCCAAGACCTAAAACATCTATTCCATCAGCTCCGACTATTTTTCCTGTAATTTTACTTCCATTTTTTAAGTATACAGTGTTATTCCCACCCATTGATTTTATAGCTTCGTTAACTCCGTTTATTGTTCCACTGTTTACAAATAAGCTTCCTTCTTTTAAAGTTACTCCTATACCTTTTTGAACATCTATTGTTCCGCTGTTTACTCCAACAGCATTTTTTTCTAATTTCATTCCAACAGCATTATCAAAAACAGAAATTTTCCCTGTTTCTTCTTTACCATCTATTTTTATATTCTCTGCTCTTGTTCCTTTTCCTATAGCAAACATACCTGAACTATTTTTAGAACTTACTTCTATTGTTCCTTTATTAGATATTTCAGCACCGTCCTTAGATGCCATAGCATTGGAAGTTTGTTTTGTATCCCCAACAAATATTATTTTTCCTGTTTCTTCATTTATTCCTTTGGAATCAGCTCCAGCACTGCTTATTGCAGAAGTATATTTTACAGCACTTACTTCTATTGTTCCTTTATTGGTTCCTGTTGAACCAGATTGAATATCAATTCCAATAGCTCCCTGATCTGTTAAACCATTCATTTGAATTAAACTGTCTATATCATTAGTTATTGTTCCGCCACTTACTGCTGACATTCCTTTGGAACTTCCTGCTCCTGTTACTAAGATACTTCCTTTATTGGTTCCTGTTGAACCTTTTCCATCTTTTCCATCTACTTTTATTCCTGTTCCTTTATTTGAAGCTTCAATATATCCATATTTATCATTTACTGCTGTTCCATTTGTTTTGGCACTCATTCCACTTGAAGCGCTTCCACTTACATATATTGCAGAATATTCCACTTTTTTTCTATTATCAATTATTACTTCTTTTCCGTTATTAGTTATTTTTCCGCCAGTTTCAGCCTGCATTCCTTGAGATGTCGTATTATCTTTTCCGTTTACTGTAATTACTCCCTCATTGTATGCAAATGAATTTGTTCCTGATACTTTTATCCCTGTAGAATATTGAGCAGCATATTTATCTTTATCCCCTAATTTTATTGTTCCTTTATTATAAGCTGTTCCATTTAAAACCTGCATACCTGTAGAATTCATATCTTTTAATTCTATAATTCCATTTTCTCCATTGTATGCTTTTGCACCACCGTTTATTTTTATTCCAACAGGTTTAGAATTTTGATTTCCGCCATGTACTAAAATAGTTCCATTATTTTTTATATTTTCTTTATCATCTGATAAATTACTAGAACTTATATCTATACCTATTCCTTGATTTACTTCAATAATACCACCATTATTTGAAAACTTTCCAGCATTTGATATAAGTATACCTGTTGCTCCTTCTGTTTTTATTAGACCTAAATTTTTTACTTCTCCTTTTGTTATTTTTACCCCTATAGCTTCATTTTTTGAAATTATATTTCCTTCATTAGTTACATTTGACTCGCCATTTACTAATAATCCTACACTTGGAGTAGACACCGAAACTTCTTTATTGTTTTCATTTTTATATGTAAAAGTATTTTTTCCTGATGATGTTATTGTTCCTACTTCTAATACTTTTCCATCTTTATCTTTTATTATTTTATTATTAAAAGTACCACTTGAAACTCTTACACCTATTCCACCTGTTTCTGCTGAAACTAGACCTTCATTATAAAATGTTCCACCATTTACAGAAACTCCTACACTAGAGTTTATTGTTGCTTTTATTTTTTTATTTTCTGAATAAGTAAAAGCATTCACTCCTGATGATGTTATTTTTCCACCTATTATTTCCCCATTTTTATCTTTTAATATTTTATTATTAAATGTTCCTTTCGAAACTTTTACTCCTATTCCGCCTATCTCTGTTGAAACTAAACCTTCATTAACTACATTCACACCTGCTCCATTTATTTCCATTCCTATACTTGGAGTTGCTGTTTTTGAATTCTCATTTTCTCTATACTGTCCTGTTGCTTCTATTTTTCCTACTTTTAAAATATTTCCTTTTTCATCTTTTGAAACATTGTTAAACGTTCCATTTGTTATTTTTATTCCTGTTGCTCCAGCTTCTGATTTTATTAAACCGCTATTATTTACAATTCCATTACTTTGATTTATTCCTGTACTTCCTATTCCTGAAGCATGAATTCCTTTTTTATCTGTTTCTGTATCAGTATTACCTGTATTAGTAAATTCTCCACCCGATATAGATACTCCTGTTCCGCTTCCTGATACATTTATTAAACCTGAATTGCTTGATGTTCCTCCAGACTGATTTATTCCTATACTTCCAGAATTTGAAACATCTATTTTTCCATTATTTGTTGATGTTCCACCTGTTTGTTCTATACCTTTTCCACCTGATACTGTTATAGTACCTGTTTCACTATTTGTGAAATTTCCAGCAGACATAGAAACTCCATTTCCACCTGTCACTGTCATTTCTTTATCATTTACTGCTGTATCTTTTTCATCATCTAAAATTATTCCATTTCCTAACGTTACCGCTATTTTTCCATTATTTATAAATTTTCTTTCGCCATTTGCTCCAGATAATTTTACTCCTGTACCATTAATAACTGTTATCGTTCCATCATTTGTTACTTCATTTTCTAATAATTCTATACCTACTCCATTAGCATGATCTGTTATTATTTCTCCACTATTATCTAAAATTCCACCTGATATTTTTATTCCTGTTGTTTGTTTTACATAAACTATCCCTTTATTATCAAATTTACCTTCTTCTATTTTTATTCCTGTTGCTTGACCTATAACACTTATCTTATTATTTTCTATATTTATTGCTTCTCCACCAGAAACTGTTATCCCTACTGTTTTTCCTCCATTTATTTTAGTTTCTTTTATTATTTCATGTTTTTTACCTTTTTCTACTGAAATACTCTTGTCAGAACTATCAATTACATCTACATCTTCCCCATATCCCACCGTACTCATCATTACTGTCATTACCGCCAGTAAAAATAATTTTTTCTCCTTTCCCATTATCTCCTCCTAGTCTATTATTAATACTTTTTATTAAACGAACTGTTTTTTTTTTTACGTTTCAGTTTATTTTCATACACATAATACCATTATTCTTTCACAAAATAAATCATTCTTATTCTATGGACAATTTTCTATTTTTTATTTTTTCAAAAATTTTATATTCTTTAACAGCTTATTTTTTCATTTTTTTAAACAATTTTTGAAATAATTTTTTTACAAAAAACAAAAAACAGAAAAAGCATGGGTAAACTTTTCCTGTTTTTTGTAACTCTATTTATAAATTTTTCAAAGAAAGGCTTATTTATTAACTGACATTTTTTTAATTTATTTTGCTGTTTAAATTAATCTCTGCCAGTGTACATCAAATACAATCTTTAAAGAATTAAATTTTATTTTTGTATCTCTTGGCTTTTCTTCATAACTTATTCTACAAAATTTTTTCTTAAAAATAAATCGTTAATATTCCATATGCCTTTTTCTTGCTATTTTTCGTATAATTTAAATTATTTTTAAATTTTATATACATTTTTCTTGTTTTTATACTCTTTTTTCCTCAAAAAACAGCAGATTTTATATTTTTTATTATTCTGACATATTTTAATTTTTACAAAAAATAAAAAAAACTACTATTCAAAAAGAAAAGTAGCAGATAAACAAAATAAATAGAACTTGTTTTTAAAGTTGTCTGTCAACTATCGCCTAGACCATTTTTTCTGTTGTTAGCCTGCAACCATTGCTTCTACATGCAACCCTTTTAAAACCGTTTGTTGATATTATCTCAAGGTAGGTTTAAAAGCTCGGGGATTTTCACCCCATGTACAGATTGACAAGTTCTATTTTCTAATTTATTATAACATATTTTTTTTGGGAGGAGACGGTACACACACTTTTTCGTCTTGCCTCCCTTGCTGTTTTTTCTTAGATATTCAAAATTGCTCTTATCACATCAGTAACCACTTGAAGTATAAAAAGTGTAATCATCACAATAATGAATATTAGATTTGAAGAAGATTTTTTCATAATTAGCTAGCCATCTCTAAGAAGCCACAGCAAACCTTACGGTTTTTATATTATAACATATTTTATTCTTTACAAAAAATAAAAAAAAGGCTTAATGTGTGTGAAAGCCTTTTTTCTACTAAGATTGCTTAGCTTTTTATCTTCTTCATAAACATTATACACAATTTTCTTTTATTTTTCAATATTTATTTAAAATAAAACTCGCTTTTAAGGTTGTCTGTCAACCATATCCCTAGACAGCTTTTTATGGTGTCTGTCCACCCCCAAATAGAATTTTATTGATATTATCTCAAGGGAAATTCTATAAGTTTGGCGGTTATATTGCCCCTGTACAGAATGGCGAGTTTTATTTCTTAATTTATTATAACATATTTTTTAAATAATTTCAATTTTGTAAAATTTCTATACTTCTATTTTTTCATAAATCTTTCATAAGCCTGTTTCTGAATTTCTTCTGCTTTTTTAAGACCTGCACTGTTAAGACGACGGATATAACTTCTCCACTCATTATCAACATCTGATACACCAAGTATACATTTTTGTGTCATCTCCTCAGCTATTGAATAAAGCTGTGCATCGATTTTAGAAAGTTCCATAACTTCCTCTTTTGTATATTTAAGTATAGGCATAGGAGGTTTTACCACACCAGATTTTATATAAAGGTCCATAGCTTTTACAGCTTCAGGGTCTGCCCATTGTCTTTCATTTTCTCCGTCCTGAAACATTCCAAGTCTGTATTGAGCTCCTGTTTCTCTAAGAACCATAAGAGGAATTTTTCCATCAGGATTTTTTAAAACTTTACCTGTAAATTTCGGCTTTCCGTTTTCCATTACATACTCTTCTCCCTCAATACCGAAATTCCATAATCTTCTTCCCTCTTCACTGTACCAGAAATCAAAATATTTTATTATATCAACAGGATTTTCTGCAGTTTTTGATATTGACCACCCTCCAAGATAATTTTCTCTTGAAAAAGATGTACTTCTTGTTCCGTTATATTCAACAGGAAGAATTACAGAAAAATCAAATCCCGGAATTATCTCTTTCAGTCTGCTGTTATAGTTTCCCGTACTTGAAAACCAATCACATGTAAATCCGCCAAGATTATTATTTAAAACATAATCCCTTGAAGAAGTGTCTCTTGTAAAAACTTCTGAATCAATAAGTTCTTCCTTATACCATTTTGCAAGTTCTCTCACAGCTTTTTTATATTCAGGCTGAGCTGGGCCGAAAACATAGCGGTAAATCATCCGGTAAACCTTTGGCAGGACGTCAATCGG